>ENA-USUA01000601-USUA01000601.1-human-gut-metagenome-genome-assembly--contig:-NODE-601-length-20960-cov-5.133458_pt1 | contig 20960 bp, 11 predicted proteins | sample MGYA00250057_ERZ773390 | MGnify/ENA primary metagenome ERZ773390 (study PRJEB29103, sample SAMN06111941) | human gut metagenome | biome: human gut; feature: ankylosing spondylitis patient; material...
GAAGCAAGGACGGCAGCATAAATTGATAAGCACTATTTTTTTAGCCACAAGTGTTACAAAAAAGCTTGACCACAACAGATAATGGTAAGCTGATAAATAAAGGAAAGCTTATTGCAAATGGTAGTTTTGAAGGAAATGGAACGATTGAAAATACTGGTACAATCAGCGGAACCGGACAAGTGCCGGAAGGAAACAGAACAGACCCTGGTGATATTACATTTAGCCAGCCTGCGGATGTTTCGTATAAGGATAAATTGGTAGTGGATGTTAAGACTTGTGCGAGCATTGAAAAGCCAACGAATGCAGGTGCATTGACATATGAAATTCTTAATGAAAGCACAGGAAAAGGTACTATTGATACGAATGGCCGTTTGACAGTTGAAAAGATAGGTACGTTTGTAATTCAGGTTACAACAGAAGGGACAGGAGTCTATACACCTGCAAAGCCAGTTACGATAACATTGAAGGTTACTCCGGGAACATATCCTGTTAGGTGGGATTTAAATGTGGAAGCTGCTAAGGGTGTATATAATGGTGCTGAGGGATATCCAGCAGCTGCAATTAAATATAAATCGCCTGGTATCCCAGCTGATGCAAGGTACGAATATCAGCTTGCTGCAACATCGAACAGTAGTAATTTACCAGATCAATGGCTGTCAGAGTGCCCAAAGATTGTAAATGTAAATGATTCTGGTAAGTATGTATTTGTAAGAGTGCTCACAGACAATTATCAGCCGGGAATCTTTGTTTCTCGTGATCAAACGGAAATTACCAGGCGTGACTTTGCTTCGGAAGTAACAGTAACGATCGATCCCAGTACTTATAATGGAGAAAATCAGAATCCGGAGATCAAAGTGGTTGAGAACTGGAACGGTTCGTTAGGAAATGCGTTGAAAAAAGATGTCGATTATACCATTAAGTGGTGGGAAAATGAGAACAGAGTAGAAGTTAACGAACGAAAGAACGCTGGAAACTATAAGGTTATTCTGGTGGGAAAAGGGAATTATACGGATGTACAGAATGGAGCTATATTCACAATCAACAAGTGCAAATTAAAATCGCAAATGGAAGGAGGCCCGCTAGATAAAGTTTACGATGGAACTACGAATGTTACGGAAGAGCAGAAGGTACTTGTTACGCTTTTTGGCGATTCTGGTGTGCCTGATTTCCGGGATATTCATGTGGACAAGGTCGAATATGCATATCAGAGCGCAGATGTTGGAGAACACTATATAGATGCGACAATTATTACTTTAGCAGGTGATCAGTTGGATAATTATGAGCTGGTAAATGAGACTTCATCACTGAAGGGCGTTATCAAGCCCCGTGATTTCGCGTCCATGACGGTATCCGCAGACCCGCTCACCTACAACGGCACCGAGCAGCAGCCGAAGATCAATGCTTCTGTGGAAACCGGTCTTGAAAATGTTAGCCCGGATGCGGTATTTACCTACTCGAAGGACGGTGTCGATTACCAGAGTGAGATCCCGGGCTTTACAGAGGCGGGAACGTATCTGGTATATGTGAAAGCATCTATGGCGAATTTCAATGACGAAACGAAAACAGTTGCTGTGACTGTGCAGAAAGCAGCTGCTCCAACCGTATCTGCTATGTCAGAATCATACAGCTACAAAGAGACTGGCGAGAGACAGGTGGCATTGCCAGGATTTCCGGAGAACTGCGGAACCATTGGGAGTATCACGGCGCAGATCATTTCCGATGAGGGACAGATCTTAGATAGTGCGGCAGTGGATGGCATGAATCTGGTACTTCGTCTGAAAGGCAGTTCTAAAAACATGGTTGGCAAGACTGCCCAGGTTGTCGTGAAGGTGGAGACTAAGAATTACGAGGATATTCAGATTCCTGTGATCGTGACTCTGACTGCAGATTCGTCTGACAGTAACTCCAACAACAACTCTGGAAATAATTCCGGCAACAATGGCTCCAATAATGGTAATTCCAATGGCAGCTCCAGTTCAGACGGGGACAGCTCCGATTATGATGATCCGAACGAAAGTAGTGTTAAAGTAACCCCGGATCCGTCCAACAAGGTTACGAAAGACAGTCAGAAGGGCTACAGGAATGTGGAACAGGGCGTCATCACCGGCACAGCCAATCAGACCGTGAACGATGGCTACAGCCATTGGATGAAAGACGCCAAAGGCTGGTGGCTCCGCTTTAGTGACGGTACATGGCCAATGGCCGATCGTACTGGTGCATATCACTGGGAGCATATCAACGGAAAATGGTGGGCCTTTAATGAAACGGGTTATGCTAAGACAGGCTGGTTAAGGGATGAGGATTACGGCGGCTGGTTCTATATGGATCTGGAACACGGCATGCAGACCGGCTGGGTGCTTCTCGATGGAGCCTGGTACTATTTTAACCCGAGTTCCGATGGAAAGAGAGGGATTATGTATGCCGGACAAAGGACACCGGATGGATACTATGTAGATAAAAACGGTGTCTGGGACGGAAGAAGCAAGCAGTAAAGCGAGTTTCAAGCCGAACCTCCGTGAGACTTGGCGCGTGATTCTGGTCAGAGAAGCTGACATATTCCTGCCAGAATCACTGCGCAGGAAAAAATCTGCTAAAATTAAGCTTGTCAAGCGTTTCGGTGAACGCTATAATAAAAAGCATTAATCGGCATCGGAAACAGAAAAGCAATTGAATTGAAAGGATTCGATTGCTTTTTTTAATTTGGCATCCCCATCCCATAATAAATTTATATTACACATTGACTTTTTGAGATAAAGGGACATTCTATTGTGATCCCGACAAGGAACGTTTCTTCCCCGGGTACGAGATCAAGGTCACCGCCATGGTTTTCAAGGATCCTTCGGACAGAGGAAAGCCCGATTCCATGATCTGCAGATGTGCCCTTTCGTGAGCGGAATGTTTTTTCCTCCGGAAGGATCAGACCATCGTATGTGTTTTCAATCTTTAAAAAGTACATATTGCCTCGAATCTCACCTACAACCAAAATGCGGCGTTTCCCTTTCGTTTGGCGGCTGCAGGCTTCTACCGCATTGTCTAAAAGATTGCCCAGCACCGTACACAGCTCCACGTCAGTAAGCGGCATCGGATCGGGCAGATCGATCCGCACCTGAAGCTCTGTTCCCTGTGTCTGGGCGATACCATAATAATATTCGATCAGGGCATTGACAACAGGATTTTTGCAGAATGCAACATGGGAGTAGGCTAAAGATGCGGCAACCTGTTCCTCTACCTGAAACAGGAAGTCACAGATCTCCGTCTGTCCATGCTCCGAGGCCATGCGGTCTATGGCACGCAGATGATGTTTGATGTCATGGATCAGCCTCCGGTTTTCCGCTGCGGCCTCAGAAAGCTGACGGCTGTATTCGGTCTGCATAGAAAGCTGACGGATGACCTGCTTACGCTCCTCCTGAAAGATCAGGCTGTTTCCGTATCCTTCTACCACATCGTGCCAGAGAGAGTAACCGATCGCTGCTGCGATAAAGAGGCTGCCCCACTCCACAAACCACCCGCCGATGACCGGCTCATATACCGGCAGAAGCCGATCCCATATAAGGGCGCAGGTGGCGGCGGCTGTGGCATAGAAGATCGGTCTGCGTCGCTTTTCTCCCCGGTGGATGGCAAGAATGGATATGATAAGAAGATAGAGTGCCGATGCCGCTTTATAGCAAAAGACGGCTGCCGAGAAGAAACGAATGGCTCCAAGGGAAAGGCGGGAAGCCATCATACCATATCCCAGTGCATATATAAGGAAGGCAGTGCCTGCTCCGTTACTGATGGCGGAAAGAAGGAAGCCCGGGCGGCAGATCCGGTTTTGCAGAATTATGATCAGCAAGGTGACCAGATAGATACAGAACAGCTCGAGCGTATACCAGGGGAAGACAGGAAGTGCCATCAGCATGTGGAGTGCAGGATAAGAGGACAGACCACACATAGCAAGGCAGATAAGTCCAAACAGAAAGGCATTTTTCTGTTTCATCCGGTGACTGAAGTAAAAAGACAGCAGGGCACAGACGAAGGTAACTGTGCAGCTGAACAGGCAGAATGCAAACCGGATCCCCCGGGAGGTATTTACTGCCAGCATCGTCCCAAAAGCAGGCGGATAAACGATCCCGCCATAAAAGTGGTCATAGTTGCTGACCGCTATGGTGAGTGTGACCGGCTTTCCTCCATAAAAAGTGACCATTCGGTTTTGAACCAAAGGGATCCTTTGCTCCGGATCTCCAAGCTGCAGGATCCGGTCATGGTCGAGATAAAGGGTATAGGAAGAAAATACTTCCGGGAGTTCAATGGCATACGCCTCTTTCCGTTCCGGCAAAAAGAAGGTCATCCGGTAAGTTCCGCAGCCGTAGGGAGAGGAATCTGCCGGACTGGAAAAATTACTCATCTCGCCAATGGAAAGATAGCGCATATAGTGGTCGGAATCCTGTATTTCTTCCGGAGTCAAAAGAGCATCCGGATAAAATTCCCAGCCGGATACCAGAAATCGTACCGGTGACTTTTTCAGATCATTCTCGGAGAGAGCCAAAATGCCGTTTGCCGCCTGGATCGTATTCTGACTATATTTATTATCGAAATGATACAGTCCAAGAAAAAACAGGGATGAACACAGGCAGACGATACATAAGGCAGCATATTTTTTTATAACAGAAGACATCAGCTATTTCCACCTCCTACGCAGAAAAAGTACACCGGCGGACAAAAGAAGCAGGGAAGCCGGGAGCAAAAAGAGCAGAGGGGATCTGCCGCGCTCGGCGTCCGCAGTCAGAGTCGGGGAAGCAGGATCCTTCCCGTCTGCCATAGCCGAGGAGGCAAAATCCTTCGTGGCTGTCTGGGTCGGGGAATCAGGATCCTTTTCGCCTGCCGGAGCCGAGGACTCGGAATCCTTAGCGGCAGTCCGGGTCGGGGAATCGGGATTCTTCCCGTCTGCCGTAGCCGAGGACTCGGAATCCTTAGCGGCGGTCAGAGTCGGGGAATCAGGATTCTTCCCGTCTGCCGGAGCCGAGGACTCGGAATCCTTAGCGGCAGTCCGGGCCGGGGAATCAGGATTCTTTTCGGCTGTCTGTGCCGGGGAAGCAGGATCCTTCGTGGCTGCCATGGTGTAGGTTCCGGTATGATCAATCGGAAAGGAAGCGGCTTTTGCTGCATCATCATAGTCGGAAACCGGGATTTTTATGCCGCTTTCGTCACAGAGATATAAGCTATCCGCTGCCGTCTCTTGCGGATAGGGCAGCATGACAGAGGCACCCGGCAGAGAGTCAAAGGAAACTCCGTTGATGCAAAAGGAAAAAGAAAAACTGCGGTCAGAGATTTTTTTGATGATGACCTCAATCTGATCGTTATTTTGGATGTCCTTTGGTAAAGAAGCTCTTGGGACGCGGATGGTGATGCCCTGTTTGGAAAAGCTTGCTTTTTGTCTTCCCGTTTGAAGCATCATCAATAAGCGCGTGCCGGAGATCCGGTCAGTGGTATCATCAAAAAATTCGGTAAAGGCTATTTCGGAGGAGGAAGGCTCTTTAGGATCTGAAGCCGCCTCTGCTTTAGAGAGCGGTTTCATAGAGGAGGCGTTCTCTGTCCGGTCGGTTGGAGCGTTTTCTCGATCGGGATTCTCATCCTTGTTCTCGTCCCCGTTCTGTTCAACCCTCTGATCAATGTTCTGTTCGGGCGGAGGCTGTGTGATGCTGCCAGGCGGATTTCCTTTTGCGTCCCCTCCATCGCGATCACCCTTATAATACCCCTCAAGGACAAGCTCATCTGAGTAAGTGAAGGACAGGATGCCGGTCTGTCCGCCATCGTAATCGACCTGAAGACGGTAGCTGTTACCCGATGTCAGCAGATACGTTTTGATCGAGAGCATTTCCTTCCCTGCATAAACGCCATCTTCCAGCTGTTTCCATGGTTCATCGTTTTCGGATAGCCATACGTTGATCTTATCCGGATCACCCGGCGGTGTGACCCATGGAAAGCATAGATTTCCTCTGGCAGCTATAACACAGTTGATATCCGGTCTGCCGGGGGCCTGTATAGAAACGGGGATCGATATTTCCGGGAAAACGATCCCGTCCGCAAATTCCGTATTTTCAGGTGCGGCAAGCCGTCCCTTTGCCTGATACAGTCCCACAGTATCGAAATCAATATCGGAAAGATCCCATTCCACCAAAGCGGAATAGCTGATTTTGTTTTCTGTATAGCATTCCAGATGATGCGGGGAAAAACGAAGCAGATGGTTCAGCGTTTCTTCTGTACTGCCCTGTGGAAGTGCAAAAGCGTCCGTATAAGGATACCATTGTTCTATGGAAATAATGACAGCAGGAGGTGTTTTTTCTACATGGACGGAAATCACAAGCTCCTTTAATACATTTTCGCCAAAGCAATATCCCTCTGGCAGCTCGATCCTGCCGGTAGCGGCGTAATCCCCCAAAGTGGTCTGGTCAATGGCCGAAAAATCCCAGCAGACGGAAAATCTTTCAGACCGGCTTTCATTATTTTCAATTACAGTGGCGGAAACCGTTTGGTATTTAAGGGCAAAGAGATAAATGGGTTCCATGTCATCGTCGGAGGGGCTGCTTTTAAGGGGCAGCGTAAAATCCGGCAGGGCGAGAAGCTCATCTTCATTTTGTATTTTTGTGATCCTGATCTTATCGGCATCTGATGGGGTGGCAGTCTGAAGAGCAAAGGCGGATATGCTGCCGATGAAACAGAAAAGGCAGGTCAGACAGCAGATCAGACAGAAGACGGGAAATCGTTTTTGTTGTGTCCGCTTTATTATCATACAATTCCCTCCATTCCGGAGAAAACATACTGGCGGTAGACCTCACGCAGCTGTTTTCTGTTTCGGAGGGAGATCGGAAGCTCCTCTCCGTTTATCAGACGGAAGGTCTGACTGTCAATCTGGCTGATGTAATCCATGTTGATTAAAATGCCCCGGTAGCAGGGCAAAAAACGCTTGTCCTTCTGCAATGCGGCAGTAACCTCCTGAAAGCCTCCGCTTACCGGTATCACGCGTTCCGCCGTATGAATCCGTGTCATACGGTTTTGATAATCTATGTACAGAATCTTCTCTGTGGGAAGTTCCAGCTTTTGACGGTCAGCCATAACCGAAAGTGTCATCACTTCATAGGGCGGTTTTAGCTGGCACAGCTCCATCGCTTCTTCAAAATCTGCCTGATGGAGCGAAAGCGGCTTCAGCAGATAATAGCTGGCGGACAGGCTGTACCCCATCCGGGCATAATCTTCTGTAATGGTCAGAAAAACGATCTTACAGAGCCTGTTTTTCTGGCGCAGCCTTCTGGCGGCCTCTATTCCATCCATGTTCTCCATATAGATGTCCATAAAGACAAGCTGAAAATTGACCTGGGCGGCAGCTTTCAGAAAATTCTCTCCGTCCTCAAATTCTGTCAGCGTATAGTCCAGCTGATGCTTTTTCATATAATTTTCCAGGCAGACAGACAGTTCTGCTCTGTCATCTGCTCTGTCATCCACAATCGCAATCTGCATCGTGCCATCTCCTTTGCACAATAATCCAATATTAGTATAACATAAAACCGCAGGAAAAAACTTGCGTCTTAAACAGGAAACCTGCGTCTTAAACAAAGTCGGTTGCATTTCCCTTGACAAGATGCTACCCTAATTATACTACATGACTTTTAGGTGAGAAGGTCTGATTTTTTGATTTCATAGGAAAGTTCGTCCTATGAAATCAAAAACGCTCCGCGAGGATCGCACTGCGGCGGAAAGGAAGAGTGCCGCTGTCGCGCCCCGCCGCAGGCGGAGAATCCTGCAAGCAGGATTCTTTTTCACTTTATAGGAAAGACCGCCTGCGGCGCTCTCTTGAATTGAAAAGGGCCCGCACAGAGGCGGGCACAACAAGTAGACGAATGTTGGTTTAGAAGATATAAAAACCTTCTTCACCAAAATCGTCATCAAGTTCATCATCATTTAAGAAATAATCCATATCCAGAAGTTCATCCTCGCTCATAAGGCGAATGTCCTTGGAAGTTATACCTTCTGGGGGATTATCCATATATTTTTTGCGTAATTCCTCGATGTTTTGTTTCATGGTAGTTTATCCTCCTTTCAGAGGATTATATCATAAAATCTGAGGAATTTATGCAGAAGAACGCTTTCCACGAGATTTGGACATTGCTTTCTCGTAAAGTTCTTCGAGAGATACGCGTTTGTGATTGTAATAAAGTTCAAGAAACATCATCTTGTGTTTACAGTCTGGACATTCCAGAGGGTCATAACCGAAAGAGGAAAGAATAGCAGTTCTCCACTGATTGAAGCTGCGATAAATAGGATGTTTACTTTTTGAAATGGCACGATGGAGCTTGGAATCAATCTTCCGATGGCGGGCATAGAGACCTCCATAACGGATCATTTTGAAATGCTTTTCTGGTATGTGCCGGATCAATCGTTGAATGAATTCCATGGCAGGAACCGTTTCTTCTATGTATTGTTCGTCTTCATGTCGGTTGTAATGGAAAGTAACCATTTCGCCATCGTATTTATCAATTCTGGATGTAGCGATGACAGGACGCCCCAGATATCGACCGATATATTTGACAACTGTTTTGGGGTCACATTTGTTCGGTTTGGCATAAACGTAAAAACCGTGCTTATGCTCCGTATAGCAATCCGCTTTCACTTTTTTGAAAGAAGGACCGATTTTGGACTCCATTTCATTAAGCAGAGCAGTGCGGAAAGCATTACGTAAATAAGTGTAATTAAAGTGTTTGACATGGCGCCAAAAACCATCGTCACTGTATCCGCCTTCAGATAAGAGGCAGTGGATGTGCGGATTCCATTTCAGGTCTCTGCCAAAAGTATGTAAAACCATAATGAAACCGGGCGTGAAGTTTTTGGACTTATTCATTTTGTAGAACATACGAGAGATCACGCTGTTTACAGAGTGGAACAGACAATCGAGCAGAGAACGATCCTTGAGAAAGGATTCGCGAAGATTTTCATCGATTGTGAAAACGCAATGGCGATGTGTGACATTTACCAGCTTAAAGGACATACTGGTGGTGCGTTCTATGGCATATTTGTTGCCACAGGTAGGGCAGAAACGGCTGTGACAGCGGAAAGGAACGAATTTGAGTTTTCCGCAGTGAGGACAGCCATACATTGCGCCGCCGAATGATGAATCGCCACAGTTAATCATCTTGTCGATATTTTCTATCTCAGTTTTTCTGGGATGAAGAGTATATTTAATTTCTTCGTAATGGTCTGTAAAAATTTTCTGTAAGATATTCATAAGACTATTATGAGGTATATTTTAGAAAAAAGAAACCCCTAATCCCCTCAAGATTGAGGGGCAGGGGAGTTGAATAGGCGAAGCCTATTTTTTATTTTTCCTTTCGGGAAAGGAGGCCCGGCATGAAAATCGCACTTTGTACGGAATTAAGGAATGCAGAATGGTTTGAGAGCAGGCTGCGCTCCCTTTTTGCTGGGGACGGACAGCTTGTCATCGACGAGCTATGGAATGAGAAGCAGCTATCTCAGGCACTGCGGCGGAGCCGCTACCATGCGGTTGTCATCGCAATGACCGGGGCAAGGGGATTGGAGGCTGCCATTCAGGCAAAGCAGCTGGCACCGGAAGTACCGCTTGTCTGGTGGAGTGATGATGAAAACTTCGCCCTGATTGCGTATCAGCTTCGTATCCCGGCATTCCTCTCCATAGATTGTAGTGATCAGGAGCTATATGAGGCGATGGAGCCCATCAGGAAACGGAGGTATGGAAATGCGAATTGCGCTATGCAGCTATAGTCAGAAGGAGAAAGAAACGGCGTTACTGATGAAGCTTGGCAAAGTAGACCGCTTTGACAATGGCGTATTCTGCGTTTATGCCATGCAGCGGGAGGGCCCTTATGACGCTGTGGTGATAATGGAGGATGGGGCCCGTGGAATGAATTTCTGCATGAGCATACGAGGCTACAGCAAGGATGTCCCGCTCCTTTGGATCAGCGATCAGGCAGAATTTGAACCCCAAAGCCGCAGGCTGCGGGTAGATGACTTTTGGGTGAAGCCCGTTACAGAGCATCAGCTGGGGGAAGCAGTCTCCCGGCTTCTTCAGGGAAAAAGGGGAAGTAATGAATCAGGTGAGGAGGAAAAGTATGAATAAAAAATATTACCGGAGAGAACAAAACCGTCACGCTATATAGAAAATAATGACAACAGGAGGAAATGGATATGAGGTATAAAAAGAAGAAACGGCAGATCGTATCTGCAGCATTGGCGGCAATGATGGCGATGCAGTTATGCATACCGTCTGCAACGTTTGCTGCAGTTCCTACAAAAAAGTTGAAAGTGATCACGGGATTTACGGAATTACCGGAGGAGGTCGCGCATATTCAGATCCCTGCGGATGCCGGAGAAAACTTTGAGGATTATCTGAATTTCCCGGAGACGATCGAGGCTTCGGTGGTGGAATATAAGAACGTGGATCATCAGAAAAATAATGCGGATCGCGATAAGGGCGCGGAAGATGAGAAAGCGGCAGCAGACGACCGTGATAAGAAAGAAGACTTTGGAATTGCTACTGGCAGTAATGCAAAGAAAGAAAATCTGAATGAGGAGGAAACTCCGGAAACAGAAAATTCAGAAAACGTGCTGGATAGCAATGATGAGGAGGAAGCAGATAAACAGGAAGTTCAGGAGAAAGACCAGCAGGGTACGTTTCTGATCGCGACTGACAGCAATGCCGGGGATTTTCTTGAGGATTATGAGTTTGAAGATGAGGAAATCTCAGAAGATATCCCGGTGCTGACGGATATCAGCGTTACTTGGGAGCCGGATGAGAATCGGGAAGATGAAAGTGGTTTCTATTATTATCTTCCGGTTCTTCCGAGAGAGTATATTTTGGCAGCGGGCGTGGAGCTTCCGGAGATCGAGGTCAGCATGGACGGCGGAATCGCTTTGCTGGCATCAACAGATACTTATAATATTGCGAATGGCGGTATCAACATCAACAGCAACACATTGGAACAGTATAATGATGCGACTATCACGGGAAGCAGTACGACCAATGTTATTCTGGTTAATGGTGTGGAGGCTACAATCACGATTTCAAATCTGGATATCCAGATACCGCTTGTTAAGAACGATGAGACAGCGAGTACCTGGGTACCGGCGATCCGACTGGTGAATGATGCAAAACTGAATCTGATTCTGGAGGGAGAAAACACGCTCAAGGGCGGTGATATGTGTGCGGCTATTGAGGTGCCGGAAGGCTGCACCCTGACGATCAGCGGAGAGGGAAGCTTAAAAGCAACCGGTGGAGAAGGCGCCGGAATTGGTGCGTCGAGCAGGAGAAATGGTTCCTTGGGGACGATTGTGATCGACGGAGGCGATATCAAAGCTTATGGCGGCGAGATGGCAGCAGGTATTGGCGGCAGTGCAGAGGGCGACAGCGGTACCATTATCATCAACAACGGAACTGTATATGCCAAGGGCGGACATGGAAGCTACTACAAGGATATTAAAAATGTATACGGTGGAGCAGGAATTGGCGGTGGAGCGAACGGCTGCGTGGATAATATTGAGATCAATGGTGGCAATGTGACAGCCTATGGAGGATATGCTACGAACGCGGGAAGACACCCCGGAGCCGCAATCGGCTGCGGCGGTGGTGGAGCAAAAGCGGTAGAAGGCGGATACAAGTATGGTGAGATTGCGATCAAAGGTGGAACGGTTTTAGCCATTGCATATCAGAATGAAGTGTATGCCATTGGTATCGCAGTAAAGCCAGGTCAATCGTTGCCGGGTGGTACTTTGGATGGCTCTATTTCTATCAGTAATGAAGCCACAGTAAACTTAAATGGCGGCGATTATTTCCCGAAAAGTGAAAATTTCGAACTGAAAAAGTATACCATTCAGGGCACGATTGCGGATGTACGATTCATCGAAAGCACTTATCCGGTGACAATCAGCGTGGGAGAGATTACCTGGGATGCAGGGACGATGCAGGTGAGCGATTATCAAGGTACACTTAAGGCATCCAATTATCTGAAGCTATTAACGCCAGGGACACCGGTAACGGTACAGGTGACGGTTGGAGACTATGTTTATCAGATGGAAGCTGACGTTGCTGATGGTGATGATAAGAATGCAACGATCACTTTGAAGTCCGCAACTCCTCTTTATGAGACAAGATTAAAATTTGTTTCCACGGCGATCACGAGCGATCAGATATTACAGGCAACCGATATCACGGTCAAGCAGAATGATAAACCGTTGAGCAATCAAGAAGGTCAAAGTGCAGCTATGGTCATTCCTTCCATGCAGATTTCGTATGATGAAGCGAACACGGGACATCTGACGGTATATCTGCCGGAAAATAGGGAAAACACAGAGATTTCGGTGACGGTACCGGGCTTAAATGACGGCAATCCGATCACAGTATCAGGTAAGACAATTTCGACAACAACACCAAATGAAATCGAGATGTTTCATGATGATACCGTTTGTAGTCATGAGTACTATAATGCAGATGGATTTTGTGAAGCATGTGGTGCATATCAGAAGGCAAACAAGTCGGGGGAATATTATGAGATTTATAATGCCGGTCAGCTTTTCTGGTTTGCGGAGCGGTTTAATAGTGGGATGATCCCTGATAACAGCAATCTGAAGCTGATGAAGGATATTGAGATTCCGGACGGTCATAACTGGACAAGCATTGGAAACATAACTGATAAGTTTTTCAAAGGGAATATTGAGGGAAATTATCATGTAATCTCCGGACTGCGACCTGCTAATGACAATACAAGTTATAAGCGAGGACTGGTGGCAAGGATTCAAGATGGGAAAGTACAAAATATAGGGCTGGTGTTGGAAGATGGTTGGACTTTCGGGTTGTGTCATACCGCTGTTGGTACCAATATTCAGAATTGTTTTGTAGTAGGAACAAATTTTTTAAATAATTCTTCAAACGGAACGGTGACTAATTGCTTGGCTGTATCAGGAAAACTGGAAGGAACTACGTCCTCGATGAATAATAGGGCTAGTTTTACGAACTGTTATGAGACAACAAAAGGCATATTTAGTAGTAATGGTGGAATTACTACTCTAGATAGCGAAGAAAAACGGAAATCACTGAAATCCGGAGAAATTGCCTATAAATTAAACGGTGAAAAATCAGATGGTACGTGGGGACAGGTGATCGGAAGGGAGGATTACCCGCGTTTCCGCAAGTACAGTAAGACGGTATATTATGATTCAGCTACTGGTACATATTCTAATAATAAGGCGGCAAGTATCACTTTTGCAACTGTCACGGATATTAAGACGATTTCTGAAACACAAGCAACTGCTACAATTAAGGCAACGGGAACTTCTGGAGCAGAGGTTAAGTTTTTCTTAACCTCCGGCGAGGATGAGCGGACGTTAGATGATATGTTCTTGAATGGAACGCAACTTAAGGAAAGTTCTTCCGGAAACTATGAGTATACTATTCAGGATTTAGCTCCGGACACAGAATATCATGTCAGACTGATGATTAAAAAGGATGATAAGTTATCTCTTGATGTAACCTATGTAAATTTCCAGACAGAAAAAGTGCAGCAGGAGGCACCTAATGCTGCTGATGTTTCTATCAATTACGAACAGGAGACTTTAGAGAATAAAGCTTCCTGCGATCTGGAGTATGCTGCTTCTAAGGATGCACAGTCATGGACAACGATAAGACAGGGTGGTAAGGTTCGTCTGACAGGGCTGCTGAATAACATTCGTGAAAATGGTGGGTCTGTACCAGTCTATATTCGCAAGAAAGCATCCTCGTCCATGTCAGCCAGTGAAGCGGTTTTTGTGGCGGATTTGCAAACACAGGTGATTCCGGAAGAATCGAACAAGCCGAATATTGATTATCGGAAGGAAGAAATCTCGATTTCCGCATCCTTACAGTATGTGATTGTAAACGGAGCCAATACCTCTCCAAGCTGGACATCTGCAAAAATGGGCAGTGAATCAGGAATTTCGATTACAGACATCATTTCTTCCGCTCATGAGAGTACGGTTTATTATCGGTATGCTGCAAGCAACACGGATAAGAAATTTGCCGGAAAACCTAAAAGTATCACGATTCCTAAAAGAACGGCAGCACCGGCTGCAATAACTGAGAATGAGGTGGATATAACCGGTACGACGATTACCATAAATAGAACGAATCCGGAAAATGACATTGAGTATGGATACCGTGATGTAGATTCAGACGGAGCATTTACATGGATTGACGGTACGGAAATTCAGGGATTATATCCGGCACATGGATATCAGGTAACCAGCAGAATAAAGGCGAAAGAGAATGCATTTGCTTCTGAGAGAACGGAACCGCTTCATGTGTCTACCAGGGATACACTGAGAATTGTAGGAAACGGAACACAAAAGTGGGATGCGAAGGGGACTTATGGGGCTTCACTTGCTGAGATTCCGGTTTCCCTGGCTTCTGGTTATGGTGTGTATAATGGTGCAAATCAACTGGTAGCCGGAACCTGGAGCTGGGAACCGGAAAATAGTAGTTCAGCATCTGGTATTTATCCGAATGTAAAAGGTAACAAGGCTTATACCGTGAAATTTACACCGACAGATTCAAGTGCTTCATACGATAGGACATTAACAGATTCCGTGGTACCGGAAATTTCTAAGAAAGCACTGTCATTATTAGTTGCGGTAGAAGATAAGACCTATGATGTCACGAAAAAAGCAACTGTGCATGAACCGCTGATTGTAAAGACTGGCGTGGATACAGGTTCAGGAGAGGAGCAGCTGCAGATTACAGGCTTAACAGCCGCTTTTGAGGATGCAAATGCCGGAGCCGATAAAAAGGTTATGATCGATGCTTCGAAGGCAGTGATAACAGGAGCAGCAGCGAGCGGTGGCGGAGCAACAGCTGATCCGGATAACTACCAGGTCAACATTCCTTCCAGTGCAACCGCAACGATCGAAAAAGCAGCATCTTCGATCACGATCAATGATGCAGAGTGGCCGGGAACGAAAACATATGGCGATCCTGATTTTCCATTGACTGGAGTTACCACCGTTGGAGACGGAGCGGTGACCAAGACAAGCGACTCTGCGAATGTACTGACGGTTGATGCAGATGGCCGGGCAACGATCCATGGCGCGGGTACGGCAACGGTAACGATAAGTGTGGCAAGTGGCACCAATTACACGGCAGGTAATAATTCCAGACCGATCACCGTTCAGAAGGGAAGCATTTCCCTGAATTTGAAAGCCGGAAAGAAAACCGGTCTGATGCAGAGACTCCGGGATGCTCTTGGAAATGTGGAAGATACTTATGTTCTGACTCTGGAAGCGAAGGGAGCTTATCAGGATGTGCTGGCCGGAACGGTAATATTTTATGAAAATGGACAGCAACTCAATCAGACGCCGATCCCATTGACCAATGGAACCGCATCCATGGAATATTCGGGTCCTTCTGCTGGTACGCATGAAATTTCGGCAGATTATGTGCTTCCGGCTGACGGCGCAGAGCAGCAGAATTACAATAAGCCTGCACTGGTAAGCTGCAGCTTCGAGGTCGGAAAAGTAGATGAGGATCAGATTCAGATCAAAGAAGTAGACGGGAAACTCTACGGAGATGATCCATTCAAACTGGAACTTACCGGACAGAAGGGAACCGGAGCTGTGAAATTCTCCGTTCCTGACGGAAATGGAGTTCTGGAGCTATCAGAAGTGAACGGAAAAACAGAGGCGAAGATCATCGGAGCCGGAACGGTCCTTGTGACGGCTGAGGTTGCCGGGGATAGTGACTACAATGGAACGACGGTGACCAGGAAAATTACTGTTGGAAAAGCACAGGCACCGGAGATTTCCGCGGCAGAGCCGAAGATTGCACCGGTTCCGGCAGATGCACCGGAGGAGGTAAAAAAGATTGCTAACCTCTTGGAAGAGAAGACCCCGGAGATTACCGGACTGGATACTGCGGCAGCAGATCTGATCCGGGAAACGGAAAACGGGGATGTGATCGTAAAAACAGGAGAAGATCAGACGATTTCCGGAGTGGAAGCGAAGGAAAAACTTCAGAAGGAAGGAGTCGATACCGCAGGAAAGAAGGTAAGACTGGTGGTTGAGCCGTATATGTCGGTGGAAGTAAAGGGTGTGACCGAAAAACAGGGAGTGAATGTGATCACTTTTGAAATCACCGCATTATACAATGTAAAAGCCACAACAGCCGGAAAGAATGAGACCATGCAGGAGAAAGGCAACGGTAAGAATACAGTTCTGATCGGCTCAGCGATCCCACAGAAGGTCGGAATCCCGGTTACGATCACCCTGCCACTCCCGGCAGCTTATCCGACCGAGGATCTCTTTATCCGCCATCTGCTTCATAATGGAAGAATTGTATATTATCCTGTAACAGTAAGGGTAAAACAGGGAAGTGCGATGGCAGAGTTTGTCAACAAGGATGGCTTTAGTACCTTTGAGCTGCTCTCAGACAGCCGAAAGGGAACGGTTGCATTTGATAATGGAGTCGGAGAGCGGAGCTATACCCTGGAGCAGATGGATGAAGCACTTCCGACAGTCAGCAAGGATGGAGCCGTGTTCAAGGGTTGGAAGATCAACGGCACGTTGTATACAACTGTGAACGAAGCACTCCTGGATGCGCTGGATCAGGCAGAAGGACATCGTGTGACGGCGCAGGCAGTTCTGGAAAGCACAGACTCCGGCAGCCAGAAGGGAGACAGCAGCTCCGGTTCCGGCAGCGACGGAGATACTGACTGGAATGTGACCAGAAATGCATGGGAAACAAAGAATGTCAATGGCGTAGTCAGATGGAGATACTATGGCAGCGATGGACGATGTGTATCCAATGCATGGAAACAGCTTCCGTATAAGGAAACCATGTTCTGGTATCACTTTGGTGCTGACGGGTACATGGATACCGGCTGGTTTAAAGATGCGGATGGAAACTGGTATTACCTGAATCCGGTATCTGATGGCACGCAGGGAACCATGAAGACCGGCTGGCTGAAAGACGCAGACGGAAACTGGTATTATCTGAATCCGGTTTCCGACGGTACGCGGGGAGCGATGAAGACCGGCTGGCTGAAAGATGCGGATGGAAGCTGGTATTATCTGAACCCGGTTTCTGTCGGTACCCAGGGAGCGATGAAGACCGGCTGGTTTACAGATCCGCAGGATGGACATCTCTATTATCTGGATCCAAAGACCGGTGCAATGGTGACCGGAAACATACAGAATGATAGCGTGTGATTCTGTTTCATGGGGATCCATCAACTTTTATGGTTGATGGATCCCTGCTCTTATCTTCTCATAGGACAAATGAAAATTTTTACTTGACAGTTCTATGTTTTTTCATGTATGATAGAAATAGTGTGAAGAGACATTTATCGTTTTCATGCAAATGTATGTAATGACCACTCCCGCAGAACAGACTACGGAAGTTAAGCCCATCGGACAGGCGGGTCAAGCGCCGCGTGGGGTTAAGCCCACATTATTGATTGAGTTAAAAGCTCAAATTTATAAGTTGATTACTTTATAATCAGTGTTTGAAAAACACATCATCTTGTGAATCGGTCAATAAGTGCAGGGACAATATATTTGCGATTGCAGACTTGGAGGAAAAAACGATAAAGGTCAGAGGCAGACGGGAGCGGAGTGACGCGCCCCAGACCCCAATGGAATAGAATCGTTTTGAGCAGATGATGGTTTTGGCGTCATCTGCTTTTTTTTATGATTCAGATGATGCGCAATCAATAAAATGCATGAGGAACAAAACCATGGACAGAGAGAGACAAAAGAAAGCCCCGATCTATGAAGCGCTCGAGGAATTTAAAAAGAAGAGAGTTGTCCCGTTTGATGTACCGGGACATAAGAGAGGACGCGGAAATCCGGAACTGGTACAGCTTTTAGGCGAAAAATGTGTATCTTTGGACGTAAACTCCATGAAGCCGCTTGACAACCTCTGTCATCCGGTCTCCGTGATCCGTGAGGCGGAAGAGCTTGCGGCGGAGGCATTCGGAGCGGCCAGCGCCTATCTGATGGTAGGCGGAACGACATCTGCGGTCCAGAGCATGATCCTCTCGGTGGTAAAAGCCGGAGATAAGATCATCCTGCCGCGAAACGTACATAAGAGCGTCATCAACGCTCTGGTGCTCTGCGGCGGAATCCCGATCTACGTAAATCCGGAGATGAACCAGAGACTCGGTATTTCGCTGGGAATGCAGGTCGAAAAAGTAAAACAGGCCATCGAGGACAATCCGGATGCGGTTGCGGTGTTCGTCAACAACCCGACCTATTACGGCATCTGCTCTGATATAAAAACGATCGTACAGCTTGCCCATGCGAGGGGCATGAGGGTTCTCGCGGACGAGGCTCATGGAACCCACCTGTATTTCGGAAAGAATCTTCCGATCTCCGCAATGGCAGCGGGAGCCGATATGGCGGCGGTATCCATGCACAAGTCCGGCGGAAGCCTGACCCAGAGTTCGCTTCTTCTTTTAAATAAGGGAGTGAACACCGATTATGTGCGCCAGATCATCAATCTGACCCAGACTACAAGCGCATCCTACCTGCTTCTTTCCAGTCTTGATATCTCAAGACGAAATCTGGCTCTCCGCGGCGAGGAATCCTTCGCGAAGGTCGTTGAGATGGCAGAGTACGCGAGACGGGAGATCAACTCCATCGGTGGCTACTATGCTTACGGAAAAGAACTTGTAAACGGTGACAGCATTTTCGATTATGATGTGACGAAGCTCTCCGTGTATACAAGAGACATCGGGCTTGCGGGAATCGAGGTCTATGATCTTCTGCGCGACGAGTATGATATCCAGATCGAATTCGGTGACATCAGCAACATTCTGGCTTACATTTCCATCGGAGATCGTATCCAGGACATCGAGCGCCTTGTTGGTGCTCTGGATGATATCGAGCGTCTTTACAAAAAAGACAGCTCCGGACTGCTCTCTGGCGAGTACATTTCTCCAAAGGTTGTTATGTCCCCGCAGAAAGCGTTCTACTCCGAGAAGGTCTCTGTTCCGGTGGAAGCGTCTTCAGGAAGAGTCTGTGCGGAGTTCGTTATGTGTTATCCGCCGGGAATCCCGATTCTGGCGCCGGGGGAGATGATCACGGACGACGTGGTCCAGTATATCCTGTATGCGAAGAAAAAGGGATGTTCCATGCAGGGAACAGAGGATCCGGCAGTGGATCATCTGATGGTGCTGGCAAACATATAGGCTTTGGCCAATACGATACAAGGAGTCACGAGATATGGAATTCTGGTTTTCAGAACTGCACACCGGAAACGTAAAGCTGTCCATCAAGATCGAAAAGCAGCTGTTTTCCGGGGAGAGTGAATATCAGCGGATCGACGTGTTCGATTCCGAGGAATTTGGAAAATTTATCTCTCTGGACGGGGAGATCGTATTCTCCGAGAAGGACGAGTTTATTTATGACGAGATGGTGACCCATGTGCCGATGGCGGTCCATCCGTGTGTGAAGGACGTACTGATCATCGGCGGCGGCGACGGAGGTGTCGCGAAAGAACTTTTGCAGTATGACTGCGTGGAACATATCGATGTCGTGGAGACGGATGAGATGTTTGTGGAGGTTTCAAGAAAGTTTTTCCCGGAGGTAGCCTGCGCCTTAGATGATCCGCGTGTCGAGGTCCACTATGATGACGGTCTGAGATTTTTAAGAAACAAGAAGGCAAAGTATGACCTTATCATCAACGATTCCACAGACCCCTTCGGTCATACTGAGGGACTGTTCACGAAGGAATTTTACGGTAGCTGTTACAGCGCCTTAAAGGAAGATGGGATCATGGTCTACCAGCACGGAAGCCCATTCTACGATGAGGACGAGCTGGCCTGCCGCAGCATGCACCGCAAGGCGTTCCGCTCCTTCCCGATCAGCCGTGTGTATCAGGCGCATATTCCAACCTGTCCGTCCGGATACTGGCTCTTCGGCTTCGCTTCAAAGAAATATCATCCCATCAAGGATTTCAAGCCCCGGGAATGGGATGCATTAAATATCGAAACCTGGTATTACACGACACATCTTCACATGGGAGCGTTCATGCTGCCGAAGTATGTTGAGGATCTTTTAAAAGAGGAGGAAAAATAAACATGAGCAGATTAATGATCATCGGCTGCGGAGGTGTTGCGTCCGTAGCGATCCACAAGTGCTGTCAGAACAGTGATGTATTCACAGAAATCATGATCGCAAGCCGTACCGTATCCAAGTGCGATGCCTTAAAGGAGAAACTTCAGGGAACTACAAAGACGAAGATCACGACCGCGAAAGTGGATGCTGACAACGTGGACGAGCTGGTGGCTTTAATGGAAAGCTACAAGCCGGATGCAGTGTTAAACGTTGCACTCCCGTATCAGGACCTGACGATCATGGATGCATGCTTAAAGGCCGGCGTGAACTATATCGATACCGCAAACTACGAGCCGGAGGACACCGACGATCCGACATGGCGCGCGATCTATGAGAAACGCTGCAAGGAAGAGGGCTTCACCGCATACTTCGATTATTCCTGGCAGTGGGCATATCAGGAGAAATTCAAAGAGGCTGGACTTATGGCACTCTTAGGAACAGGTTTTGACCCGGGCGTCACAAGCGTCTTCTCCGCGTATGCGTTAAAGCACTATTTCGATGAGATCCACACCATCGACATCTTAGACTGCAACGGCGGTGACCATGGTTATCCGTTCGCTACAAACTTCAACCCGGAGATCAACCTCCGTGAGGTATCCGCAAACGGCTCCTACTGGGAGAACGGCCACTGGGTAGAGACAAAGCCGATGGAGATCAAGCGTGAGTACAACTTCCCGCAGGTCGGTGAGAAGGATATGTATCTTCTGCACCATGAGGAGATCGAGTCTCTCGCAAAGAATATTCCGGGCGTAAAGCGCATCCGCTTCTTTATGACCTTCGGCCAGAGCTACCTGACCCACATGAAATGCTTAGAGAAC
>ENA-USUA01000628-USUA01000628.1-human-gut-metagenome-genome-assembly--contig:-NODE-628-length-20290-cov-4.355761_pt1 | contig 20290 bp, 19 predicted proteins | sample MGYA00250057_ERZ773390 | MGnify/ENA primary metagenome ERZ773390 (study PRJEB29103, sample SAMN06111941) | human gut metagenome | biome: human gut; feature: ankylosing spondylitis patient; material...
ATTCAAAAGACCAAAATTTATACGCTTATACCCAATTCTCTGGGAATGTTAAAAATATCTACTACATGGGGGGAATATAGTAGGTGTCGCCGACGCGAATCATCGAGGGATCTGCGTTGAATCCGGGGAGTACGGGATTGGAGATCTTCATGGTTTTCTCCTCATTGAAAAGAATGGGTGCCGTGGGAAGGAGGAAAGGAAGAGGTTGAAAGGAATCGGCCCAAAGAGCCATGTACCTTTCCACGGCACGGTTATGGTTGCTGCGACTAGCCCTTGACAGCACCGGTCAGGCCGCCAACGATCTTCTTCTGGAAAATGGTGAAGCAGATCAGCGCGGGAATCATCGACAGCGAGGTGAAGGCCAGTACCTGAGCGGTATCGACCGAATGCTGGGAGCTGAACATCTGCACGCCGAGCGGCAAGGTGTACTTGCTGGAATCGTTGAGCAGGAACAGCGGCAGCATGTAGGCGTTCCAGCTGCTCACGAAGCTCAGGATGCCGACGGTGGCCACGCCGGGCCAGCTCAACGGCAGCACCATACGGCCGAAGAAGCCGATGCGAGAACAGCCGTCCAGCTCTGCCGCTTCTTCCAGTTCCTTAGGAATGGACTTGAGGAATGGCACCAGGATGATGATGGCCTGTGGCAGGCCGAATGCTATCTGGGGCAGAATAATGCCCAGATGCGAGTTGATCAGGTGCAGATTGCGCAGCAGCAGATACAACGGGGTGATGGCCACGGTGATGGGGAACATCATGCCGGCGGCGAACAGCGAGTACAGCAGTTTGTTGAATTTGAACTCGTATCGGGCAATGACGAAGCTCACCATCAAGGCCAGCACCACGATGCCCACCATTGTGCCAATGGAGACGATCAGGGAGTTGACGAGTTCCGGCCAGAAGATGTTCGAAGTGAACACCGTCTTGTAATTCTCAAAGTTCCATGGATCGGGCCAGCCGGCCGGGTCCCTCGTAATCTGCGCATTGGTGCGGAAGCCGCCGATAATGATGTACAGCACCGGGCCAACGCACAGCGCCACAAGCAGCAGTGAGAAGAAGTAGACGACCGGGTTGCCCCACGAGGTCTTTGCGGATTTTCTCAGTGTATACGGATCATAGGTCTGGTTCTTGCCCTTGCCCACGGACGGGGAGACTGCGGTCGTCATTGTGAAACCACCTCATTTGCAACTGCTGCGGCATTGCCATTGGCCTTGGCAAGCTTGGCCGCTTCCTTCGCCGCACGCTTGGCACGACGCTTGGCATCCTTCTCGTCGGTGAGCGCACCTTCGAGATCTCGGTTAAGTACGAACCGCTGGTAGGTCAAGGCAATGACCAGCGAGATGATGAAGATCACCACGGCCACGGCGGAACCGTAACCATAGTTGTTGGCGAGTCGACCTTCGCGCACCATGTAGGTTGCCATGGTGGACGTTCCTGCGGTAGACGACACGTACTGGCCCCAGATGATGTAGACCAAGTCGAACAGCTGAAGAGAACCGATAATCGACATGAATGCCCAGATACGAATGGTGGGGCCGAGCAGTGGCAGGGTGATGCTCCACTGCTGACGCCAGAATCCAGCACCATCCACCTTCGCGGCTTCATAGAGGTCTTCGGGAATCGACTGCATGCCGGCAATCATCAGGATGACGGCGAAGCCGATGTACTTCCACGAAATGATGAACATCAATGTCCAGATGGCGATTTTCGGATCGGAGATCCAGTCCGCCCCGCCAAGTCCTATTTTCTTGAGTAGCGCGTTCAATGCGCCTGTGGTCTGGAGGATGAGACTCCAGCCGGTGCCAACGATGACTTCGGAAACGACGTACGGCACGAAAATCAGGGTACGAATCAGTGCGCGGCCCTTGAATTTCTGGTTGAGCAGCAGGGCGAAGAGGATGGCCAGCGGCCCCTGGATGACGAGCGAAGCGACGACCACGAATAGCGTGTGTCCCAATGCCTGCTGGAAGTTCGGGTCGGTCAGAATGACCTTGTAGTTTTCAAAACCGATGAACTGGCCGTTGACGGTGGGCTTGCCATAGCCCTTCCACTTGAAGAATCCGTAGTAGCCGGCCATGAACACCGGCAGGATGACGAATCCGAGGAACATGATCAGGGCAGGAAGCGAAAGGATGGTGATTTCGATACGTTTGCGAACCTTGTCGCTTAAGCCCGACGTGCGGCGCTGTACCTTCGCGCCTGCTGAAACTGACATTGTTGAGGCCTTCCTAAGAAAACAAATTGGGCCGTGGTTGTTGCTGTGCAAGCATTCGCCGCGGCCCGGGAATTACGGTCGGGGCAGAGCGAATCAGCCCTTGGCCGCAGCGGTTTCAACACCCTTGACAATGTCTTGGGCGGAACCTTGACCGGCCATCATGTTGACCACGCCTTCGTTGAGTGCGTTGCCGATGTTCTGACCGAACACGGTGTCGAGCCACATGGACACGGAGGATGCGTCGTTGTAGACGGTCAGCACCTGCTTCAGAGCCTCGTTGGTCACCACATCCTGGGCTTCCTTGTTGGCCGGGATGGTGGAGAACGCCTCAGCGTACTTCTCCTGCCATTCCTTCTCGGAGACGAAGTTGAGGAAGTCCACAGCCTCTTCAGGCGCCCACTCGCCCACGGCCATGCCATCGGAACCACCCATGATGGCAGTTGGATCGCCTTCGCCACCGTCCATGGTCGGGAATGCGAAGTAGCCGAGGTCGGCCATGTCCTTCTTGTCCGGAGTCAGGTCCTTGATCACGCCGGGCTCCCAGCCGCCCATGAGTTCCATAGCTGCCATGTGGTTGGCGAGCAGGCCGGCGGAGGAGCTTGCGCCCTGCTGGGCCGGAGTGGTCAGGAAGCCATCGTTGAAGGCATCGAGGTCGAGCAGCGCCTGCACATCATCACCGGTACGGGTCCAGCACTTATCGCTGAAGTCCTTATCGGACTGGGCCTTGTCGAAGGTGTCAGCAGAGCATTCGCGCAGTGCGAACCAGTACCACCAGTGGGCGGCCGGCCAGGCGTCCTTACCGCCTACGGCAATCGGCGTGATGCCGGCGTCCTTCAGCTTCTGCACCACGGTCTTGAACTCATCCCAGGTCTTCGGAGTTTCAGTAATACCGGCCTTCTCGAACAGATCCTTGGAATACCAGATGCCGCCGGGAAGCACTGACTGCTGCACGCTGTAGATCTTGCCATCGATGGTGCCGGTGGCTTCAGCAGTGGCCATCTGGTTCTTGACGGTGTCGGAGATCTTGTCGGTCAGGTCCATGGCTTGCCCAGCTTCGACCACATCACGTAGCTTCTGGCCACCACGCGCCATAAAGATATCGGGGGCGGAATTCGGGTCCTGCAGAGCGGTCTGCAGCTTGCCATCCATATCCTCGTTCTGAATGGCTTCAATCTTGATGGTAACGTTCGGGTTTTCCTTCTCGAACGCCTTGGCGGCGGATTCCCAGTATGCCTTGCCGTCGCCAGTGGTGGAGTTGTGCCACATGGTGATTTCCACCTTGCCATCGGCATTCGTGTCGCCGCCGCTCCCGCAAGCGGCCATGCTGACACAGGTTACCGCCGCCAGAAGTGCGGCGGCCACGGACTTGAACTTCATTATCGTCTCCTTATTGTTCTTGACCAGCATGAAACCGATCCGCGATTTACGAAAGTTTCGAAAGGTATATCAGCCGGTTACATATCTAACAGCTGGTAATTAATGATGTTTTCAGTGAAACCTCGCCGTTTCACCTATTCCATCAACCTTCTTTAACTTTATCGAAAACTCGCTTTATGTTTTCGATATCTCTATCATAGAGAGCCTTAGTTTGACGGTCAAACGAAATTTATATCGACTTTTTTACTATCAAAATCGTTGAAATTCCAACCTTTTTTATCTATACATACCATTCTTTATCGTCAAATTGACTTTACGAAAGTTTCGAATATACTGATATCAACATTCTCTGATGAAGGCGGTCAATGATGGCGTCGGCAGAACAGCGCAAAAGCAACGGCGAGAACAAGGTCAAACTTGCAGACATCGCCAAACAGACTGGCTACTCACTGGCCACCGTGTCCAAAGCCCTGAACGGCAAGGCGGATATTTCGGAGGCGGCCCGGCAGGCCATTGACAAAGCCCTGAAAGACAACGGCTACATTCGCCGCGTCTCCCTCTCCCGTAAACAACGCACCATCGAGGTGGTATTTCGGGATTTTGAGACCATTTGGGCGCTGGAGGTGCTCAGGGGCATCATCACGGAGGCCAAGCCGCACAACATCAATGTCATGGTTGCGGAAAGTGGCGACCGGCAGCACCCCGACTCTTCCTGGGTTGAAGGCATCATCGACCGCCAGCCCATTGGCGCTATTCTGGTGTTCTCCAACTTGACGGACAAGGAACGCAGCATGTTCCAATCACACGGCATTCCTTTCGTCGTCTTCGACCCTTCCGGCAATCCGGCATTAGATGATCTCTCCGTACAGGCGGACAACTGGATGGGCGGCGTCATCGCCACCCGTCATCTGCTGGAACTCGGCCACAAGCGCATCGGCATCATCACCGGACCGGATGAAATGCTCTGCTCACGTGCCCGGCTTGACGGCTATTCGGCGGCCCTCGCCGAACGCAATATCCCCACCTCTCCCGAACTCATCACCGAAGGCGATTTCACCACGCCAGGCGGTTACGAAGGAGCCATGGCGTTACTTGAAGACGAACAAAGTCGCCCGACCGCCATCTTTGCAGGCAATGACCTACAGGCCATGGGCGTTTACGAGGCGGCCCGTCAACTGAAAATCCGTATCCCCGAAGATCTGTCCGTTATCGGATTCGACGATATACAGACCGCCGCGTACATGGGCCCGGCGTTGACCACGGTCCGCCAGCCATTGCAAGACATGGCCGCCACTGCAGCCCGCATGGTCATCGATACCAATGAAGGACGCAAGATTCAGAAGCGCGTGGTTCTTTCTACGTCTTTGGTGGTGCGGGACAGCACGCGGCGGCTCAAATCACGGGATTAGTCCAACCGTCAGAACGACACCGGTTCCTTGCATGCCTCGAGAATCGCTCGGGCATCGTCACGGTGAATCTGCACGAATGAGCCGCCGGCCTCACCGGCATGATCGGCGTACTTGTCGAGAGAGGCGGGATCGTCGGGCACGCCGGCCTCAGAAAGAGTCAGCGGCGCACCTACGCGACGCAGGAAATCGACATAGCGATCAATGCCTTCCTCGGCCACCGTGCGATCGGTTTTGCCGGTGGGCGTCACACCCCACACGTCGACCGCCCAGCGGGCAAAGCGAGCCGTCACCTCATCGTTGACCAAATACACGTATGCCATCCAATGCGGGTGGACCACAGCCAGACCAGCACCGTGAGCGATATCGGTGTATGCGGACAGCGCGTGCTCGATGCCGTGCGTCACCCAATCCTCTTCCTTGCCGCGCGAGATAATGCGGTTCAGAGCCAACGTGGAATCCCACATTGCATTGGAGCGAGCCTCATAATCTTTCGGATCGGACAAGCACGCTCGCCACGAACGCAGAATATGACGTTGGATTCCCTCGGCGATTTCGTCGGAAAGGTTGTCGTCCACCGGATAGGAGAAATACTGCTCACACGTGTGGCAGAACATGTCCTCGAAGCCATACACCGTCTGTTCGGCGGGCAATGTCATCAGGTAGCTTGGATCCAGCACGGAGAACCTGGGCATCAGCGGGAACGACGTATAGCCGAGCTTGCGGTTACGTTCCCAATTGGTGAGCACGGCCGCATCTCCCATTTCCGAGCCCGTTGCCGCGGTGGTGAGCACCACGCCAACCGGAATCAGCCCTTCAGGTGCCGGTTTGCCGGTTTCGATGTAGTCATCCCACAAATCCTCATCGTCACCGATGCCGGAACCCAACGAAATGAATTTCGCGCAGTCGATTACCGAGCCACCGCCAACGGCCAGAATCAGGCCGACGCCATGCTCCTTGACCAGTCGTACGCCTTCCAGCGCTTTGTCCAATCGCGGGTTCGGCGTAACGCCGGGCAGCTCGATGATTTTGTGCCCGGTTCCTGCCAGCGCAGCCATCACATCGTCATAGGCACCGTTGCGTTTAATCGATCCGCCGCCATACACCACCAGAACGGCGCCCTCGACACGCTCCACCTCCTGTGCGATATGGCGCGCCTGCCCTTTGCCGAAGTAGATCTTCACCGGGTTATGGAAAATGAAATCTCGCATGCGTAACTCCTTTGTTGTGCTGAGGTTCCCCTGAGAACAGCTTATCTTCTCCTGCCGCCGATATGTTCACCGTCGCCAACACGTCACCGTCAACGCACCCCTCCGCGAACATGTTCGCCCCCACCCCAATCCACCCCCCAGCCCCGCCACAACCAGAAAACCGCCCTTGGCGACGTTGCCTCAGGCGGTTTTTCAGCGGAAGGAGAGAAAGGAGAAAGAAGGAATGGAAAGGTGCCATGCGGGCATAACACAACACCGCACATGGCGAAACTATCGAATCAGCCCATCGGGCGCACTGGCATCATAATTGATGTGTACACGCCCGATGGAGCGAATTCAATCGGTCAGACCGATGGTCACTCGACCTCAGCCAGGGCATCAATGATGTAGTTGTTGATGGTGGCCTTGACGGACTCGAGGTGATCGGACTTGGTGGCGGCGATGAGCTCGGACTGCGGCTTGTCGAGGCTGTAGGCTTCGAGGTCGGCCAAGGTGACGTTGCCCTCGTCGATGTCCTTGCCGATGCCGGAGTCGTAGGAGCTGTAGCGCTCGGCCTGAAGATTCTGGATGAAGCCGTCCTGGTTCATCTTGTCGGCAACCAGCAGGCCGGCGGCGTAGGCATCCATGCCAGCGATGTGGGAGCGGAACAGGTCCTCCTCGTAGAAGGAGGTACGGCGCGGCTTGGCGTCGAAGTTCAGACCACCGTGAGGTCCGATGGAGCCGGCCTGCAGGACTTCCCACATGACGGCGACGGTCTCGTACAGATCGGTCGGGAACTCGTCCATATCCCAGCCGATGAGCTTGTCGCCCTGGTTGGCGTCGAGGGAACCGAGGAAGCCGGACTCGCGGGCCACGCGGATCTCGTGCTGGTAGGTGTGGCCGGCCAGGTTGGCGTGGTTGCCTTCCAAGTTCAGCTTGAAGACGTCGGTCAGGTCGTGGTTGCGCAGGAACTCGATGGCGGTGGCGGCATCGAAGTCGTACTGGTGCAGCGTCGGCTCCTTCGGCTTCGGCTCGATCAGGAACTGGGCCTCAAAGCCGATTTCCTTGGCGTAATCTGCGCACATGTGGAAGAACTTGGCGATGTGGTCGGTCTCGCGCTTCATCTCGGTGTTCCACAGGTTCTCGTAGCCTTCGCGGCCACCCCAGAACACGTAGTTCTCGGCGCCCAGGCGCTTGCCGATCTCCAAGCTCTTCTTGAGCTGGCCACCGGCGTAGGCGTAGATGTCGGCGAACGGAGAAGTGGCGGCGCCGGACACGAAGCGCGGGTTGGTGAACAGGGAGGAGGTGTTCCACAGCAGCTTGACACCGGTGGACTTCATATTCTCGTCGATCTTGTCAACGACCTTGTCGAGGTTGGCGTTGGTCTCGCGCAGGGTGTCGCCTTCGGGGGCGATGTCACGATCGTGGAAGCAGAAGTACTCGACGCCCAGCTTCTGGAACAGCTCGAAGGCGTAGTCGACCTTGGCCAGAGCCTGGTCCATCGGATCGGTGTACTTGTAGTACGGGCGGTGCGCGGTGCCGGTGCCGAACGGATCAACCAGTTCCTGGTTGAAGGTGTGCCACCAAGCAACGCCGAAGCGCAGCCAATCCTTCATCTTCTTGCCGGCAACGACCTTGTCGGCATCGTAGTAATGGAAGGCGAAGTCTTCCTTCGGTCCTTTGGCGCGGCCGACGTACTCGATCTTGTCAACATCCCACAGACCCATTTGGGCGCTCCTTTGCAGTAGGCGATATTACGGATTGCAGGACCAATAATAAAACGAACGAACTAAGTTTGTCAAATGATTGAATTAATACGCCGCGTCTCAGCGTGTTGCTAGTCATTGCAATGGTTTTCGAATGCAGTCAAGGCACAGATAGTATGGGCAAGCCAAGAAAGACAACTCAGCCAAGAAAACGAGACTTGATAATTGACGTCACGCAATTCCTCGCCGGCCACCGCTGAGGCCGGCTCCACCACCCCGCCAACTCCAACAGCACCACCCCCGCCAACACCACCGCCATGGCCATCACCCTGATGATCGGCTCGTTTGTGGCCATCCTCAACCAAACGCTGATGATCTCCGCCCTGCCCACGTTGATGCACGAGTTCGACGTGCCCAGCAGCACCGTGCAATGGCTGACCACCGGATTCATGCTTACCAACGGCATCATGATCCCGATCACCGCGTTCCTCATCGAGACCTTCACCACCCGCCAGCTGTTCCTGTACGCGATGGGCATATTTGCAGAATGATCTTGGCGTTAATGCACTGGTGTCCGGTCTGGTGATGATGCCGAGCGGCATCGCCATGGGCATCCTGAACCCGGTGGCAGGCAAGATGTATGACCGTATCAGTGACCGGCCGCTCGCCTTACTGGGCTTCGCGATCATGACGTCTGCGGCTGTGCTGCTGGTCACCATCATGAACACGCACACCGCGGCGGCCATGCGCACCGGAGTGCCGGAAGCGGCGGCATCGGCCATTGGCGTGCGGGCTTCGTTCCGCACGGTCGCCATTGTGTGCGCGGTCTGTTTGGTTGCGTCACTCTTCATTCGTGATCGCGGCCGCCGACTTGGACAGCAGCGTTAGGCGAATCCTTCACCGATTGCTGGCCTTCTTGATCAGCGCGTCCAAAGTACCGGCTTGGCGCGCGGCTTCCACATCTTCCCAGTCGAGACCGGTGTCTTTGGCCCTCCCGTAGAAAAACCGCACCAGACCGGCAAAGTCCGGTTTATATCCGGTTTCCCGGAATGAACGGGCCAGCGAATCACCGATTTGCGGGTCATCAGGCCTTCGTGCCTCATAGATCGGGATGGAACAGGATCGCCACACGCCTCTCACATGTGCGATGCGATTGACGATCATGCCGCCGTGCGCACCATCGTATTGCGAGGCGGCATGTACGTCCGCCACCTCGTAGACACCACCATGAATGATGTCCTCAACTGTCAGACGACCTTTGACCGCGCTGGCATCGCGAATCCAGAACATCGAAGCGAAATTGGTGTCATCAAGTTCGCGAAAATCACGTATCTCGCGTGTGCCGATACGTTCGTCCTTGTCATACATGAATTCGGCCAAGGCTAGGAATGGCGAGATACCTGCGCCCGGACCGTACTGCAATTCGATACGTAAATCTTCGGATTCATTGCCGGTCAGTCCAATACCGCTGACGGCGCAGTCATAGGCAAACCAATCCCAGAACCACCATTCGATCCTTTGCAGCACCTGCTTCGGATACTTTTTGCATGGGTTCAGATTCACTTCGCGATAATATATGCGTCTCGCTTCGGCATAGACGGCGAGATTGCAGCGTTTGAACATCTCGGCTACGTCTTTGGTGTCCAGCATTGCTGGCAAACCGGCATTTTCGGCAGTAGTAGTGGTTGCGGTGCTCATGGTGTTTCCCCTTCATGTGATGTGGACGGCGGGCTACGTTGCCCGCCGTGAGGCACACTGTATGACGTTCGTGCGGTGGCCCGCAAGCCCGCATGGCGAGATGGTGGATAAGTGGAAAACCCAATGATTCCAAGGGGTATGGAATGTGCATAACAGTGGCTACCGTCGGTGGATAACCGCACTTTCTTGCAGGTTATCCACTGATCGCGCAGCTGTTATCCACCGTCTCTGGGTTATCCACATCGTCTCTGGCGTGTCGTCCACTGTCAGCAGTCGATTTCTGCTTCGTTTGGCGTGTATAAGTGCACGGTGAAGTGTATAACTCCGCGCATTAGGCATATTTGCTACTGAGAAAGGTCCCGAAATCGCCTTCGAACGCATAGCTACACTCAGCAGATGTATTCAGCATGGCAATAGACCCACTTAGGCACCGGCGAATGATTTTCCCTCGCTTATAGAGTCGGCAAAGGCCCAACACCTGTCCCAACGCCGACGCTACTGCACTGGCAGCGTCGGCAGAGGACCACAACTTGGCACAGCAACGACGCTAAAACCGCCCAGCATCGTTACACGTCCAAGTTTTGGCCGCTAACGACGCTTAATGAACGCTTAGCGTCGGCAGCAGGTCACGCACTGGTTCTCCACCGACGGTAACGCTCCTTAGCGAAGCCAGCCCGCCACTCTTTGGCACATCACCGACGCTGAGAGAACCTCCAGCGAAGCCAACCAGCCAACCGCTGGCAACATGACACCACCCACACCCCTCAGCGAAGCCAACCGGCCAGCGCATGGCACCCCAACACCGCTGAGAACACCCACCCCACCAGTGCACATAAAAAAAACTGGTCATAGCGGTTGCGATGTAATTGCATCGTAATCGCGATGACCAGCCTCGGGGGGAGCGGGCTGCAACGAGCACCGAATGAATCAGATGATGATGCCGTTGCAGTGATCGACTTCGTGTTGGATGATCTGCGCGGTCCAGCCGGTGAAGGTGGCGTGGCGGGCGCGGAACCGACGGTCCTCGTAGTTGACCTCGATACGTCGATAACGCAGTGTGCGGCGTTCGCCGGTCAGGGACAGGCATCCTTCCTGGGTGTCGAAGGCACCGTCCGAAGCGGTGATCACGGGGTTGAGCATCACCGTTATACGCCCGCCAAGGTCTTCATCCACGAAGACGATGATGCGTTTGCCTACGCCAATCATGTTGGCGGCCATGCCCACGCACCGTGAACGGTTGGCCTCCAGCGTGTCTACGAGGTCTTCGATCACCTGCTCGTCGCCGGGCCCAGCCGCTTCAGACGGCGTGCGCAAAAACGACCGCGAAGTCATAATAGGGCGTTGCATGTTGGAATCACGCTTCTTCGTGCCAGTGGATGTTGGTGATAAGCGGCAGGGAGATGCCGGTACCGAGCGACATGACCAGTCGGGCGGCGAGCAGCATCGGGAAGTTGACCGCGAGCGCGCCCAGTAATGTGCCGGCGATGAAAATCACGATGGCCATGATGAACAGTGTTTTGGTGGCGAATTTGCGCACCATGAACGGCGAGCTCGGAATCGACACCGACAGCAAGAGCAGATAACCGGTGACAAGCCACTGCACCACCGAAGCGCCGATGGAGAACTCCTCCATCGGCGTGGAGTAGGCGATGTTCAGTGACGTTTCCGATAGGATGCCGAGGAAGGTCAGGATCGCGAGCGAGACGACCGCGATGACGAGTTTGTTGGAGACCGGTTGCTTGCCGCCGTTAGGCAGCTGTGTTGCGGAATGAGTCACGATCTTGTTCTCTCCTCCATTCATTCAGATATTCTGACTACGACGTTGGAAGTCTTCCTGCATGAGTCGCAGAGCCTCGGTCAAGGTGCGTACCGTGGTTTCGCACTGGTCCGAGGTCAATCCGCCCAGCAGTTGGCTCAAATGCGCGTGATATTCCTCCACATAGATGCGGCGGATATCCAAGCCGCGTTCGGTGAGCGTGAGCGTCACCGCACGCCGATCGGCGGCATCGGCGTGTTTGACGACGAGTCCGAGGTCGGCCATTTCGCCGACGAGCTTGGTGATGCTCGGCGTAGTGACGCCGAGGAATGCGCTGACGTCGCCCACGCGCGCGGTGCCGGTATCTTGCCCATTCGGTTCGTTGATATGCCAGACGGCGTCGATCACGTGGACATAGCGCGGTTTCATACCTTTCGGCAATGCCGGCATCAGTTCGGTGATGGTCTTGGCCTTCCAGCAGACATCCAGGAGGCTCCGCACCTCATTCACCGGAAGCAAGCCGGTCTTGGTATCGGTTCGGGAATCGCACATCGCTGGCCCAACCTCCAATTAGTTACCAATAGTCATTACCATAAGTAACTATATGCAGGCTCTAGACAAACCCAACGGCCTGCGCGCCCGTGTCGAGTTCCGTTTCGACATAAAAAAGCCAGGGAATCCCTGGCTTGCAATGCACATATCGCTGCAGATTTGCCGGGACCTATATGTCCCCGGCAACAACAGCCGTATATACGCTACCGATCAGTGCTGCCCTCATCATCCTTGGCACCTGCCGTGGCGGCCTCAGTCTCCTTGGCGTTCCACCCGGCGACGGCATTCCAACCACTCCATCCGATGACCACTAGCAAGCACAGCGAGAAGACAATAGTGGCCCAATTGAACAGCGAGCCATCGTTATTGGCCTCGACCAGTGACTGCCAGAGCCAGATAACGCAGGCCAAGCAGGTCAATGCATACATACGGGAGGTGGAGCGCGCGGTGAGTTTCATGGCGGAAAAAGTCCTTTGATTACAAGAATGACGGCAGATAACAGTGTGGGATCCGCACCAGCGGCACCGGCACGAATCCCACATCGAGGAGGAGAAAGGGGAAGGTCAGCTCTTCTTGCGCTTGGACATGATGTCCACGGCGACGGCCAGCAGGAGCACGAGGCCCTTGATGGTCTTCACCACGGCGGTGTCAACACCCATGATCGACAGACCCTGGTTGATAACACCCATCACGAATGCACCGATCACAGCGCCCGGGATGGTACCAATACCACCGGTAACGGCCGTGCCACCGATGAAGCAGGCGGCGATGGCGTCCATCTCGAACTCCATACCGGCCTGAGCAGTTGCGGAAGCCAGACGGGAAAGCATGCAGACAGCGGCCACTGCGGACAGGAAGCCCATGTGGACGAACAGCAGGAAGTCCACGCGGCGGGTGTTGATACCGGAGAGGATGGCGGCCTTGCGGTTGCCACCAACGGCGTACACGTGGCGACCGAACACGGTCTTGGTCAGGATGAAGTTGTAGATGAAGACCAGCACACCGACGATCACCAGCATGATCGGGGTACCACCCTGATCAGCGTTACCGGAGGAAGCCAGCAGGTAGGTGACGAAGGCGATGACGACCGCGACAAGCACAATCTTGAGGACGGTCAGGCTCATCGGCTCGGGCACCAGGCCGACCTTGGCCACACGGGCGCGCTTGCGCAGCTGGCTCCAGGCAAAGCCGACAATGCACAGGATGCCGAGCACAATGGTCAGACCGTCGAACGGACCCCACCAGCCAAGGATGTTGGGCAGGTAGTTACGGGCAATGCCACGGAATTCGAGGGAGGTAATCGGCACGGATTCGCCGACGATCACGGTGGCGAGACCACGGAAGATCAACATGCCGGCCAGAGTGGTAATGAAGCCCGGGATGCCGATGACGGCGACCCAGAAGCCCTGCCAGACGCCGACGATCAGGCCGACGACCAGAGCGATGACGATGGCGAGCATCCAGTTGACTCCGGCGCGTTCCATCAGCAGTGCACACACACCACCGATGAAGGCTACCAAGGAACCAACCGAAAGGTCGATGTGGGTGGCGATGATGACCATCACCATACCAATGGCCAGGATGATCACGTAGGCGTTCTGCTGGATCAGGGACACGAAGGAGTTCGGCTTCAGCAGCACACCTCCGGTCAGGATCTCGAAGGCCACGACGATGATCAGCAGTGCGCCGACAATACCGTATTGACGGGCATTGTTGGCGACCGTGGCCAGCAGGCCGGTCTTTTCTTCTTTCTTTGCAGGTGTTGCAGTTGCGGCGCTCATCAGGCTGCCACCTCCCTTTCCTTGGTCATACCCTTCATCAGGTATTCCTGGGTAAATCCATTCTTCTCGACATTGTCGGTGACGACACCGTAGGACACCGTGTAAATGCGGTCGCAGATACCGATGAGCTCAGGCAGCTCGGAGGAAATCACGATGACGGCCTTGCCTGCATCGGCAAGTTTATCGATGATTTCGTAGATCTCATACTTGGCGCCGACGTCGATGCCTCGGGTCGGCTCATCGAGGATGAGGATGTCCGGCTGCGAGATAACCCACTTGGCGAGCAGCACTTTCTGCTGGTTACCACCGGAGAGGGTGGAGACATTCACATCGATGTCATGGCACTTGATGTTGAAGTCCTTGCGGTACTGTTCAACTTCCTTGCGCTCAAGGTTGTCGTCCACAACCCCGCCCTTGCTGATCTTGGTCAGGGAGGCCAGGGACGCGTTCTCTCGGATGTTCTGCAGCAGGTTCAGACCGTTGCCCTTACGATCCTCGGTGGCGTAGGCGAGACCTGCGTCAATCGCGGACTGCACGTTGGGCATCTTGACTTCCTTGCCCTTGACGAACACCTTGCCGGAGATGTTGGAACCGTAAGAGTGGCCGAAGATGGACATGGCCATCTCGGTACGACCCGCACCCATCAGACCCGCCAGACCGACGATCTCGCCGGCATGCACGTTGATGTTCGCATGGTCTACGATCACGCGCTCCGCGTCGAGCGGATGATGCACGGTCCAATCCTCGACACGCAGGTATTCCTCGCCCGGGGTATTGGAGGGGTGGTTCGGGTACAGGTTGTGCAGCGGACGACCCACCATCTTGCGGATGAGTTCTTCCTGGTCGAGCGGCGTCTCCGGCGTCACGTACATCACACCGACGGTCGAACCGTCTCGAATGATGGTGACATTGTCGGCGATGGCGGCGACCTCGTTGAGTTTATGAGTGATGATGATGCTGGTCACGCCCTGCTCGTCACGTAGCTGACGAACCAGGTCAAGCAGGTGGGCGGAATCCTCATCGTTCAGTGCAGCGGTCGGCTCATCGAGGATGAGCAGCTTCACGTCCTTGGACAATGCCTTGGCGATTTCGACGAGCTGCTGCTTGCCGACGCCGATGTCCATAACCTTGGTATCCGGGTCTTCGGGAAGTCCCACACGATCGAGCAGCTTCTTCGCCTCGGCACGGGTCTTGTCCCAGTCGATTACGCCACCCTTGGCCTGCTCGTTGCCGATGAAGATGTTCTCCGCAATGGACAGGAACGGGCTCAACGCCAGTTCCTGATGAATGATTACGATGCCGTCGGCCTCGGAATCATTAATAGTATGGTATTTGCATTCCTTGCCATCAAAGGTGATTTTGCCGGAATAGCTACCGTATGGGTACACACCCGAAAGCACGTTCATCAGGGTCGATTTACCTGCACCGTTCTCGCCGCAGATGGCGTGGATCTCGCCGCGATCGACGGAAAGATTCACATCGGTGAGGGCTTTGACCGGACCGAACGTCTTCGTGATGTTTTCCATCGTCAAGATGGTGTCATTTGATGACATGTCACCACTCCTCGTCACAGTTCTGTGTTCATGGACATGCGGCGCATATCGGCTATGCGCCGCATGTCATTGTGTTTGTTTACGGATTGCCTGATGAGGACTACTTAGTCAGCTCGTCGAAGCGATCCTGGGTGATGTAGTTGGCCGTGACCAGATCCTGGAGGTTGTCCTTGGTGATGTTCTGGGGGTCAAGCAGCTTGGACGGGACGTCGATGTTGTTGTTGTTGAACTTGCCGTTCAGGCCGGAGACTTCCTTGCCCTCGGCGATCTCGACGACCATGTCGTACACGGCGTCAGCCAGCTTGTTCACGTCCTTGAACACGGTCTCGCCCTGCTTATCCTTGGCGATGTTGGCAACTGCGATCTCCATGGCGTCCTGACCGGTGATGTACGGCCAGGAGTCGGTGCCCGGCTTCATGTCGGGACGCTTGGATTCGATGGCGTTGATCACACCCTGGGCGATGCCGTCGTACGGAGTGAGGACCGCGTCGAGCTTCTCGCCGTGGGCGTAGGTGGAGTCAAGGATGGATTCCATGTCCTTCTGCGCCTGCTCGGTCTTCCAGCTCATCACGGAGATCTTCTGCCAATCCTCAACGGTGAAGTCCTTGGTCACGCCACCCTGACCGTGCTGGGACGGGGAGACGAGCACGCCCTTCTCGAAGTACGGCTGCAGCAGATCCCAAGCGCCCTTGAAGAAGTACTTGGCGTTGTTGTCATCCGGGGAACCGGTGAACAGCTCGATATTGAACGGGCCGGTGGCGCCATCCTTAAGCTTGAGCTGGTCAATGAGCCACGTGGCCTCGAGCACGCCGACCTGCTCCAGCTGGAAGGTGGCGTAGTAGTCGACGGCGTCGGTGTTCATGATCAGTCGATCGTAGGCGATGACCTTGGCGCCTGCATCGCGGGCCTTCTCAACGGCGGGGCCCACTGCGGTGCCATCCTTGGAGGCGACCACGACGATCTTGGCGTCGTTGTTGACCATGTTCTCGATGTCAGCGTTCTGCTGGGCCGGCTTATCGTCGGCGAAAGACAGGATGACCTTGTATCCGGCCTTCTCCAGCTTGGCCTTCAGGTTGTTGCCGTCCTTGTTCCAACGCTCTTCGGACTTGGTCGGCATCGAAATGCCGATAGTGGCGCCCTTTTCGATCTTGGCATCACCGCCAGTTGCCTGGCCGCTACGGCTGCCACCGCAGGCCGCGAGGCCCGCGCACATGGCAACGCCTGCCACCACGGCGACGATCTTCTTAGTGAACTTCATTTGTTCTCCTTCATCTTCGAGGGGATGGCGAACCCTCCTTGGTCGCCCGAACCTGGGAATAACCTCAGGTTCATCTCATAGAATACCGTATTGAGTTAAGTTGTCAAACTCAAGAAAGCGAATTTCCTGTCGTTTATGTTCAACCAATGAACGCAATGGCGATTTTTCGCGCATCACAAGGCGACACGCCGAAAAATCCACGCTCTGCGCCTCGCTGTGCCTCATGCTGGTAACGACTATACTGAACTCTTATGGCAACAAGGCTTTTCGGTTCGCAGACCTCGCTTCGCGAGGCAAACCGCGCCAACTTGCTGGCCAGCATCCACAAGTTCGGCGCCATGACACAGGTCGAACTCGCAGAGGTGACAGGACTGTCCACTGCGACCGTGTCCACGCTCGTCCATCAGCTCGTCGACGAAGACCAGCTGGAGACCAAAAGCACCGTTCGCAACGGTCGCAGAGCCACTCTGGTGACCCTTGCACGGCATCAGGGCCTCGGCGTCGGGCTTTGGATCGCGCGACGTCATCTTACGCTTTCTATCGTTGACTTCTCGAAGTCAATCATCGCTGAGCACACGCTCCCCCTGCCGTTGGGCCACAAGGCGGACACAACGCTGGAACGCGCCATGCTGCTCATCAATGAGACCCTGAGCAGCATCGACGCCGAAGCCAGCGAGCTGGTCGGCATCGGCGTGGCCGTGGCCGCACCGGTGGCCACCAGCGACCACACCATAGCGATTCCCGGCATTCTGCCCGGATGGGACGGCGTCGATATCACGTCCCCGTTGCGCACGGCGTTCAACGTTCCCGTATACGTCGATAATGACGCGAATTTCGCGGCATACGGCGAATCCCGTATGGGCGTGGCGGCAGGCAAACGCAATTTCGTATATATCTCAGCCAGCGACGGGGTTGGCGCAGGCATCGTCATCAACGGCGAAATCATGCATGGCGTGACCGGCCTGGCCGGTGAAATCGGCCATATCCAGGTCGACCCGCTGGGTGCCATCTGTTCGTGCGGCAACCGCGGCTGCCTTGACACCGTCGTGGCGGAAAACAGGCTGGTGCAGTTGCTCAGCGTCACACACGGCAATATGACGCTGGATGATCTGGTGTCCTTTGCCAACGAAGGCGACCCCGGTTGCCGTCGCATCATCGCCGACGCGGCCGTGCGTATCGGTCAGGTGGCGGCTGATCTGTGCATCAGCGTGGATCCGGAGGTCATTGTGCTCGGCGGCAAGCTGGCCATGACCGGCGACGTATTCATCCAACCGTTCAATGAAGCGTTGCAGCGCATGCTGTTCCCTGATGCCGTGGCACCCATCGATGTACTCGTGTCATCCCACCCGGACGACAATTGCGCGCTAGGCGGCGCATTATGCGCCATCGAGTTCTCGGTTCGCAATGACGTCAGCCAGTGACCGGTACCAGGAGAAGAGTGATAAGAAGGAACACACCATGAGGAATTCGAGCACACCTCCTCTGCTGCGGCTGGAGGACATCTGTGTGAAGTTCGGCTTCGTCGAGGCGTTGAAATCGGTGAATCTGTCCATCCAGCGCCAGGAGGTCATCGCCATCGTGGGCGATAACGGCGCAGGAAAGTCCACTCTGATCAAGGTCATCGCGGGATTTCTGCAGCCGGGATTCGGCCATATTTATCTCAACGGCGAACAGGTGACCATTCCCTCGATCAGGGAGGCGGACCGCATGGGCATCGCATCGGTGTTCCAGGGGCAGGAGTTCTGCGACAACCTGGACGTGGCCTCGAACCTGTTCCTCGGCAAGGAGATCAATCAGATTGGCATACGCGATGACGATTCGATGAACTCGCGTGCCCGTTCCGTGCTGAAGACCCTGAGCTCGGCGATTCGGGTCGGCTCCCCTATCGCATCCTTATCCGTCGGCCAGCGCCAGACCGTGGCCATAGCGCGCACGCTGCGCAATGACCCGCAGCTTATTCTGCTGGACGAACCGACCGCCGCACTGTCGGTGATGCAGTCGGCGGAAGTGCTCGCATATATCAAGCGACTGCGCTCCGAAGGCCGGTCCGTGGTGATGGTCTGCCACGATCTGCCGGATGTGTTCGCGGTATCCGACCGCATTGTCGTGATACGTCAGGGGCACGTCACCGGCGTGCATCGAACCGTCGAAACGTCCTATGAGGAGATTATCGCCGAAATCGCCGGCGTGACCACCGAACACGAGTATGAGGAAATCGCCGAGAACCCGAAATTCGATTCCATGGTCAGGCAGCGGAAACTCATCGACCGCACTATCAGCGCGGCAGTGAGCCATGGCACCGGCCATGACTCACCATTAGACTAACGCCCCGTTGCCGGAGCGGCATCGTCAGCGCAGAGCCAGGTTGGCGGCACCGATGAGGCCGGCGTCTTGGCCGGCGGTGGCGGCGACGATCTTGGCATGGCCGCGGTAGGCGCTGCCTTCCAGGAAACGCTGGTAGTTGTAGCGGGCCGGCTCCAGCAGAATGTCGCCGACGGCCACCACACCGCCGCCGATCACAAACAGGTCCGGATCGAGCACGGCGGAGACTGCGGCCATCGTGCGGCCAAGCCATTCGCCGATCTTGCCGAATGCGTACAGGCCGAGCACGTCGCCTTCCTGGGCGGCCTGGGAGACCATCGGGCCTTCCAGCTTGGAGATGTCGCCGCCACACAGCTCCATGAGACGCTTGGCATCCTGCGGACGACGGCGCACGGCGGACTTGGCGAAGTTCTCCAGCGAAGTGCCCGAGGTGTAGCGCTCGGCGCAGCCGCGCAGGCCGCAGCCGCAGTGGTCGCCGTCCGGGACCATCGGCAGGTGGCCGAGTTCGGCGGCCATGCCGAAGGAGCCGCGGTACAGCTGACCGTTGATCACGATGGCGCCGCCGAGGCCGGTGCCCACGGTCAGGGCGACCATGTTGGAGCTGCCCTGGCCGGCACCGTGCACGTATTCGCCCCAGCCGGCGCAGTTGGCGTCGTTCTCGACAACGACCGGCACGGCATGGTCGATCAGCGCGCCGACGTGCTCGGACAGGTCGTAGTTGATCCAGGCCGGGATGTTGGCGGAGAAGGTGAGCGTCTTGCGGTCGGCGCTCACGTTGCCGGCGGCGGAGATGCCGATGGCCTCGATATCGGTGTGTCCGGCGGCCACAGCCTCGCGGTACACCTCGGCGATGTGCTGGTTGATGGCGTCGGCATCCATCGGCGTGGGGACGCGCCAGCGCTGGATGATGCTATCGTTTTCATCGCAGACGGCGGCGGCGATCTTAGTTCCTCCGATATCAATGGCGAGCGTGGTCATGGCTTACTCCTTGAAGGCTTGTGTGGCGTACGAGACAGCGAAAATAGTAACGAGTTGCCATGACCTCCCATAGCGTATTTTTCATGATTTGTCATATCTCGCGCACGTTCTGCCAATGTGACCCTGCACACGTTTTTCACCATTTATAAGCACTGTTAACGCTAACGTTGTCATTCAATAGCAAACGTTGTCATTCAGACTATCGGCGTGTCGAGCAGAGCCCCAAGGCCAGCACGAAACCTTCGGTATTTCCATGCGATACGGCATCGGCATCGACTGAAACAGCTTCCATGCCAGAGTCGAATGGCCATCAAACGACTAAACACCAGACACACATTTTGGCCTATAACCCCATATTTCGCCCTACACCACGAAATACGGCAAAAGAACAAAAAAGCTCCTGACATTTGTCAGGAGCTTGGTGGCGACCCCGGCCGGACTTGAACCGGTGACCTCCGCCGTGACAGGGCGGCGCTCTAACCAACTGAGCTACGGGGCCAT
>ENA-USUA01000630-USUA01000630.1-human-gut-metagenome-genome-assembly--contig:-NODE-630-length-20233-cov-11.708176_pt1 | contig 20233 bp, 17 predicted proteins | sample MGYA00250057_ERZ773390 | MGnify/ENA primary metagenome ERZ773390 (study PRJEB29103, sample SAMN06111941) | human gut metagenome | biome: human gut; feature: ankylosing spondylitis patient; material...
TTACTAAAGATAAAAGCAGCGTAAACATATTTAATATAGCTGAAAGATGAATTTACACACAAAAATGGACTTGACTTAAAATTTAAAAATAAGTTGACTTTATAGGTAGAATTTGAGAAAAATAAGTGTATTTTAAAAAAATTATTGTGAAAATGCAGAAAAAGACCTATAAGATGACTTCAAAAACAGAATTTATAGGAATATTTTGTTATGTAGACAGCTTAAATGATAGAAAATAGCAAAAATGTTCCTATAAGAGAATTAAAAGTACGACTATCTATAGGTATCATGTTGCAATCAATAATCGACAGATGATACAATCTAAGCAACAGCAACAGCAACAGCAACAGCAACAGCAACAGCAACAGCAACAGCAACAGCAACAGCAACAGCAATAATGTAGGAGGCATGAGTATGTTAAAGAATATTCTGGTAGGTCAGTCAGGCGGACCAACAGCGGTTATTAATTCATCATTATATGGAGTGATTGAGGAAGGACTTAGAAATAAGGAAAAGATTGGCACTGTGTATGGCATGGTGCATGGAATTGAGGGATTTCTGGCAGGCAATTTTATTAATCTTTCTGAAGTGGCAGATAATGAGCCGATTGACAGATTAAAGATAACACCAGCTTCTTTTCTTGGAAGCTGCAGGTATATGCTTCCAGAAGATTTAGAGGATAAGGTGTATGATAGATTGTTTGATACATTTGCACAGATGAACATTGGATATGTGTTCTATATTGGTGGCAATGATTCAATGGATACAGTTTCAAAATTATCAAGAGTGGCATTATTGAAGAAATCGGACATCAGATTTATAGGTGTACCTAAGACAATTGATAATGATCTTGTTATGACAGATCATACGCCAGGGTATGGCTCAACTGCAAAATATGTTGCTTCAACATTAAGAGAAATTATACTTGATGCAACATGTTATGCACACCCGTCTGTGACAATTGTTGAGCTTATGGGAAGGCATGCAGGCTGGGTTACAGCGGCATCAGTACTTGCAAGAACAGAGTATAGCAGAAATCCTTATCTTATATATATGCCAGAGCATGCATTTGATATGGAAGAATTCAAGAAGTCACTTAAGGCGGCACTTGAACAGGAAACTGCAGTTGTTGTGTGCGTATCAGAAGGAATTGCGGACAAAGACGGCAGATTCATATGTGAATATGCAGATGCAGCATCGGTTGATGGCTTTGGACATAAGATGCTTACAGGCTGTGGAAAGTATCTTGAAAATTATGTTAAAGCAGAATTTGGAATTAAATGCAGAAGTATTGAACTTAATCTTCCACAGAGATGCTCATCACTTCTTGCTTCAGCAACAGATATTGATGAAGCCGAAAAAGCAGGAAAGGCAGCGGTTGTAGCAGCTCTTGACGGTGAAACTGGAAAAATGATTACATTTGTAAGAGATGATACTAACGGATATGAGATTAATTACGGACTTGCAGATGTGAACAATATATGCAATAAGGAAAAGAAGTTCCCAGCAGAGTGGATAACCGCAGAGGGAACAGATATTTCTGATGAGTATATTAAGTATGTAAGGCCACTTATTCAGGGAACTAATATTGCTGAATACTCAGATGGTGTTCCGGTTCATCTGAAGCCTGCTTATTACAGATAACATTAAATATTAAATAAAAATAAAAATGACAGCGCGCTATTGACAGCGTGCTGTCATTTTTGTAATATAGCAAGGCGACTTAAGATTTTTATTAAAAGAATGGCAGGTTCGTATGCCGTTTTGTTACGAAGGGAGCAGATATGCAGCGAGAGTCACTCCATTGTGGAGAACTTATAAAGCGTCTTAATGATATTCTTGGAAGATGTGCCAATGAGGAGTTAAGAGCAGATGACATGACATCTTCACAGGTTAAGATGCTTATGATAATTAATGAAACTAAAGATGAATGTATTACGCTTAAGGAGCTAGAGAAGCACTTTGGCGTAGCCCAGGCGACAATAGCGGGAACAGCAGCAAGGCTTGAAAAGAAGGGGATGATAGAAAGCTTCTATGATCCTTCAGATAAGAGAGTCAAGCATGTGAGAATAACAGACAAGGGCAGAGCCATGTGCGTTCATGCAGGCAAGGCAATGCATGACAAAGAAAAATGGTTTCTTTCAGCGCTTTCTGCTGATGAAAAAGAAGAATTACACCGTCTGTTACAAAAAATATACGATGATGTGAATAACTGTGAAAGGAAGTGTAAGAAATGTTAAAAACTTTATCGGCATATATTGGTGAGTATAAAAGAGTCTCGATAAAGACGCCAATATATATAATTGTTGAAGTTCTTATGGAGATACTTATTCCGTTTGTTACGGCAAGTATTATCGATAAGGGTATTCAGGCGGGAGACATGAGCAAGGTGTTAATGTATGGCGGACTTATGCTTGTGCTTGCATTTATAAGTCTGTTTGCTGGAATTCAGGCAGGAAAATATGCGGCTTTGGCCTCTACCGGATTTGCATGTAACTTAAGAGAGGGAATCTATTCGAATATCCAGAACTTCGCATTCTCTAATATAGACAAATACAGCACAGCAGGTCTTATTACCCGTATGACTACTGATGTTACAAATGTGCAGAATGCATATCAGATGATTTTAAGAATTGCAGTAAGAGCACCACTTATGATGATATGTAGTATGGTTATGTGTTTTGTTATCAATCCTACATTAAGTCTTATATTCTTAGGTGCGCTTATTTTTCTTGGGTTTGTACTTTTCTTTATTATATATAAGGTGACTCCAATATTCACAGAAGGTTTTGCTAAATATGATGATTTAAATGCAAGTGTCCAGGAGAATATCACAGGAATCAGAGTTGTCAAAGCATTTGTAAGAGAAGACCATGAGAATAAGAAATTCAGTAAGGCTGCCGAGAATCTTTATAAGATATTTGTTAAGGCAGAATCATGGCTTGCTTTCAACAATCCTATTATGATGTTTGTTATATATGGAAGTATTATTGCGCTTTCGTGGTTTGCGGCACATTTTATTACAGATGGAACTATGACAACGGGTAATCTGACATCAATGTTCAGCTATGTAATGAGCATGATGATGGCACTTATGATGCTTTCTATGATATTTGTTATGGTATCAATGAGTGCAGCGAGTGCAAGACGAATTGCTGAGGTTCTTAACGAGAAGGCAGATATAACTAATCCTGAGAATCCGGTGATGGCTGTTCCTGACGGAAGAATTGATTTCAACCATGTGAACTTCACATACAAGAAAGACAGCGACAAGGATGCTCTTGAAGACATAGATATCCATATAAATGCGGGCGAAACAATCGGTATTATAGGCGGAACGGGTTGCGGAAAGTCAAGCTTCGTTAATCTGATAAGCCGTCTGTATGATGTTAAGGATGGTTCTGTATGCGTAGGCGGAATTGATGTAAGAGACTACGACCTCGAAACTCTTCGTAATGAGGTTTCAGTTGTTCTTCAGAAAAATGTGCTTTTCTCAGGAACTATTCTTGATAATTTGAGATGGGGCGATGAAAATGCGTCTGAGGAGGATTGCATAGAAGCCTGCCGTCAGGCCTGTGCAGATGAATTCATTGAGAGAATGCCTGATAAATACAATACATGGATTGAGCAGGGGGGAAGCAATGTTTCCGGTGGTCAGAGACAGAGACTTTGTATCGCAAGAGCATTGCTTAAGCACCCGAAGGTTCTTATTCTTGATGATTCAACAAGTGCTGTTGATACAGCCACAGACGCTAAGATTAAGAAAGCATTTGCAACAAAGATACCTGGAACTACCAAGATTATTGTATCACAGAGAATTTCAAGTATTCAGGACGCAGACAGAATATTGGTGCTTGAGAATGGCTGTGTGAGTGGTTTTGATACTCATGAAAATCTTGTTGAGAACAATAAGGTTTACCGCGAAATCTACGAGGTCCAGACACAGGGCGGCGGTGATTTTGACGAGGCAGGAGAATAGGAGGCAGCATATGGATAAGAATATTGATATGAAGAATAAGAAGAATAAAGAAAATCCACTTCCTCTTATGAAGAGGCTGCTTGGATATATTTTAAAGAATTACAAGTTTTCGTGTATAGCAGTGCTTGTGTGCATTCTTGTTTCAGCACTTACAACACTGATAGCAACGCTGTTTATCCAGAAGCTTATTGACAGTTATATTATTCCGCTGACACAGTCAGCAGTACATGATTATGCACCGCTTGCAGGCGCACTTATTAAGCTCGCTGCAGTTCTTATGGTCGGTGTATTATGTTCATATTGCTACAACAGAATTATGGTAAATGTTGGTCAGGGAACTTTAAAGAAGTTGAGATTAGAGCTGTTTACTAATATGGAGTCACTTCCTATTAAGTATTTTGATACTCATGCACACGGCGATATCATGTCAGTATATACTAACGATATTGACACATTAAGACAGCTTATAAGTCAGAGTATACCTCAGGTTATCAATTCATGCATTACACTTGTATCTACATTTGTAAGTATGATTGTGCTTGATATTCCGCTTACAATCGTATCGGTTGTGATGGTTGTTATTATGCTTTATGTAACTTCTAAGCTGAGTGCACTTTCCGGAAAATATTTCGTTGAGCAGCAGAAGGATATCGGTAAGGTTAATGCTTATATCGAGGAAATGATGGAAGGACAGAAGGTTGTCAAGGTGTTCTGCCACGAGGATAAAAGTATTGAGCAGTTTAAGGAGATTAACAACAGGCTTCGTGAGAGTGCAAACAATGCGAACAAGGTTGCTAATATCACAATGCCTGTTAATGGTAATATAGGTAATATCAGCTATGTATTATGTGCAATAGTTGGTGGTATTCTTGCTCTGAGTGATTTTTCAGGACTTACTATTGGTACACTTGTTGCTTTCTTAAGTTTAAATAAGAGCTTCACACAGCCTGTAACCCAGATAAGCCAGCAGGTGAGCAGTATCGTCATGGCGATGGCTGGTGCCGGAAGAGTATTTGAGTTATGTGACGAGAAGCCGGAGGTTGACGAAGGTTTCGTTGAGCTTGTAAATGTAAGATACAATAAGAACAATGAGCTTATTGAGACTAAAGAAAATACTGAGATGTGGGCTTGGAAGAAGCCTGCAAAGGATGGTAACAGTGCAGAGTACACAAGACTTGCCGGTGATGTAACATTTGACGGAGTTGACTTTGGCTATAATCCGGACAAGATGGTGCTTCACGATATTAAAATGTATGCTACACCGGGACAGAAGATTGCATTTGTCGGAAGTACCGGAGCAGGAAAAACTACAATTACTAATCTTATCAACAGGTTCTATGATATTCAGGATGGTAAGATCAGATATGATGGAATTAACATCAACAATATTAAGAAAAATGATTTAAGACGAAGCCTTGGTATCGTTCTTCAGGATACTAACCTATTTACGGGTACAATCATGGATAATATCAGATACGGAAGACTTGAGGCGAGTGATGAGGAATGCATCGCAGCAGCAAGACTTGCCAATGCTGACGGATTCATCAAGAGACTTCCTGATGGCTATAACACTGTGCTTCATGGCGGAGGTGCTAATTTAAGCCAGGGACAGAGACAGCTTCTTGCAATTGCAAGAGCAGCGGTAGCAGACCCACCTGTACTTATTCTTGATGAAGCTACTTCATCTATTGATACAAGAACAGAGCGACTTGTCCAGAAGGGTATGGATGCGCTTATGTCAGGAAGAACATCATTTGTTATTGCACACAGACTTTCTACAGTCCGCAATGCAGACTGTATTATGGTTATGGAACAGGGAAGAATTATCGAGCGTGGAACACACGACCAGCTCATGGAAGAGAAGGGCAGATATTATCAGTTGTATACTGGTAAGAGTATATCAGCGTAGAGACAGAAACAAAAAAGCAGGTTAGGAAATTCCCTACCTGCTTTTTGTTATGTAATAATATTATTATGAATTAATATTAAGATGTCTTGGAAGACCGTCTACCATGATTGGTGAAAGCTCAGCCTGGATAAGTGGTCTGATGTAGTGGATGAGGTCATCTGTTACGAAGTCATCATCTGTAATCCACTCAAGAGGAACTTTCTTCTCGATGTTAGCAATCTGGTGAACATCATTAGTCTCTGTGATGCACATATATGGATCATCAGAAACTCTCTTAAGAACAACAACCTTACCTGTCTCGCCTTCAAATGCAGCCTTAACAGCAGCACCACCAACGTTGTATGCTTCTGTGATATCTGTACGGCTTGTCATATGAGCTGCACAACGCTGAAGTGTTGAAAGCTCGATAGCACGAGTCTTGATGCCAAGTTCAGCACCAATCTTGTTAGCAAGGAATTTAGCTGAACCAGCAAGCTGCTTGTGACCAAATGCATCTACGAACTCTACATGCTCTGAAAGCTCGAATACATATCTTCCGTCAGCAACCTTAATACCTTCTGAAACAGCGATAACCATTGAACGGCCCTTAGCTGCAATTTCTTTAACTCTTGCCATGAAATGGTCGATATCAAATACTTTCTCTGGAAGGTAGATAAGGTCTACACCTTCGCAGTCATCACTCTTTGCAAGAGCAGCAGCGGCTGTAAGCCATCCGGCATTACGTCCCATAATCTCTACAATAGTAACTGTAGGATAATCATATACAAGACCATCTCTGATGATTTCCTTCATAGTAGCTGCGATAAACTTGGCAGCAGAACCAAATCCTGGTGTGTGGTCTGTAACAGCTAAGTCATTATCAATAGTCTTAGGTACACCCATGAATTTAATATCGCTTCCGGTAACGATTGCGTAATCAGATAACTTCTTGATAGTATCCATTGAGTCGTTACCACCAATATAGAAGAAATATTTGATATCAAGATCATCAAGAATCTTGAAAATCTTATCAAATGTTTCTCTGTCTTCGCTTATCTCAGGGAGCTTGTACCTGCATGAACCAAGATAAGATGAAGGTGTTCTCTTTAATAAATCGATATCCATTGTAGAGTTAATCTTCTCTGAAAGGTCAACATACTGACCATCAAGAAGTCCCTTAATACCGTGGAGCATACCATAAACTTTCTTAGCTCCTCTGTCTATGGCTGTCTTATATACCCCAGCAAGACTTGAGTTGATAACAGAAGTAGGTCCTCCTGACTGTCCAACTATAACATTACCATCCATATTATATTCTCCTCCGAATCATATTTCTGCATAAAAATGCAAGTGATTATGTGCATAGTTTAGCACAATTTCTATAATCATACAACTTAAATGTTGAATATATTAATAATTATATTTATGCAAATGTACAGGCTTTTATGATATAATTTTCAAGGTGATTTTAATGCCGCATGTACGAGATTATGTTTATGGGCAGGAATGGAGATTAATATGTCAGTTAAGATTAATTCTTACAAAGGAAGAAGCATTAGACCGGTATACAAGGCGAGAATTAAGAAAGATGAATATTCTAATGCGATAGACAGAATATGTAATAGATATAAGTTAGGACACATTAAGCAGAATGAGTCTGGCAGGGAATATAGGAACAGGATGAATAAGCTGTTTTCAGATGATGTGATACAGAGTATGAAGAAATATTCGCATCATGGACGTACAAGCCTTTTCGGGCACAGCGTACATGTTTCTTATTATAATTATCTTGTGTGCAAGAAATTACATCTTGATGAGAAGGCAGGAGCTAAGGCAGGACTTTTACATGACCTGTTTCTGTACGACTGGCACAAGTATTCGCCTGGGAAGGGTGAGAGACTTCATGGTTTTGAGCATCCTACAAAGGCACTTAAGAATGCAGGAAAGTATTTTGATATAACAGAAAAAGAGGGAGACATGATTGCGAAGCATATGTTTCCATTGACAGTTACACCACCTAAATATAAAGAAACATTTGTTATTGTACTTGTAGATAAATTCTGCAGCTTTAATGAGGTGCTGGATGATTTCATACACAGGAAGTTCTGTGGAGCAAAGGATACAAGAATTAAATGGTTTGGTGCAGGTAAGGGAGAGAAGCGATGAAATATTTAAGTGAAGAGCAGAATAAATGTTTTGTGGGAACCGGAGAACTTAATAAAGCTGGTGATAGTCTGGCCGTTTTCCTTGACAAATACGACCCTGATAAATATCAGAACCCATGCAACACGGTGGATACGCTTGTATTTACAAAGAAAGATTCACAGGTTAAGAGGATTCTTCTTATAAAAAGAGGAAATCATCCATGTATTGGATTGTGGGCGTGTCCGGGAGGCTTTGTTGAGTTTAAAGAGAATCTATATGATGCGGCTTTAAGAGAACTTCAGGAGGAAACTGGTCTGCATGATATTGAAGCAGAACAGCTTAAATCATATGGCGATTATGACCGTGACCCAAGAACAAGGATTATTACAACAGCATTTGTTGCATTGATAGATGAAGGCAGCCAGAAGGCTCAGGCTGGTGATGATGCAAGAGAGGCCGGATGGTTTGATATATCAGATGAGCTGGTTAATAAGACAGAGGATAAGTCACTTGTTAAGGAAGAATGGCTGTGCAGGCTGTCCAATGCAGATAAGAATATTAATATCTGTGCAAGAGTGGAAGTTACCTATAGAAAAGGTATCCTTAAGAACCGCACATATAAGGTTGTTGACGGCGATGGGCTGGCAGCAGATCATGCGGCTATTATACTGGAAGGATACCATCATGTTAAGGAGGCACTTAACGCATGAGTGAGAAGATAAAGAAGAACGAGAAAGCTAAGAAGCAGACATGGAGGGCTGGCAATATGCTCTATCCTGTGCCTGCTGTTATGGTAAGCTGTGCAAGAAAAGGAGAGAAGCCTAATATTATTACGGTTGCATGGGCAGGAACTGTATGCTCTGATCCGGCGATGGTTTCGATATCTGTAAGAAAAGAGCGCTACAGCCATGACATTATTAAGGAAACGGGAGAATTCGTTATTAATCTTACAACAAGAAAACTTGCGAGAGCCACTGATTATTGTGGAGTAAAATCTGGCAGGGACGTTGACAAATTTGCAGATATGCATCTTACAGCAGTACCCTCAGTTAAGATTGAAGCCCCGGCAATTGCAGAAAGCCCTGTCAATATCGAATGCAAGGTAAAGCAGGTGTTAGAGCTTGGAAGCCACGATATGTTTATAGCAGAGGTTATGGCTGTGAATGTAGACGAAAGCCTGTTAGACGAGAAGGGAACACTGCATTTGTCAGACGCAGACCTTATCGCATATTCGCATGGAAGATATTATGGACTTGGTGATTTCATAGGTAAGTTCGGATATTCTGTGCAGAAGCCGTCTAAGACAAAATCTTCCAGAAAGAAAAAATAGGGTTTACAAACCAAATATCATATGTTAGTATAAATGTTACGAAATTGTTACAAAGATATTACAAGAAGATGACTATATATTAATATAATATTTGGAGGACATTATGGAACGCTTGTCAAGATATGGCAGACGAATGAGAATAACACTCATTAAGACAATGACGGTTGCTTGTTTTGTATGTATTGTTGCTATTCCATTTTTATCAAAGAATTTATTAAAGACGGAAGCTAATTATTACAGTATTACAATTAACGGAATAAAGGTCGGAGCAGCTAACACAGAACAGGAAGTTATTGTTGCACTGGCATCAGCAAGGCAGGAACTTAGTGCACAGTATGAAGAAATTGTGTATATGGATCCTGATATAGAGATTGCCAAAGAGAATAAAACAGTTGCACAGAGAATGAGTGTGGACGAGCTGTCTGGTGCAATATACAGTTACATGTTTGATAATGTTATGGATGTTGATTTCCATATGAATTATACAGTAAGACTTGGTGATTTCGTTGTAACATTGGAATCGAAGGATGCAGTTGTTTCTTTATTTGAGAAGCTTATTGCCAAATATGATCCCAACAATGCTTTTACAGTATCACTTGATACAGTTGATGCAGCGACAGGTACTTATGGAATAAGTGTAAATGAAAAGGCCACAGAAACTACAGCAGCAGAGATTGTATCCTCAGCAATTAGTGGTACAGCGATTTCGCAAGACGGAGAGACAGTGGTTAATGGAGATGGTCTTACTGGAATTGGATTTGATGTTGACGTAGTTGTTGTGGAAGTTCCTACGGATAATGCAACTGTAACATCAGTAAATGACGCTTATGAGAGCATTACTAAAGAACACGAAGAAAAGACAGTATATACAGTTGAGGCTGGTGATACATTATCGGTAATTGCACAGAATAATGGACTTACAATGTCACAGCTTCTTGAGCTTAATTCTAATCTTACAGAGGACAGTGTAATTGCACCGGGTGATTCAATTGTTGTTACAGTTCCTAAATCAGAGATATCTGTTCTTACAACTTATCAGATGACTTATGAAGAAGATTATGAAGCAGAGCCTGATTATGAGGATGACAACACTAATTACAGAGGAACTAATACAGTTATTTCTGAAGGAACCGTTGGTCACAGATCTGTTATAGCAGAAGTTACCTACACTAATGGTAACGAAACAGGCAGAACATATGTTAAGGAGACTATTATTAAAGAATCCGTTCCGAAGACTATTGCAGTCGGAACGCTAACACCTCCAACATATTTAAGACCAATATCAGGAGGAACCTTATCATCCGAATTTGGTTACAGATGGGGAAGTTTCCACAAGGGTGTTGACTGGTATGTTACGCAGGGTACAACAGTTACAGCCGCCGCTGCAGGAACGGTTACCAGAGCCGGATGGTATGGCGATTACGGATATTGTGTTGATATTACACATAGTAATGGCACTATGACAAGATATGGTCACTTAAGTTCAGTGAAAGTAAGCGTTGGTCAGAGTGTTTCTCAGGGACAGGCTATTGCAGCATCAGGTAATACAGGCTATAGTACAGGCCCACATCTTCATTTTGAAATATGGGTTGGAGGAACTGTAGTGAATCCGCTCAATTACGTTAATAAGAATTAATAAGTATTGAATAGGCTGCCCTGTTAAGGACAGCCTTTATTATGTAAATAAATGTATTTTAAATGCATATAATAAAATAAGGGTGAAATTGCCATATTTTTATAAATGTATTTTCAGGGAAAATCTTTACAAATCGAAGTTCTGTGATATACTTTATAAGATGTGACTATTATGTTTAGAGGTGCTATATGGAACAATATGTTGTCAAGGGTGGAGTGCCACTCAGAGGAAAAGTTTCCATTGGTGGTGCAAAGAATGCGGCTTTAGGTATTCTTGCGGCAGCAATTATGACAGATGATACTGTAACAATTGAAAATGTACCTAATGTTAGAGACACAAGAGTTTTACTTCAGGCTATAGAAGGAATTGGTGCTAAGGTTAAGTATGTTTATAACAATTCCGTTCAGATAAATGGTGGTTCAATCTGTGATACCAATGTAGAATATGATTATATAAGAAAAATAAGAGCATCTTACTATCTGTTAGGTGCTTTACTTGGTAAGTACAATGAGGCTCATGTTGCACTCCCAGGAGGATGCAATATCGGAAGCCGTCCAATTGACCAGCATATCAAGGGCTTTAAGGCACTTGGTGCGGATGTTGATATAGATTGTGGAGTTGTACATGCAAAGGCAGAGAAGCTTACAGGAGCTCATGTTTATTTTGATGTTGTAACAGTTGGTGCAACAATTAATCTTATGATGGCTTCATGTATGGCAGAGGGAGACACTATTCTGGAAAATGCGGCTAAGGAACCGCATATAGTTGATGTAGCGAATTTTCTTAATTCTATGGGTGCTAACATTAAAGGTGCAGGAACTGATGTAATCCGTATCAAAGGTGTTAAGAGACTTCACGGATGTACTTATTCTATTATTCCGGATCAGATTGAGGCCGGAACATTTATGATGGCAGCAGCAGCTACACATGGTGATGTTGTTATTCAGGATATTATTCCTAAGCATATGGAATCAATATCTGCAAAGTTAATTGAGATGGGATGCAGGATTGAGGAAGGTGATGACAGCTTAAGAGTTATAGCAGAGGGCTGTACACTTAGGAGTACTAATGTTAAGACTTTGCCATATCCTGGATTTCCAACGGATATGCAGCCTCAGATTTCAGTTGTACTTGCACTTGCTGAAGGTTCAAGTATGGTAACTGAGAGCATATTTGAGAACAGATTCAAATATGTAGATGAGCTTGGAAGAATGGGTGCCAAGATTAAGGTTGAGGGTAACACAGCCTATATTGAAGGTGTTAAAAGTTTTTGTGGTGTGCAGCTTAATGCTCCGGATTTAAGAGCTGGTGCGGCACTTGTTATTGCTGCGCTCGCAGCAGATGGTATATCAGAGATTGATGATATTGAGTATATCCAGAGAGGTTATGAGGATTTTGAAGGAAAGATTACTAACCTTGGTGGAATTATTAAACGAGTTGATTCTGAGAGAGAACTTCAGAAGTTCAGGCTCAAGATAGGTTAATTGCAGGCTGTAGCGGATATTCCGTTACAGCTGTTTTAATTTATATTTAATAAAATTAATACATTTGTAATGTTACAAATATCCCTGTATATGGTAGTATTGAGAGGAAAAGGGGTTAATTATGAAGCTAAAGAATAAGTTGTATATTTCTTTCTGTATTATGGTTATACTTCCTGTGCTGCTGAGTGGTCTTGCTCTGGGAGGTCTGTATTGTGTACAGAAGGAAAGCATTGAGAGAACATATAATGTAGATGATGGGGCAATTCTCGTTGGCGTATATTCACCTATAATACTTTTTGGAAAGATTACTGACAGCATATATAAGGATATGAAGACGGAGGTTGATACTTCGCCGGAGCAGTTTACTAATAAGGAATATCTTGATGAATTATCAGGAGAGCTGTCATCTAAGATGTCCTGTCTTGTTGTAAGAAGGAATGGAATTATTATATATAATTCAACAGAAGCACCAGACAGCGAAATTGTAAAGATTCTTCCTGATTATTCTGCTGATGAAGAGAATGTTTCTGATGTTGGAACTTACAAGGGTGGAGAGTACCAGAGTCTTATAAAACAGCTTAATTTTAAGGATTCAGAAGATAATTTTTACAGCGTGTCAATTGTTACTTCATTGAAACAGATTCTTCCACAGGTTAAGACATTTATAATGCAGGTTATATTTGTTATAATTATGGTGTTAATTATTACAAGTCTTGGACTTACTCTGTGGATATACAGTTCTATTGTTAAGCCACTTAATAAGCTGAAGCTTGCAACTGATAATATTAAAGAAGGCAATATGGATTTCGAGATGCCAAAGGTATCTAATAATGAAATCGGAGATGTATGCCGGGATTTTGAGGAGATGAGAGTCGTACTTAAGCAGAGTGCGGAGGATAAGATTAAGTCTGATGCCGAGGAAAAGGAGCTTATCAGAAATATTTCACATGACTTAAAGACACCGCTTACGGCTATTAAAGGATATGTGGAAGGATTGCGTGACGGAATTGCCAACACGCCTGAAAAGCAGGCTAAGTATATCCAGACTATTGCTAACAAGGTTAATGATATGGACAAGCTGATTGATGAGCTTACTATATATTCAAGGCTTGATACTAACAGGGTTCCATATACATTTGTCAGATGTAATGTAAGTGACTATTTTGGAGACTGTTGTGAAGAGATAGGCACTGAGCTTGAGGCAAGCCAGATTGAACTGGAATATAATGACCATCTTACTGAGCCGGCATATATGAATGTTGATCCGGAGCAGCTAAAGAGGGTTGTTAATAATATTATAAGTAACTCAGTTAAGTATATGGCTGAGGGACGACAGGGAAAGATTAAGATTGACCTGTATGATGAAGGCGACTACATTCATGCGATATTCTCAGATAATGGTATTGGCATTGCGGCTAAAGATGTTGAGAGAATATTTGAGCGTTTCTATAGAACTGATGAATCAAGAAACAGCAAGCATGGTGGAAGTGGTATAGGCCTTGCAATTGTTAAGAAGATTGTTGAGGACCACAAAGGAAAAATATGGGCAGAGAGTGTAGAGGGCGAAGGCACGACCATGCATCTTAATCTGCTTAAAGCAAAGGATGAAGAGAATCCTGAGAATGCATAATGAAACTACACGAAAGGGGACTGGCTATGAGCAAGATATTAATTGTAGAAGATGAAGAGAGTATTGCAGATATTGAGAAGGATTACCTTGAACTTAACGGATATGAGGTTGAGGTATGTAATGATGGAACAAGTGGCCTTGCGGCTGCACTGCATGAGGATATTGATATGTGTATCCTTGATATCATGCTTCCCGGAACTGATGGTTTCGAGATATGCAAGCAGGTAAGAGAAGTTAAGGATATTCCTATTATCATGGTATCTGCCAAGAAGGAAGATATTGATAAGATAAGAGGACTTGGAGTTGGTGCGGATGATTACATGACCAAGCCATTCAGCCCTAGTGAGCTTGTTGCAAGAGTAAAGGCACATCTTGCAAGATATGACAGACTTGTAAGTAATTCTAAGAACAATAACAATATTATTGAAATCAGAGGAATAAAGATTGATAAGACAGCAAGAAGAGTATTTGTTAATGGTGAGGAGAAGCCATTTACAACAAAGGAATTCGATCTTCTTACATTCCTTGCAGAGAATCCTAACCATGTCTTCACTAAGGAAGAACTTTTCAAGGAAATCTGGGATATGGATTCAATCGGTGACATCGCAACTGTAACTGTCCATATCAAGAAGATAAGAGAGAAGATTGAGCTTGATACAAGCAAGCCTCAGTATATTGAGACTATATGGGGAGTTGGTTACCGCTTTAAGATGTAATTGACTAACCGCATGCTTGGTATGCTGGTGAAGCGACGGATTTAATTAACCAAAAGCCTACTAAGTTACCAATAAATCTAGTTTTAGTAGGCTTTTTAGAAGCTTATTCTGCTGGTTGATATGGCATAGACCTACGAAAAGAGATGTATAAGCTCTTTTCGTAGGTCTTTTTTGATGATAAATGTATGTATATGACTGAGATGTGAGCGAAAAAGCCTACTAACTAGCCAAGAGAAATGGATTGAGTAGGTGATTCGCAATGCAAAAAAGTTGAATGACGTGAAAAAAGCCTACGAAATGCACACAAAAATGTGATTTCGTAGGTCTTTGAAAAACTGCGCAGTATATCAACTCAATAATCAAGCCAGATACATCACTGAAGCCCATCAATTTATCACAAAATCTGGCGTAACAGAGTATGTCTTATTATCAATTGTAAGTGAAACAGCGCACAGCGCAATCTGATTTCTTTTAAGTGCCACTGCTTTAACGGCGTTATCCATGCCGCAATCAGCAGTGGCATATTTATAATCTCCAACAAGTGGGTTCCTGCGGCTTGCAAACTGAACTCTTATCTGGTGATGTCTGCCGGTAATCAGATGTATTCTTACATGTGTAATGTCTTTAACTTCATCATAAGATATCACTTCATATTCAAGCTTTGAAAGCTTTGCTTCTTTATCATTAGCGGCGGCGTCTGCCGGAACTATGGCTGATGTGTTCGTTCTTCCATCTTTCTTTAAATAATCAACAAAAGTTCCTTTTAGTTCGGATAGTTTTCCACATATTAAAGCTTCATATTGTTTATTAAATCCGCCCTCCTTCTGCATTAGTGTGGAATACTTTGCTGCTGCAGACTTATTCTTTGCAATAAGCACAAGTCCCGAAACCGGCCGGTCAAGGCGGTTGATTATTGCTGCATATGCAGGCTTTCCCTGTGAAGCGTTGTAAGTCATAACTTCGCTTACAAGGTCTAAATCAAATCCTTTCGCACCCTGGGATAGCTGTCCGGCTGGTTTATTCACTATAATAATGTCTTTAGTTTCGTGTATTATATTAAGCATGGTTGTATCCTTTTTATGTTTTTATTAAGAATACATGCGTTTTGATAATTAATCAATAACATTGGGCGAATAAATGTCCCAGCCACGCACACACTAATTAAACGATAATTATTAGCAGGTGTGAGGTGGCATATGGGTGAAAATGTGTGGGATTTCAGGAAGCGGCTGACATTGCTTGTTGGCAGTGTCGTTATTATTGCGGTGGTTTTCTTTATATTTAAAGTACTTTTCTATTATGTGTGGCCTTTCTTGCTTGCATTTTGTTTTGCGGTGCTGCTTCAGAAGCCGATAGTAGGGCTGGCGAAACTTTTAAGGGAGAAAAAGACTCTTGCTGCGAGTATAGTTGTAACAATGGTGACGCTTATAATTCTTTCAGTGCTGTTGTATGTCGGTTATATGGCGTTTCGCGAACTTAAAGATTTCATAGCCAATTTTGATGAGAACATTAACAGCCTTGATGGGCAGTTTAAGCTTGTATGCTGCCGTATTGATGGCTGGATTAAGTTGAAAGAAGGCTGCAGTTACGCATTTTTTGAAAAATGTAAAGGGATAATTATAGATGGTGATGGGCAGCAGATGTTCTTTACAATTATGAGAAAACATTCTGTCCCGGTTATAACATGGTGCGTTATGGCGGTTGCCGGACTTGTGGTGTGCTTTATCGGGACAATATATGCGGCGGCTGGAATTGAGAGGTACAGAGGCTGGCGGGAGAACACTATATTTAAGGACGAAGTCGGGGCGGTGCATGTGGGACTTCGGACTTTGATAAATGTATATTTCAGGGTGCAGCTTATTATAATGTCGATAAATATTGTGGTGTGTTCAACAGCATTTTTAATGATAGGCAATCCATATGCGATTCTTCTTGGTGTGCTGACGGGGATTATTGACGCACTTCCGATATTTGGTACGGGAACGGTACTGATACCGTGGGCTGTGGGAAGTCTGCTTTTCGGACATGTGAAAAATGCTGTGATTCTTGTGGTCCTGTATATTGTCACATATTTTGTGAGGGAGATTATGGAGTCAAAATGTATGGGTGACAGAATGGGAATTGCGCCATTTACAATGCTTGCGGTTATATATATCGGGATACTTGTGTATGGTGTTGTCGGATTTATTCTTGGACCAATATCATATTGTATAATAAAAGCACTTGTTCTTTACTTGAAAAGCATTTTAGAACATGATAAACTCTAGTGGTGCCGTCAATGGCAGGCGGACAATGCGAAGCAGCATTCGCATCAGGCTCCGTATGAAACGGGTCTGTAATGTCATAGAAAGAGGTTTATTATGGCAGAAGATAAGAAATTAGTAGAAGCGATTACATCCATGAAAGAGGATTTCGCTCAGTGGTACACAGATGTGTGTAAGAAGGCAGAGCTTATGTCTTACTCAAGCGTCAAGGGATGCATGATTTTTAAGCCGGCTGGATATGCAATCTGGGAGAATATTAAGAATGAGATGGACAGAAGATTCAAGGAAACAGGTGTTGAGAATGTTTATCTTCCAATGTTCATTCCAGAGAGCCTTCTTGAGGTTGAGAAGGATCATGTAGAAGGATTTGCACCAGAAGTTGCATGGGTAACTTATGGCGGACTTAATCCACTTCAGGAAAGAATGTGTGTAAGACCTACATCAGAGACACTTTTCTGTGATTTCTATAAAGATGAGATACAGTCATACAGAGATTTACCAAAGGTATATAACCAGTGGTGTTCAGTTGTAAGATGGGAGAAGGAGACAAGACCATTCCTTCGTTCAAGAGAGTTCTTATGGCAGGAAGGCCATACAGCACATGCTACAGCAGAAGAGGCCGAGGCACGTACACAGCAGATGCTTAACCTTTACGCTGACTTCTGTGAGGAAGTTCTTGCAATTCCTGTAATTAAGGGACGTAAGACTGATAAGGAGAAGTTTGCAGGAGCAGAGGCTACTTATACTATCGAGGCGCTTATGCATGATGGCAAGGCACTCCAGTCAGGTACAAGCCATAACTTTGGTGATGGATTTGCCAGAGCATTTGGCATCCAGTACACAGACAAGGATAATAAGTTAAAATATGTTCACCAGACTTCATGGGGAACAACAACAAGACTTATCGGTGCTGTTATCATGACTCATGGCGATGATTCAGGACTTGTGCTTCCACCTAAGGTTGCACCTGTTCAGGTTGATGTTATTCCTATTATGCAGAAGAAGGCAGGCGTTCTTGACAAGGCTTATGAAGTTGGACAGGCTCTTAAGGCAGCAGGGCTTCGTGTTAAGGTTGATGATTCAGATAAGAATCCTGGCTGGAAGTTCTCTGAGCAGGAGATGCGTGGTATCCCTGTAAGAGTTGAGATGGGACCAAGAGATATTGAGGCTAATCAGGCTGTTATTGTTCGTCGTGATACAAGAGAGAAGATTACTGTATCTATCGATGAGCTTGCAGACAGAATTCCAGAAATTCTTGATACTATCCAGAAGGATAGGTCGCCGGGCCCCTTGACCAGACCGGCGCCCACCAGATTCTCCACCACCGCGGGGCCCAAGCCCTCGATGTCCATGGCGTCCCGACTGGCGAAGTGGACCAAATGGCGCAGGCGCTGGGCAGGGCACTCTGCGCCGGTGCAGCGGATGTGGGCCCCATCCTCGTCGCGGGCTACTGGCGCGCCGCACACCGGGCACTGCTCCGGCAGGTGGTAGGGCTGCGTCCCCTCCGGGCGTTTCTCCTTCAGCACCTCCACAATCTCCGGAATGATCTCTCCCGCCTTCTGTACCAGCACAGTATCTCCGATGCGGATGTCCTTTTCCGTGATGAAATCCTGATTGTGAAGGGTGGCGCTTGTGACGGTAGTGCCGGCCAGACGCACCGGCTCCACTACGGCCTTCGGCGTCAGCACGCCGGTACGCCCCACTTGAACCACAATGTCCACCACCCGGGACGGCTTCTGTTCCGGCGGATATTTGTAGGCCGCCGCCCAGCGGGGAAATTTCGCCGTGCTGCCCAGGGTTTCACGTTCTGCAAGGCTATTTACCTTTACAACCGCGCCATCAATGTCAAAGGGGTAAGCCTCTCTGCCCTCCCCCATGGCCTGGATACGCTCCGCCGCCTCGGCGATCGTCTTGCAGGTGTCATGTGGAATTACTTTAAAGTGCTGTCCCCGCAGGTATTCCAGGGTTTCTGAATGGGTCTGAAAGGTCTTTCCCTCTGCCCACTGGATGTTAAAAACCCGGATATCCAGCCCTCGGGAGGCCGCGATTTTAGGGTCTAGCTGCCGCAGGGAGCCGGCCGCGGCATTCCTAGGATTGGCGAACAGGCTCTCCCCTCTCAGTTCCCGCTCCTCGTTGAGCCGTTCAAAGCTCTTTTTGGGCATAAACACCTCGCCCCGCACAATCAGGGCGGGCAGGGCCTCCGGCAGGCGCAGAGGGATGGAAGGGATGGTCCTCAGATTCTCTGTCACATCCTCTCCCACCTGGCCATCGCCGCGGGTGGCGCCGCGCACAAAGAGGCCGTTTTCATACTCCAGCGCCACAGATAGGCCGTCCACCTTGGGCTCCACGTCGTATTCAACGCCCTCCGGCAGAGCCTCCTGCATCCGCTGATCGAACTCCTCCAGCTCCTCCACGGAGAACACGTCCTGAAGGCTCTCCAGCGGTATCCGGTGGCGCACCTCCTGGAAGCCGTCGGCCACCTTGCCCCCCACCCGCTGAGTGGGAGAATCGGGGGTAACCAGCTCCGGGTGGGCCGCCTCCAGCTCCTCCAGGCGGCGGAGTTTGTGGTCAAAATCGTAGTCGGACATGCTGGGGTTGTCCAGCACATAGTATTCATAGTTCGCCTGCTCCAGCTCCCGGCGCAGGCTCTGTATCTCCTGTTTCTCGTCCATATCGGACCTCCACTTGGAATCGTCGGGTGAATTTGGGGGCTAAATGGGCGAAAATCAGGCACAAAAGCCCGCCCAAACATCCTCCCAAGGTATTAAGAATCAAATCATCGATGTCAGTGGCCCGCCCCACAAACAGCTGTAGGAACTCCACGCAGAAGGAAGTACAAAAGCCAGTCAGAAGTCCCAGCATACAGCGATTTCCCCGCCACAGTAGCGCTGGAAAAAAGCCCACCGGACAAAAGATAAGCAGATTGGCGATGGCCATGTATCCCGCCCAGCCGCCTTCCCGCAGATTTTGAAGGACCATAGGGGTCCACTGAATCTCCTGTATCGACTCAGAGAGCGGAGTCAGCGGAAAAAATACCTCATGCCCGGCCAGCGCTTCCTGCCAGTGGTACGCCGTCCAGAAATAAGCGGGAAAGACAGTCAGCGCGGCCAATCCGGCACAGAACATCACAAAGAACAGCAGTGCGGCCTCGCGGAGTCTCC
>ENA-USUA01000679-USUA01000679.1-human-gut-metagenome-genome-assembly--contig:-NODE-679-length-19455-cov-49.587780_pt1 | contig 19455 bp, 20 predicted proteins | sample MGYA00250057_ERZ773390 | MGnify/ENA primary metagenome ERZ773390 (study PRJEB29103, sample SAMN06111941) | human gut metagenome | biome: human gut; feature: ankylosing spondylitis patient; material...
ACACAGCAGTTAAGCTCACTCGTGCCCAAGATAGTTAGCTGGAAACGGCTTGTGAAAATAGGTAGCCGCCGACTTGATTAAAACGCTCTAAGAGAGATCTTAGAGCGTTTTCTTTTTGCGAAAGCATTTATATGACAAAAAAACGGCCCCGCCGCGTTGGAGTTTTCCACGCAGCGGGGCCGATGATTTATTGGGTGGTATATCCTTTAAGAAGGAAGCGTCCGCTTAGCCCTTGCCGGCGCAGCCGAACAGCTCGATCTTTTCCTTGCACTTGTCGATGATGGCCTGAGAGCCGGGAGCCAGCAGCTTGCGGGGGTCGAAGCCCTTGCCCTGCTGATCCTTGCCAGCCTCGATATACTTGCGGGTAGCCTCAGCGAAGACCAGCTGGCACTCGGTGTTGATGTTGATCTTGGAGACGCCCAGGCTGATGGCCTTTGCGATCATGTCGTCGGGGATGCCGGTGCCGCCGTGCAGGACCAGAGGAATGTTATTGGTAGCCTTATGGATGCGGTCCAGAGCCTCGAAGTCCAGACCCTTCCAGTTGGCGGGGTAGACGCCGTGGATGTTGCCGATGCCGGCGGCCAGGAAGTCGATGCCCAGAGCAGTGATCTTTGCGCACTCTGCGGGGTCAGCGATCTCGCCAGTACCCACAACGCCGTCCTCGACGCCGCCGATGGAGCCGACCTCAGCCTCGATGCTCATGCCCTTGGAGTGTGCCAGAGCGACCAGCTCCTTGGTCTTCTCCACATTCTCCTCGATGGAGTAGTGGCTGCCGTCGAACATGATGGAGGAGAAACCGGCCTCAACGCAGGCCTTGCAGCCCTCGTAGGTGCCGTGATCCAGATGCAGAGCGACCGGGACGGTGATGCCCATGGAATCGACCATTGCATCGACCATAGCAGTGACGGTCTTGAAGCCGGTCATGTACTTGCCGGCACCCTCGGAGACACCCAGGATGACAGGACTCTTCATCTCCTCGCAGGCGGTCAGAACAGCCTTGGTCCACTCCAGGTTGTTGATGTTGAACTGAGGCACACCGTAGTGGCCGTCACGAGCTTTGATGAGCATTTCGGTTGCATTTACCAACATTATTATTACCTCCAAAAATTATCGGGGTCTGTTCGTACCCACACAGCGCTTTGTGCATGGTTTAACGAAGTTGCACCCTAAGTATACCCCAAACAGCGGGTAAAATCAATCCACCGGAGAGTTTTTGTAACCAAACCGAAGCTTTCTTGGCCAGCGGTGTGCTCGAAAGACGGAGAAATAAGTGGGATGCAGCATTTTATACGGGCTTCGACAACATCCGGCCAGACCGGCGGCGGAGGCACCAAAGCAGACGATTTTCAACAGGAATCCACATTCGTCAAAATGATGTTGGATAAAAAGGCAAAACAAGTGCCGCTCTGCTTCAAAAATTTGTCATAATTCTGACTTGAAAATTACAAAATGTATGCAGTGTTCTGAGCCTGTCGAGATAAGATTGTGGAAAACCTTGTGGAAAGTGTGGAATTCCACCCGGAAAACAGGCTTGAACGCTTGAGTTTTGAACTTTCTCCACAGGGTTTTCAACTTGTGGAAAAAACAGGGCGGGTATACGGATGGTAAAGCGGTCTGAATGTGGAAAACTTTTACCACAGGCAAAAAGACGGATAACCGGCGCGCAAAAGACAACACTTCTCCCATGAGGCGCTGCCCGGGCGGGCGGCACAGAAATTTCACGGGAAGAAAAAGCGCAATTCTATGGCAAACCCCTGCCGCTTATGTTATACTTTAAGATGAGTTATAAGCGCTGTATGTCTGAAATGCGTCAGTGCCTGCCGCAAAATGCAGCTTTACAGCGCTGCGGTCCTGAAAACTCGCTTGAAGCGATACGATGACGCCGGGCCGGAAGGGCTTTGGCGTCCTGCGATAGAAACGGAAGGAGAACTTCATGGAAGAACGCAATATGCCCCGCCGTCCCCGCCGCGAAAAGGCCGACGACCAGCCCCGGAACGAGAGCCTCGTCTACGGCAAGAACCCGGTCACAGAGCTGCTGAAGAGTGGCTCCGGCGTGGATACGGTGCTGCTGGCCGAGGGCATGGCCCCGGCTGTGGCCGCTTACTATACCGCAATGGCGAAGGAAGCCGGTGCCACCGTCAAGCGGGTACACCCCAACAAGCTGCGCCTCATGACCGGCACCGAGAGCCATCAGGGCGTGGCCGCCTTTGCCAGTGAGATCGAATACGCAACGGTGGAGGACCTGCTGGCCGCTGCCAAAGAGAAGGGCGAACCGCCCTTCCTCGTGCTGAGCGACGGCATCGAAGACCCCCACAATCTGGGCGCTGTCATGCGCTCGGCTCTGCTGTGCGGCGCTCACGGCATCGTCATCCCCAAGCGGGGCGGCGCATCCGTGACCCCCACCGTCATCAAGTCCAGCGCCGGTGCGGCTGAGCGCCTGCCCGTGGCCCGTGTGGCCAACATCGGCGAGACCATCCGCCGCCTCAAGGAGCAGGGTGTTTTCGTCTACTGCGCCGACATGGACGGCGTGTCCCTGCGCAAGAACAACCTCACCGGCCCCATTGCGCTGGTGCTGGGCAGCGAGGGCAGCGGTGTGTCGCAGCTGGTCAAGAAGCTCTGCGACGGCGTTGTGAGCCTCGATATGACCGCACAGGGCACCGGCGTGGACAGCTTCAATGTCTCGGTGGCCGCAGGCATCATCCTGTATGAGATCCAGAGCCAGCGCGCCGCACAGGGCTGAGCCGGCCCGTGCCGAACGAAACAAGGGAGGGAAGATCAGGATGCCAAAGGATGACGAGCGGAAGGAAATGACGCAGGAAGAGCTCGACGCCCGCGAAGAAAAATTCCGCACCTTTTTTACCACCAGTGTAGCCCAGATCCCGGAGGAGATGACCCGGCGGGACGGTGAGAATGAAGAAAAGCCCAAGAGCCTGCTGGGCCGGCTGTTCCACCGTGAAAAGGCCGAACAGCCGGAAGGCGGCACACCCGAAGAGAGCCGTACCGGCGAGATACAGCTGGGCGGCGAGGAGCCGGAGGAACCCTCCGACCTGGAGCTGGTCCTGGCGCTGGAAGAGGAAGTCGCAGGGCCGAAGCCCGCCGAGCCGGTCAGCACCCCCCAGCCTGAGCCGGAAAAGCCCCAAAAGCCCGCAGGACCCCTCAAAGCGCCGGAGCCGCCTGCTCCCAAGCCGGAGAAAAAGCCGGCAGAAAAGCAGGCCGCGCCCCGGAAAAAGGCGGTCCAGTACGGGCCGCGCACCCCGCAGGAGCAGTACGAGGACCGGGAGATGCAGGCGCTCAAAGCCATGCTGTTTGGTGCAAAGCTTCCGCCGCAGGAGGAAGAGCCTCCCCAGCCGGTGAAGCCCGCAGAACCGGAAAAGAGCACCCCGGCAGTTCCGGTCATCGCGGCGAAACCGGACGCAGAAAAAGAGCCGGATGCAGCGCCGGAGAAGCCTGCCGTGCCGATGCCCGAGATGGTGTTTGCAGAAGATAAGGCATCGAAGCCCCATCCGGCCCCGGCGATGCAGTTCTTCGGCAAGGGCGACGACGAGAAAGCGCCCGCAGCCCCGGCCCGCGCGACGCCGCCGGACAATGACGACAGCATGAGCCTGCCGCTCATGGACCTGAACGACGGCGACGAGGCGGCTCCGGTGGAGCCGCCGAAGGAGGAAGCGCCTGCACAGCCGGCCGAAGAGGCCGGTACTGCCCCGGCTGCTCCGGAGGCTGCACCCGTCGAGGAAGCGCCTGTCGAAGAGGAAAAAACGCCCGAGACGCCGGAACAGGTGGGGGAACGGCTGCACCAGATGGGCGCGGCCCTTACATTGCGCTGTGCGCTGGGCGGCATCCTTGCACTGGTGCTGCTCCACTTCGGCCTCGCCGCGGAGGGCCTTGTCGGCCCGCTGGGCGGCCTTGACCCCGTAACTGCCCCGGCGGCCTTCTATGCCGCTGATCTGCTCTTCCTGGCGCTGGCGCTGGCTGTGGGCTGGCCCGTCGTGAGGGACGGCCTGAAGGGGCTGCGGGGCGAACGCCCCAGCATGGAGACCATGCCCGCGATGGCAGCCTGCGCTGCGCTTTTGCAGGCCGCTGTGGCCCTGCTGAACGCGCAGAACTATCAGGTGTCCAGCTTCACCCTTCTGTCCGGCATTGCGGCGCTGGGGCTGTTCCTTGCACTGCTGGGCGACCGTGTCCTTCTGGCCTCGGTCCAGGGCGGCTTCAAACTGGCGCAGGCCGGTCCGGAGCACCGCGGTGCGTTCCGCGCCAAGGACAAAGACCTTATCCGCATCCTCTCCAAGGACATGGACGAAAAAGACCCCTGGGTGCTGCTCAGCCGACCCGCCGAGTGGGACGACGCGATGGTGGAGCAGGGCTTCGGCCCCCGCGCCTGTGAGCGCCGCGCCCGTAAGACGAATTACATCCTGCTGGGTGCGGCTGTGTTGGCCGGTCTGGTCTTCTGCGTCTTTGGCGGCGGTCTCAACGGCGGTGCTGCGGCGCTGACCGCTGTGCTCTGCATGGGTTCGCCTCTGTCCTCCACCCTCATCGCAGGCTTTGCATCCCTGCGGCTGCAGCAGACTGCCGCTGCCTCGGGTGCGGTGATCCCCGGCTGGGCGGCCATCGAGGAACTGGGCGGTGTGGATACCGTTCAGGCTGACGCCGATGAGCTGTTCACCCCGGACAGTGCCATGCTCGAGGACATCCGCATCTTCAAGGGCGGACGCATCGACCGGGCCATCCTCTATTCGGCCAGCGTCCTGAGCAAGTGCTGCAACACCCTGAGCGGCCTGTTCCGCCAGATCATCGAGGACCGCACCGACATCCTCTACCCGGTCAAGGACCTGGAGGTCCATCGCGGCCTCGGTTTCTCTGCATGGTGCGACAACAACCGCATCCTCATCGGCACCCGTGCGTACATGGAAAAAGAAGAAGTTCCCCTGCCCGACGAGGAATATGAGGTCAAGCACTCCAAGAACGGTGAGCTGCAGATCCTCTATCTGGCCGTGTCCGGCAGTCTGCACGCCATGTTCGTGCTCCGCTATGTGGGGGGACGGAACGCCGCCCGCTGTCTGGAACAGCTGCAAAAAGAGAATATCCAGCTGCTGGTGTCCTGCCAGGACCCCACCCTGACCGCACGGCACATCACCGACGCCTACCATCTGCCCGAGGGCATGGTCGTCCTGCTGGACCAGGAGCAGTGTGCCGCACTGGGCGCTGCCACCGCCAAAGACACCGGCTCCGAAGGCTGCTGCATCCTTTGCACCAACGGCTTTGCCAGCCTGACCGGCGGTCTGCGGGCCGCAGAGCAGGCCCAGAACGCCGAGACGACCGCTACCACGGTGCAGCTGGTGTCGGTGTGGTTCTCGGTGGCCATCGCCGTCCTGCTGACCTATGCGGGCAGCGTGGGGATGCTGAGCGTGGCTGCGGTGCTGATGTATCAGGCGGCATGGAGCGCCCTCAGCATCGCCGTGTGCGCACTCAAGCAGCATAGCTGAAAAAATAAATAGGAAATATTCTCAAAATAAATAGGAATTATTCTTGATTTCTACCCGAAATTCTGGTATAATACCCTCAGAGACAAGGAAGACCTATCGCACACCCGGTACCGAATAAAGCGGGCTGCGCGTAGAATAAACCAAACCGGACACAGCCCATACTGGCAGTGTCAGACTATCTGAGAGGAGAACAGATTATGGAACTCAAGGGAACCAAGACCGAGAAGAACCTGATGGAAGCTTTTGCAGGCGAGAGCATGGCCCGCAACAAGTATACCTACTTTGCAAGCGTCGCAAAGAAGGAAGGCTACGAGCAGCTGGCCGCTATCTTCGAGGAGACCGCCGGCAACGAGAAGGAACACGCCAAGCTGTGGTTCAAGGCCCTCTGCGGCGGCTCCATCCCCGACACCCTGACCTGCCTCGACATGGCAGCCAGCGGCGAGAACGAAGAGTGGACCGATATGTACCCCCGCATGGCAGCGGAGGCCAAGGAGGAGGGCTTCACCCAGCTGGCCGCTCTCTTCACGATGGTGGGCCAGATCGAAAAGGAGCATGAGGCACGCTACCGCGCCCTTGCCGCCAACCTCAAGGAGGGCAAGGTCTTTGCCCGTGAGGAACAGCAGGTGTGGGTCTGCCGGAACTGCGGCTACACCTATATCGGCAAGTCTGCTCCCCTCAAGTGCCCGGTCTGCGCACATCCCCAGAGCTACTTTGAGCTGAAGGCCAGGAATTACTAAGTTTTTTCAGATATTCCGTCCGATGAGAGCCGCCGCACCTGTATAAAGTGCGGCGGCTCTTTTGCTGTCCGGTGAAATACAGTCTGCACGATTTGTATAAATTTGGCGGGGGTGTTTTAGTGCCTTTCACGAAAAGGTGCGCGAAATTGTGACACTTCTGGCGAAGAACTTGACCCTTCTTTTGGGTGCGTGTACAATAAATAGTAAGGAGAATTTTGTGCAGAGCACATTGCGATAAACCTTATCCAAAGGAGGGAAGTGCAACCCTATGAATAAGATCACACGGCTTGCAGCGGCGTTTGTGCTGAGCGGGCTGCTTCTGGCAGCTCCTGCTGCACAGGCGGCCCCCGCATTGCTGGGAGCATCGTCGAACTTTGAGCTGGAAGTGAACGAGATGGAGCTGGAGATCACGGCAGACGACCCCCGCCCCAAAGCCTATCTTTACACCGGCGGGCAGAGCGACTACTACTTCATCGTCTGGATGAGCAGCAACCCCGCCGTGGCTACCGTGGACGGCGATGGCCGTGTCACCGGCCGCAACGCCGGGGAGGCGACGATCACCGCCATCACTGACCGGGGCGAGTGCGCTGCCTGCAAGGTGACTGTCCGCAAGGAGAGCGGCGATGCGGCCAGCAAAAAGCCTGCCCTCGACCACACCACCCTCAACCTCGTTATCCAGTACAACAACGCCCACCCCAGCCAGAAGCTGCAGCTCATCAACACGAGCGGCTCCTTTGTCTATGCCTACCAGTGGATGAGCAGCAACCCCGAGGTGGCAACAGTGGATCCGGAGGGTCTTGTCACGGCCCAGAAGCCCGGCACCACCACCATCACGGCGCTGGCCACCAACGGTCAGGCGCTGCGCTGCGCCGTTACCGTCAACAGCGATGTCGGCAAGGTGACTCTGAATAAGCGCGACCTGCTGCTCCGCACGGTGGGCAGCAAAGAGGCACTCACAGCGTCTGTCGCTGTGGAGAACGGCGTGAATGTACCCATCACATGGGTCAGCAGCAATCCCGGCGTCGCTACTGTGGACGCTTCTGGTGTCGTGACTGCCGTCGCCGACGGCGAGGCAAAGATAACGGCTCTCTCGCCGGATGGACGCTTCGACAGCTGCAGCGTTTTCGTGGGCCTTGCGGCAGACAAGTACGACACGGAAGAGGACCTGGCCGAGGAGCTCAAGCTTCCGGACCCCTATGTAGCGGTCCGGATGAATCGGCTGAGCTGAACCGAAAGTACAAAGAGGAAGCCCCGCACTGCATCGTTCGATGTGGTGCGGGGCTTTTGCTTATTGATTTACCAGCTCAATAAAGGCTTTCATCTGGGGCGTGAGCCATTTGTCCTTGTGATAGAACAGCTGCCGGTGCATGGTGACAGCGCAGTCGGGGACATGGAGGCGGGCGATACGCCCGGCGGAGAGGGCAGGACGGACGATGTACTCGGGCAGGAAGGAGAACCCCATCCCGCGCTCCACCATCTGGCAGAGCAGCGAGGCGCTGCCCAGCTCGATGTAGGGGTGGACAGACAGCCCGCGGGCGGCGAGGCGCTGGTCGAGGGCGTCACGGTAGCTCATGCCCCGCTCTGTGAGAAGAAATTCCTGTTGAGCCAGAACATCCAGCGGCACTTCAGCCTTGTCGGCCAGCGGATGCCCGGCGGGGGCCACGAAGCAGACCGGCTCCGGCACATTGACGGCCAGCGTCAGGCTGGGCAGGAGCAGAGGCTGGTCAAGGGTGTAGGCCAGGTCGATCTGGTTCGCGCTCAGCAGCCGCAGCATCTCGTCGGCGGTGGCGGTGCGGAGCACCAGCTCCACCTGCGGGCAGAGGGCGTGGAACTGCTGCAGCAGGTCGGGCAGGAAGGTGCTGCATACGGAATCGGCCAGTGCCACCCGCAGGGTGCCGCTGACGGCCCGGGCAGGCAGCAGCGCGGCCTTGGCCTGCTGGGCCGTGATGAGAAGGGCGCGGGCATAACTCTGGAACGTCTGGCCCGCGTCGGTGAGGCGGACGGTCTTGCCCACCCGGTCAAAGAGAGGCGTACCCAGCTCTGCTTCCAGCTGGGAGATCTGGGCCGATACCGCCGACTGAGAGTAGCCCAGCTCCCGCGCAGCGCTGGAAAAGCTGTGCAGCTCGGCGATATGAAGGAAGGTGTTGATGTTTCGGAGCTCCATAACAGTCCCTCCGGCGTCAGCGGCGGTCGATGCCGGTGACGGTCAGGACCTCGCCGTCCACTTTGAAGTGGACTTCCAGCCCGCCAAACTCCATGCCGTAGACCCGCTCCGGGTCGTGCTGGTAGGAGGGGCGGGGGTCGTTTTCCAGCACGCCCTGCAGTGCGGCCTGCTGGTCGGCAGGCACTCTGGCCCAGAGGCCGGCGTCGCAGACCATGGTCAGGTGGTGGAACTGGGTCTGTGCGGTGAAGCCTCCGGCGGCGTCCGGGTGGCAGTCGGCGTAGGGGATGTAGGGCTTGATGTCGTAGATGGGGGTGCCGTCCATCAGGTCGGCGCCCCGCACGATGAGGACGGGGCCGACGTCAGGCCGGTGCTCGATGGCTTCCAGCTGGACGCTGGACAGTCCCAGCGGATTGGGCCGGAAGGGCGAACGGGTGGCAAATACGCCCATCCGGGTGTTGCCGCCGAGGCGGGGCGGCCGGACGGTGGGGGACCAGCTGTCCCGCACCGCGCCGGAAAACTGCCACACCAGCCAGATGTGGCTGAAATCCTCGAGGCCGCGCACGGCGTCGGCGTTGCGGTATTCGGGGGTGAAAATGACCTCGCCCCGCAGACTGTCCACCAGCCCGCTCTGGCGCGGGATGCCGAATTTGGTGGGGAAGGCGGTGCGGATATGGGCGATGACCTTGAGGGTCATTTCTTCGGGTGCAGACATGGGGACTCCTCCTTATTATAAGCCACGGCAGAAGCCCACGGCACGGCCCTCGATTTGGATCTCTTCCAGCTGGGGGCCTGCGAATACCATGGGCGGGCAGACGGCGGTGTTGTCGGCCAGCAGCATGACGGTCTCGCCCTGGCGGTGGAAGTGCTTGAGGGTGGCTTCCTCGCCGATGCGGACAGCGGCGATCTCGCCCTGCTCCACCTCGGGCTGGCGGCGGATGCAGACGATGTCGCCGTCGCAGATGGTGGGGGCCATGCTGCTGCCGTGGCAGGTGAGGGCGAAGTCGGCGTGCCACGCGGCGGGGACGCCGATGTAGCACTCGATGTTCTGCTCAGCGGTGATGGGGGTGCCGCAGGCGATGGAGCCTACGAGAGGCACCCGCGCCATCTCAGGCAGAGGCTCGAAACCCGGCGGAGGGCAGGGCAGGTCTGCGAGGCCCATGAGCCACGCGGGTGTGGTGTCCAGAGCGGCGGCCAGCTCCTCGAGCTTGGCCCGGGGCAGGTCGTTGATGCCCTTTTCCAGCTTGGTGATGGAGGATTTGGAGCGGTAGCCCATCCGGGCGGCCAGCTCTTCCTGCGACAGGCTCAGCTGCTCCCGGCGCTGCCGGATGCGGCCGGACAGATCGGTATCGGACATATAGGACCTCGCTTTCTCTGCGGTTTGCACGATTTTCGGTGTTCTGAGGACAGTATAGCAAAAAATTTACTATAAATCAACTTTTTAGGGACTATTTTGCGAATAATGTTGACAAATAATCAACTGGAAGATATAATACAACCAATGATTGTACGGAACGCTTTGAGCGCAAAACTGAAAGGAGAAACGCCTATGACCGATACCATGATGATCCGCGACTGCATCCGCAGTCAGGGCATGAAACTGGGCCATGTGGCCCATGTTCTGGGCATCACCAACAACACCCTCCGCTGCAAGCTGGAAAATGAGAGTGAATTCAAGGTGAGTGAGGCCGAAAAACTCTCGAAGATGCTGGGGATGACCGTCGAGCAGCGCGACCGCTGCTTCTTTGGCCCGGCGGGCTGAGGGAAAAAGGGGATGGAAGAGATGACACAGGAACAGCGCAAGAAGACGAAGGAGGCCCTCAGCCGCTGCGGGCAGAAAAACTGGGTCTACGGCCCCTGCAACTGGGGCTGGAAGCGGGCCATCCAGTTGGCCGAGGAGTATTACCGCGAGGCGGATCCGGGCCTGCGGGGCAGCATCCTGCAGCTGCGCTACATGGAAAAGCGGAGGCGGGAAGAGGTGATGGACAAGCTGAACATCAGTTACAGCACCTATCAGAAGGCCCACGACGACCTGCTGAGCACCATCGCGGTCTTTGCCGCCCACTACGGTGAGCTGTGACACAAAAATGCCCCCTGACCGGACGGTCAGGGGGCATTCGTGTGCTCAGTGTTTCTTCTCGGGGGTGTCGCAGTGCTGGTGGCAGGAAGCGCAGTTGCCTCCGCAGCCCTCGCCTTTCCAGCCGCCCTGCCGGGAGATCCACACCACCGCCAGTGCAAACAGGACAGCCAGCACCAGCAAGGTGATGATACCGCGTACAGTTATCATAAAAAAGACCTCTCTTTCGAAAGAATTCCAGCCCCAGTATACACCATCTGCCCCCGGAGAGCAACCGGAAAGCGCTGTTGGCTCAAACTTTTTTCGAAAAACGAAAATTTGGGCTTGCATTTGGGCCAACGGAGTGGTATAATAAGCACGTTCCGATTCGGAGGATTAGCTCAGCTGGTTAGAGCACCTGCATCACACGCAGGGGGTCTGGGGTTCGAGTCCCTAATTCTCCACCAAACGTAAGGCCGTTTACCTGAAAAGGTAAGCGGCTTTTTCTTGTACCTACGTGTTTTTTGATATGCAAAAGTGAAGCGGAATCCTGATATGGTGTGGCAGGGCGTTTCATCATTTCAGTACGAACCGCCTCGGCTTCTTCACGGGTAACGTAAGTGCCGACTGTTTTCATAACCGTAATACCTGTGTGGGGGTCTGGGATTGGCATTCGGAGCAGCCATGGCTTCCAGCGTGTCCCGGACATTTTTGTAATGCTGTCATAGCCTTGAAATCATAGCAAGATGTGAATGACCGCCGAATCGGTCGAGGATCGTTCGGAGTCCGCTTCTTAATGATCCAAGGGCGCGTAGTTCCAGTCGGTATCCTCATCAATATATCGCCGCCCATCGTCCGGCAGTTCCAGCGGTTCTGCAGGGATGATAGTACCCCAGTGGTTGACCATCACAAAGGGGTGCGATCTCACAAGGGATGCCCCGGCACTCGTCATCATGCCGGACATCGTAGGCATACAGGCCATCCGGGACAGTATCCCTCTTGATGCGGATGCTGGTGAACAGCACAGGCTTTCCTCAAACCGTGATCTCTTCGTAGGGTTCGGTCATTGCATGAAAGGTCATAATCTGTCCTCTCCTTATATAAAGAAGCAGGACGATCCACACGGACTGCCCTGCAAAAGTAAAGGGAGAGCATCCGAAGACACTCCCCCAGTAGATAATTATTTTTTTCTTACCATGCAGCGCTTTTTGAAGAATGCGATGCCATAACAGAGGATGTCATCATAGTCATCCCGGAAGTCCGCTGCATACATCCGGTCATTGATCTGCTGAATGGCAGTATCACAGGCATCCGGCAGAGCATCCAGAGTTTTGGCATACTTGGCTTCAAAAATTGCCACACGGCCATTGCGGATGTCCTTTACAATAACATCGCTGCGCCCCTCGCCATGATCTTTGTTGGACTCCACCACATAGCCAGCACCAGTAAAGATGCCTGCAAGGAAAGCGTGGTAAAAATCCTCCCGGTAGTCGTGGTAGCTGATGGTCATACGCAGCAGCTTGGTCATCTCTTTTGTCAGAGCTTCGCTGTTTCCGCTCCAGACTGCATCAAACAACGGGCTGCGGTTCCATGCCTTTGCACTGTCATCAAACCATTTGCTTACAGTGGTTTCAAAAATTTCCCGAATCTCTGCATTGGGGATCATCAACGCAGAGCAGCCATCCGGCAGCGAATCCGGCAAATCTTTATCACGCACCTTGGTCAGATAGCCTGTCAGATACAACACACTCCAAAGATTTTCCTCCGAGGAGTGCAGATAATCGTAGGTCAGGTTTTCTTCAATATGCTGAACGATGGAGCCGCCAGCCATCAGCGTTTCGAGCTTTGTGGTGATATTGTCGCCTGCATAGTCGATGAAGGAACGGATGATGGCGTTATCACTGGTGTTTTTCCAATAGCTTTTCGGTTTCTGTGCTATACCATACTGGAAATCCCGCAGATAACTGATCACGTCCCACGGACAATAAATGTCTGCATCGCCAAAATGATAACCGTCGTACCATGCCTTGATTTCAGCAGACTGCGATTCAAGACCAGCATCGTTCAGCATTTGATCGACATCTGCCTGTGTGAAACCAAAGGATTCGCTCAACCGGGGAGAAAGAATCGTATCCGAAACGAAATTGTTCGTCCCGGTAAAGATGCTTTCTTTGGCAATTTTCAGGCAGCCGGTAACAACAGCAAAGTCGAGGGAGGTGTTGTCTTTGAGCGTGGTGCTCATTATAGCCCGCATCACGTCCAGCATCTGCGAATAATATCCGTTGCTGCTGGCTTTGGCAATGGGAACATCATACTCATCCAGAATGACGACCGCCGACTTTTTGAAATGGATTTCCAGTATCCGAGTCAACAGCAAAAAGCAGCTTTTGGTTTCATCCATGGATGCAGTGCGTCCCAGAATCCGCTTGAAGATGCCTTTGTCATCGTCAGAAATAGCATCGTCATCCAAAAGAAACTGATAATCCTGAAATGCAAATGCCAGCTTCATGCACAGCATTCCATAGGCACTTTCAAAGGTCAGACCGTCCGTATCCTTGAAAGAGAAAAATACCACAGGACACTGGTTCATCCATTTTTTGCAAAGCTCTGTATTTTTGGAGATCGCCAATCCCTCAAACATCTGCTTGCTGTCTTTGCGGATGTCAAGAAAATTTGCGAGAGTGCTCATACCGAGGGATTTTCCGAAACGGCGAGGACGAGTGATCAATGTTACTTCAGCGATACCACCGCTAAGAAGTTCAGAAATCAGATTGGTCTTGTCGATATAATAATACCCGCCTTCTCGAATCTTTTCAAAATTCGAGATTCCAACAGGAAACTGCAAATCTTTCATGCAATGCTCCTTTCCGCTCACAGAGGAGAGCTTTCAGAACTTACTACTGTAAGTGTACCATGAAATATAGAATCATACAAGAATCAAGTGACATCGAAATAGAGCAGTTTTATTATGCTACATTCAATCTGGTGGCTTTATAGCAGTCAGCGCACATTCCCTCATGGGTGGCGGCAAATTCTGCCGCCTGCATGATAGCTTTATTCACATCGAACATGGAGGCTGCTTCTACGGTGCGCTCTTCCACGCCGATCTTTTCACGGCGTCGGGTCTGAGGATTGTACTCCCATTTCGGGGTGGTATAGGTGTAAGGCACAGCTTCTTCACCTCTGCCTAGGCATACGCTCAGCTTACATAGGGCCCTCTGTGCATCGTTCTATGGCAAAGAACACAAAAAGGGATCCACTGCTCGAGGTTGAGCAGTGGATCCCTTTTACATGGCTTGGGGGTTGTTTTAGCCGCAGTGGCCGCAAGCGGCACAGGCGGCAGGGGTAGCAGCGCAGCCGCCCAAGGCGGTCTCCCGCAGTTCGGCAGGCAGGTGGCGGCCCACGGTGTACATGGTATCCAGCATTTGATCAAAGGGGATCAGCTGGTGGATGCCGCTGAGGGCCATCTCTGCTGCCACCAAGGCGTTGGCTACACCGGCAGCGTTGCGGTTCTGGCAGGGGTATTCCACCAGACCGCCCACCGGGTCACATACCAGACCCAGCATGTTCATCAGCACGGTAGAGGCTGCATCCAGACACTGCTGGGGGGTACCCCCCATGAGTTCCACGGCTGCAGAGGCTGCCATAGCAGACGCAACGCCTATCTCAGCCTGACAGCCGCCTACAGCACCTGCCACCGTGGCATTTCGCATAGCCAGATAGCCCACAGCACCGGCGTTGTACAGAGCGTCTATGATGCGCTGGTCGGAGATGCGGTAGCACTCCTGAAGGGCCAGCATCATGCCCGGCACCACGCCTGCAGAACCTGCAGTGGGAGCCGCCACGATCAGCCCCATGGAGGCGTTCACCTCCAGCACTGCCATGGCGTAGGTCATGGCCTTGCCCAGCACGTCACCGCAGATGCTCTTTTTGCGACCGTAATGAGCCTCCAGCTTTTTGGCCTCGCCGCCAATGAGTCCGCCCATGGACTTGATGGGCTTTTTCAGGGGCTGAGTGGCAGAGGTCCGCATGATCTCCCATGCTTTGTTCATGCGGTGGTCGGCGGCATCCCGGGGCATTTCACCCAAAATGCACTCACGCTGACGCATTACTTCAGAAATAGGCAGCTGGTTTTGCTCACACAGCTCCAGCAGCTTTTCTGCGGAGTTAAAATCCATGTTCATCCAGTCTGCTCCTCCTTACGGCTGCACGATCATCACGTCGTTGATATTGGGGTTCTCCAGCAGCAGCTGGGCTACGCCCTCCGGCAGATGCTGGTCCGATTCCACGATGGTATAGGCTTTGTGTCCCTTTCCTTCACGGAACAGACGCATGAAGGCAATATTCACGCCCCGCTCACTGAGGATCTTGGTGATATGTGCCACCACGCCGGGCTTATCACGCTGCACCACGATGAGGGCATTGTACTCACCGGAGAAGTCTACTGCCACGCCGTTGATGCCCACGATGCGGACCTTGCCGCCGCCCAGAGACTCGCCTCGCACGGTCATGACCTGCCCGGCCTCGTTCTCCATACGGATATCCACCGTGTTGGGGTAGATGTCGGTCTCGGTCTCGTTGGGGGTAAAGCTGTAAGCCAGACCCCGCTCGGTGGCAATGGCGAAAGAGTCCCGGATGCGGGTATCATCGGCAGAGAAGCCCATGATACCGCCCAGCAGCGCACGGTCGGTGCCGTGGCCGTGATAGGTCTTGGCAAAGGAACCGTAGAGGGTGAAGTCTACCCGCTTTAAGGGCGGGGCAATCATCTTCTGGGCCAAATAGGCAATGATCTCCGCACCGGCAGTATGAGAGCTGGAGGGCCCGATCATATTGGGACCAAGAACATCGAATACACTGATAAATGCCATGGGATATCACTCCTGTCAGTCAGAAGGTCTTGGCGGAAAACCGTTTCAGACCTTGGCTTCGCTCTTGTTGATAAACTTCTGGTAGATGGTCTCCACGATGACGCCGATGGCGTTGTCGCCGGAAACGTTGCAGGCAGTGCCGAAGGAGTCCTGAGTGATGTACAGGGCCACCATGATAGCGCAGATGGGGCCATTGGGGTCGCCGGCCTCAGCACCAAAGATCATGTACAGGAAGGGCAGAGCGGTCATGATGGAGCCGCCGGGAGCGCCGGGAGAAGCCACCATGGCAACGCCCAGAGTCATGATGAAAGGTACCACGATGCTCAGGCTGATGGGCAGCTGGTTCATCAGGCAGACAGCGGTAGCGCAGGCGGTGATGGTGATCATGGAGCCTGCCATGTGGATGTTGGCGCACAGAGGAACCACGAAGTTGCGGATCTGCTCGCTGACGCCGTCAGCAGCTGCACACTGCAGGTTGACAGGGATGGTAGCAGCAGAGGACTGGGTGCCCAGAGCGGTGGTGTAGCCGGGGATCTGGTTGCGGAGCATCTTGAGGGGGCTCTTGCGGCTCACAGCACCTGCAACGCAGAACTGCAGGAAGATGCAGACCAGATGCATGATGATGACCACAAGGAACACCTTCCACAGGATGCCCAGAATGGCAAAGGTCTTGCCGGACTTGGTCATGTCGATAAAGGTGCCGCAGACGTACAGGGGCAGCAGAGGGATGATAATAGAGTGCAGGACCTGATCGATGATGCCGGAGAAATCCTTCATGCCATTATAAAGGGTATCGCCGATGGTCTTGCCCCGCAGGGTGGACAGGCACAGGCCCATCACAAAGGCCAGAACAACAGCAGAGAGAGTGTCAAGGATCGGGGGGATGGAGATGGAGAGGTAGCTGGACAGAGAGTTGTCAGCAGTTGCAGCGATCTGCTCCAGAGCACCTTCGCTCATAAAGCTAGGGAACAGGCTGGCAGACACCAGATAGGATGCAGAGCCAGCGATCAGGGTGGAACCGTAGGCCAGTGCCACAGTGATGATGAGCAGCTTACCTGCGCCGCTCTTCAAATCAGCGATACCCATGGTAACATAGGCCACGATCATCAGAGGGATGATGAACTTCAGGAACGAGCTGAAGATTCCAGATGCGGTAACGACCACGCGGCAGAACCACACCGGGAAGAACTGGCCGATGATGATGCCCAGCACAATGGCGATGACCAGCTTCGGCAGCAATCCGAGCTTCGCTTTTTTCTTTTCCATAGAGAATTTTCCTCCTTTTTTCCACTCGGTCAGGTGCCCTGCGGTGCTCTCTTTCCCATCAAAGCATTCGACCGATTTTCTGAAACGTCAAAATAAACCTTGACGTGTTGACACATTTAGTTTAACATATACATACACATGATTCAAATTCATAAAAATAAATTTATAGTTTAAAAATCTTAATGGTAAAGGAGCTTTGCCATGGAAGTGCGTCAGCTGAACACTTTGATCCGTGCGGCCCAGTTCCAGAGCTTTTCCAAGGCTGCGGAAAGTCTGGGCTATTCTCAGTCTGCCGTGACGGTGCAGATCAAGACACTGGAAGAAGAATTGGGCGTGCGGCTGTTTGATCGCATGGGCAAGCGGGTAATATTGACTGCACAGGGACGTCGTTTCTTGGAATATGCCCATTCCATTCTGGATACCATCCACAGTGCCCGTCAGGCCATGAGCGACGATACGGACCTGAACGGATGCCTGCATATCGGCACTCTGGAGTCTCTCTGTTTTTTCCGTCTGCCCGGGCTGATGCGGCAGTTCCGACGGGAAAACCCCGGGGTGAGCCTGCGTGTCACCACCGGCTCCCCGGAGGAACTGATCGAAAAAATGGAGCGAGGGGATGTGGATCTGATCTGCATTCTGGATGAGCCTCGCTACTCCAACAGCTGGCACAAGTGCAACGAGGTGCCGGAGGAGGTGGTGTTCGTGGCCTCTCCGGGCTTGGACCTGGGCCACCCGGGTCCCTACCGGGTGGAGGAACTGCTGGACAAGCCCTTTTTCCTCACAGAGCGCAATGCCAACTACCGCCACACCTTTGATAACTTTCTGGCCTCCCGGCAGATCGAGCTGACCCCGGCGCTGGAGATCAGTGACACTGCCTTTATTATTAAAATGTTGGAACGTTCCTCCGGCATTTCGTTGCTGCCCCGTTTTGCGGTGACGGAGTCCGCTGCAAGAGGGGGGCTGCGGATCCTGGAGGTGTCGGACTTCCGGCTCACCATGTACCGCCAGATGTTCTACCACTGCGACAAGTGCTGCACCCGGGAGATGCGTGCTTTTATCCATCTGGCCTCCGGGCCGGTGCCATCTCGCTCCCCTCCTCTGCCCCATTCTATCCCATTGGACGCATTGGCGGGGGATTTTCATGCAAAAGGGACGGATTTCTTTGAAAGAAATCCGTCCCTGGGTGATTGTTCCCGGCCGTTGCGTCCCCTTTATTCCAGGGGGAAGGTCTCCCCCAGAAGGGTGACCGAGGCCAGCTCGTCCAGCGCCGCGGGCGTCTCAAAGCTCCACAGCCCGAGGTTCAGCCCGTCCTCCGCGCCCGCGCTCATCATGCCCATGGGCACCCCGGTCCGGACGCCGCTCTTGTCGGTGGCCCACACCACGAACCAGTCCTTGTCCCCGCCCCGGTAGTAGACGGCGATGTTCATGCCCGACACCTCGATGCGCTCCACATAGAAGCCGCCCTCCAGGGTGCGGCCCACCGGGATCACCCTCTGCTCCGCCGGCTCCAGCTCCACCGGGAGGCTCCACTCCCCCCCGATGGCCGCCTCGGGGCCGCGGTAGGCCCCGTAGACCCGGATGGAGGCCATGTCCGCCACGTCGTCCGGCGCAACGCCGCCGATGGTGTAGTCCATGCCGCCGTCCACCGCGGTTTGCTCCAGCGTGGAGCCCATCTGCTCCCCCGCCGCGTCATAGGGCACCGCCAGCAGCCAGCCCGCGTCAAAGCCCTCGGCCATGGCCAGGCGGATGTGGAAGCGCCCCTGGCCGTCAAAGCCCATGGAGCTGATGGTGAAATCCGCGGTGTCGGGGCTGGTCTGGGGGGTCTGACCGGGGGAGAGCACCACGGCCCCCTCCCCCGTGGTGTCGGTGTCCAGCGCGCGGGCCGCGGCCGGAGGCTGGAAGCGGGCGTCCCGGATATAGCGCTCGCCGGGGTCGACGCAGGTGAGCTCCAGCGTCACGGCCTGGCTGGTGTCCAGGCCCTTCGCGCTGGCCTCCAGCAGCAGGGTGCGGCTTTCGGCGTCGTAAGAGACCACCTGGTTGCCGGTGCTTCGCCCCATAGCCGCTCTGGCGCCCTTCAACCCGCCGGAGACCTGGGTGTGACCGTTGAGCCGGTCGCCCGTCTCGTCGGTGAGGGTGTAGTACACCCGGGCGGTATAGCCGTCGCTGACCGCCTTCACCAGCTCCAGCCGGAGGCCCTGGCCGGACGTTTCCCCCTCCACCTCTGCGGCAAAGGGGGCGTAGGGCCCCAGGCGGGCCTCCAGCGCGTCCCACAGGGTGGGGCCCGCCGCCACGGCGGTGACGCACAGGGCGGCGCACAGGGCCAGGGCCGCGGCCGCCCGGCGGCCCAGCCGCCGGGGCCGCCGGGCCGGCGCGCCCTCCTCCAGCATGCGGTTGAGCCGCTCCACCGCCGCCGGGCTGGGCCTCAGCCCGTCTATCTCCCGCCTATAGTCGTTCTGAAACATCGCCGTCCTCCTTCAAATACCGCCGCAGCAGCGCCCTGGCCCGGAACAGCCGGGACTTGACCGCCCCCTCGCTTTTGCCCAGGACGGCGGCGATCTCCGCCACACTCAGCTCCTCATAGTAGTACAGGTGCACCGCCATCCGGTACTTGGCGGGCAGGGCCAGCACCGCCTCCACCACGCCGCCCTCCCCGGGCGGCTCCGGCGCGGGCAGCCCATCGTCCAGCGGCCCCTCCCGCCGCCGCCACGGGGCGCGGAGCACATCGGCGGCGCAGCGTGCGCCCACCCGCAGCAGCCAGGCCTTGGCGTGCTCCTCGTCCCGGAACTCCGGCCTGGCCCGGAGCAGGCGGACAAAGACCTCCTGCATCACGTCCTCCGCGTCCGCCCGGGAGCCGGTGCGGGCGTAGGCCAGCCGGTAGAGCATCCCG
>ENA-USUA01000683-USUA01000683.1-human-gut-metagenome-genome-assembly--contig:-NODE-683-length-19339-cov-5.419063_pt1 | contig 19339 bp, 18 predicted proteins | sample MGYA00250057_ERZ773390 | MGnify/ENA primary metagenome ERZ773390 (study PRJEB29103, sample SAMN06111941) | human gut metagenome | biome: human gut; feature: ankylosing spondylitis patient; material...
GACACCAACGCCACGACAAAACAAGTTATCGCTATCAAATTTTTCATCATAATCCTCGTACTTATATACCTATATTGTCGGCAATAATGGCTACGCGCAATCCTTTGCGGGCGGAATAAACGGCTGCCGAAGCCCCGGCAGGACCTCCGCCCAGGACCAGCACGTCGAACTCCCTTAAGATGGGTGCTGCATTCTTTTGCGGCAGGCTGCCGAAGGTATCTTCCAGTTTTTTCAGGAGTTCCCCTAAAGAACCGCGTCCCACATGAAGTTGCTTCCCATTGGCGTAAACGGACGGTACGGCTTGTATTTTCAGCGCATCCGCTTCTTCCTGAAAGACGGCTCCGTCTATTGTGTCGTGGGTGATATGGGGATGCAGCAGTGCTACGGCATTGAGCGCCTGCACAATGTCCGGGCAGTTGGTACAGGCCAGCGACACATAAGTTTGCAGATGGATTGGGCCTTGCAATGCCTTGATGCGGCGGCCGATACCCTCGTCCGGGAGATTTTTGCCCTTTCCATCGGCATTTAGCACGGCAAGAAGCAGCGAACTGAATTCATGTCCGCCCGGAACGGCACGGAATTTTATTCCGGTTTCTTTCCCTTCTTTCAGGAGCGTAAACTCCAGTTTGGGCTTATCGGTTTCGGTCACCTGGCAGGACAGTTTGTCGGAACAGCTCGCTATGTCATTCAGAAAATCAATCATCTCACCGGCCTGTTCATGTTCCGGATTGCAGGTGATGTGAAAGGTATAGCGGGCTTCCAATGGTTGGAATATGCTCCGCACTTGGTCTAATATAGTTGCTTCTAACATGATGATGCAGGTTTTTAAATGTTGGAGTATAAAAAAAGACTATCTCATTTCTTGTACTCTTGCAAGGAAGAAATGGAGATAGTCTTTACATAGTAATGTCTATCGTATGGGGGTACGATTAAATCTTGCCGACTAAATCGATGCTCGGCTTCAACGTTGCACCGCCTTTCTTCCATTTGGCGGGACAGACTTCACCGTCGTGAGTGGCTACGAATTGCGCAGCTTCCACCTTACGGAGCAGTTCGTCCGCATTGCGTCCGATGTTGTTGTCCTGAATCTCGGCAATCTTGATTTTTCCTTCAGGATTTACAAGGAATGTACCGCGATAAGCCATACCTTCTTCTTCGATCATCACACCGAATGCACGGCTCAATGTTCCTGTCGGGTCTGCCAACATCGGGTATTTAATCTTGCGGATGCTTTCGGAAGCATCGTGCCATGCTTTATGTACAAAGTGAGAGTCTGTACTTACGGAATAGACCTCTACGCCCATGGCTTGGAACTGGTCGTATTTTTCTGCAATATCCACCAGTTCGGTAGGACATACAAACGTAAAATCTGCCGGATAGAAGAAGAAAATGGCCCATTTGCCTTTTACATCTTCGTTAGTTACTGTTTTGAAACTTCCGTTTTGGAAAGCCTGAACTTTGAATTCAGGGAGTTGAGAGTTGATAATCGGTTCCATAATTATACTTTTTAAAAGGTTTGGTTTTTGTTTTACCGGTGCAAAGATTGTGCAGACCGAATGCAGAAGCAGGCTTGCCTGATTATGCCGAGGTGCAGCCGATCTTTGCTTTTCCTGTTTGCAAAAATATAGCATTTTTCTCCGGTAGAACAAAAAATCCGATTGAAAGGTTTTATGGGCCGATAGACAAAATCTATACGAGTACCTGAGTGGCTTTCAGGGAGAGCATTTCTTTGGGCACTGCCGCTGTTACCTCTTGGACGATTGTATTTAAAAGCGTGTTGCGGATAAAACTCCGGTTGGTCAGCATGATAATTTGCCGGGTAGGACAGGGGATGGCAAAAGGATGTACCAGTTCTTTCTGCGTGCCGTTCAGTTGCAGGACAGCCAGTTCGGGAATGAAAGTGATGCCCTTGCCGCTTTCTACCATGCGCATAAAGGTTTCCATGCTGCCCAGATGGTAGGCCAACTGGCTGGCACGGGCTGCCTTCAGTTGGCAGAAACGCTCCAGCTGGTCGCGAAAACAATGCCCTTCATCCAGCAGCCAAAGCTGTTCTCCCGTCAAGTCCGAAGTCCGTATGACTTCATTGCTGAAAAGACGGTTTTCCCGCGCAATATACGTGTAGAACTGTTCGTAGAATAACGGTATTTGCCGGAATTCTTCCATTCCTGCCAGACCGGCTACGATTCCGGCATCTATGTCTCCCGTTTGCAGGGCTTTCTTGATGTCGTTCGTCTTCATCTCTACCACCCGGATATCAAGCTGCGGATATTTCTTCATCAATTGCGGAAAGAAACGCGGCAGCAGATAGGGAGCTATGGTGGGAAGTATGCCCAGTTTGAAAATTCCGCTGAGCGAATGCTTTTCTTCTTCTATAATGTTTTTTATACGATGGGTCTGAACCAACACATTCCGGGCTTGTTCTATGATGTGAAGGCCGATGGGAGTAGGGCACACAGGCTGCTGGCTGCGGTCGAAAATCTTTGTGTCCAACTCTTCTTCCAACTTTTGAATCATGGCGCTCAAGGTGGGTTGTGTGACCCGGCAATATTCAGCGGCTTTGGCGAAATGGCGGAACTGATTGACAGCAAGTATGTATTCCAATTGTTGTAAAGTCATAGAAACAGGGCTTTTGAATGTTATATATAGAATCGTTCTATGCAAAGATAGAAATTATCTGTTTGACAAGCACTTATTTGCCGCTTATCTTTGCAACAGGAACAAAGAAAAATAGTATGAACTTTTAAAATAGAAAGATTATGAAAACTTTAGATTACTTACATTTGAATGAAAAGAAAGTTGCTGACGTAGTATCGGCATTGCATCAGCTATTGGCAGACTTTCAGGTACATTATACCAATTTGCGCGGTTTCCATTGGGATATTAAAGGACACGGGTTCTTCGTGCTGCACGGCAAATTTGAAGATATGTACAACGATGCCGCAGAGAAAGTGGATGAAATCGCAGAACGTATCCTGATGTTGGGCGGTACACCCGAAAACAAATTCAGTGAATATCTCAAGGTTGCCAAAGTGAAGGAAATCTCCGGTATTACTTGTGGCGGTGAGGCTGTTGAGCATATCCTCGAAACTTACAGCTATCTTATCGGTGAAGAAAGAAAAGTGATAGAACTGGCCAATGAAGCCGGTGATGATGCAACGGCCGACTTAATGACCGGTTACCTGAAAGAGCAGGAAAAAATGGTTTGGATGCTCGTTGCTTTCAGTACCAAGAGCTGTACGAAATAGGAGATAAAAAGCAATAAGATAATAGGGTGATAAAGTGATGATGCATTGCTTTGTCACCCTATTGCTTTGTTACACTGTTATTTATCACCTTGTCACTCCATCATCTTTTTAGAATAATGACAGTTACGGCTGAAATGATGAGCAGGATGCCCAGTGCTATGCTTCGGGTAAACGGCTCTCCGAAGATGGCAATGCCTACGCATACCGCCGTTACAGGTTCCATAGCTCCCAATACGGATGTCAGTGTGGAGCCTATGTTTTTGATGGCGCGTACCAGTGCAAGGTTGGATATTACGGTAGGTACTAACGCAAGCATCACCAGATTGCCCAATGTGGTGCGGTCCGGAATGGCCTGTAACCCTATCCCGGAGATTTCCGTTCCGGTGAATAACAGGATACCGCCGAACAAAAAGACGTAAAACGTCATTTTAAGCCCTTTCATCTCGAGATTTTTCAGTTGGCTTACCGTTACCAGGTAAAGGGCATATCCCAATGCAGAAAGCAAAACAATGAATATGCCGGACCAGGTGACGCTTCCCGTACCGTCTCCGCTGGACAGGAAAAATACGCCGGTTACTGCCAGTGCAATGGCCGCCATGCGCCACAAAGATTTCTTCTCGTGGAAGAATATCATCATGATAAGCGTAGTCAGCACCGGATACATGAAATGAAGGGTGGTGGCCACACCGCTCGACATGAACTGATACCCCCAAAAGAGGAATACTGCGGAACTGTCGTAAAGGCATGCCAGCAGCAGAAGCGGCAATATCTCCTTACGGCGTATGCGGAAAGACTGCTTGTCGAGCAGCAGTATGCCTGCCAGTGCCAGCATGGCGAAAAGAAAACGATATAATAGAATAGACCAGAAACCCATTCCTTGCTGCATGGCCGGGATTGTAAATAGCGGAATCAATCCGAAGCTGGCAGAAGACAATAGTCCATATAAAAAACCGTTGACTTTGTTCACGTCGTTTGCTTATTTCTTTTTAGGTGTCCGTTTTGCCCAGCCTTCTTCGCTGAAGTCCGGTTCTGAATCTTTAAATTCGTTATTGCCTTGAAAGAACTGTTTCCAATCGTCTTTTTTGCCGCGTGCCTTGGTATAACCGCGTTCTTCGCGACTGGGCTTGTTCTTTTTCTTGTCGGTAGCGGCATATTCGGTCTTATCACTGCGTTTGCCGGCAACCTCGCTGCGACGCTCATCCTTGTAGCTGCGTTTTTTGCCGTCAAATTCCTTTTTGCCGTAGTTGCCGCCTTCGTTCCTGCGTTTTCCTTTGGGAGCGTCTTTCCCTTCTTCTCCCGCAATCTCTACAGAAACCTTACGGCCGTTCCAGTTGGCCCGGTTTAAGGCTTTTATAACGTTGCCCGCTTCTTTGTCTTCCACTTCAAAGAAAGAGAACTTCTGCATCAGGTCGATACGGCCTAATTCAACACGCCCGCGGGTATTGTTGTTCAGGAGGCTGATCAGTTCGTTGGGGAAGAAGTTGTCCATTTTACCGAGATTGATAAACAGACGTTTAAAGCCCGGAGTTGCCTTACGGGCATTGCTGCCGCGTTCGCCGCTTTTGGCGCTGCGTTCGCTGCCGGTGGCAATTTCTATTTCCTCACGGTCGCGATAGTAGTCCAGGAAGCGGTTGAATTCGAGGGAAACCATGCGTTTAATCAGGTCTTCCTTACTCAACCAGTCCAGCTTGCGGTAAATGTCGGACATGAAATCACGGATTTCATCCTCATTTACTTTTACTTTTTCGAGTTCGTCAATAACCTTCAGCAACTGCTTCTCGCAGATTTGCTTGCCGGTAGGCATTTCTCCCTGAATGAATTTCTTGCCGATGATGCGTTCGATTTCACGCATTTTGCCTTTTTCGCGCAGGTTGATGATGGCGATGGATGTGCCTGTTTTTCCGGCACGTCCCGTACGTCCGCTGCGGTGTGTGTAGCTTTCCGTATCATCGGGCAGGCCGTAGTTGATGACGTGGGTGAGGTCGTCAACGTCCAGACCGCGTGCGGCAACGTCGGTAGCCACCAGCAGTTGCAGGTTGCGTATGCGGAATTTCTGCATGACGGCATCGCGCTGCGCCTGGCTCAGTTCACCGTGCAAAGAGTCGGCATTGTAACCTTCCTGCATCAGTTTGTCGGCAATTTCCTGAGTTTCCTTGCGGGTACGGCAGAAGATGATGCCGTATATCTGCGGATAGTAATCTACGATGCGTTTCAGGGCGGCGTACTTATCTTTGGCATGAACGGTGAACACCACGTGTTTCACGTTGCTGGTTCCTTCATTTCTGCGTCCGATGGTGATTTCCTTTGCATTGTGCAGGTATTTTTTGGAAATACGTGCGATTTCGGGACTCATGGTCGCGGAGAACAGCAGTGTGTTACGCTCTTGGGGCACATCTGCGAGAATGGCATTAATGCTGTCCGTAAAACCCATGTTCAGCATTTCGTCCGCCTCGTCCATAACCACGTTCTGGATGGTGGAGAGTGAGACGGTCTTGCGTTCCATAAGGTCGAGCAGACGTCCGGGGGTAGCTACGATGATGTGTACCCCCCGCTTCAGGGCACGTATCTGGCTTTCGATGGACGAACCGCCGTACACGGGCAATATCCGCAGACCATCGATGTACTTGGAGTAATCATTCAGGTCGCCCGCTATCTGTAAACAGAGTTCGCGGGTAGGGCAAAGAATAAGTGATTGGGGTATTCGGTTGTTAACGTTGATTTGTTGTATAAGCGGCAGACCGAACGCTGCGGTCTTTCCTGTTCCTGTTTGTGCCAGTGCTACTACATCATTATTTTCTCCCAAAAGGTAAGGGATTACTTCCTCTTGTACCGGCATGGGACACGCATATCCCATTTCTTCAATGGCGCGGCGTATCTCCGGCGACACACCGAGCTCTTCAAATGTCTTCATTAAATCTTTGTATATCTTTATATTTCAGGTGCAAAGATAATGCAAGCCGGGAGCATAATAAAATAAACTTGTCTGTTTTTTATGCCGAGGTGCGGTTTATCTTCGCATTTGGCGCAAAGATAAGAGTTTTTTGGCGATTAATCATTAATTACTGAGCAAAATACTCCGTAACCTTTTTATTTCGTTCTTGCTTAGTCCGATACCTTTCCGCAGGTAAGTATCCATGTCACCGTATCGGCGTTCCGCTTCGTCTTTGGCCGCGTTCAGGAAATCCTCGCGTGCGGAGAAAAGGGTAGTGATGGCTTCCTGCGAGCGTGCAGGCAACTGATAAGCGTATTTGGAGGCGCTTGGAATGTTGAAGTAATCATTGCTCAGCCGGTAATCTTCCATGATTATGTCCTCGTTTATTCCCAGTGCGGCAAGCACCAGTGCGGACACGATACCGGTACGTCCTTTGCCAGAGGAACAGTGTATGACTACCGGATAACTGTTTTTATCCAACAGGATATCGAATATCTGCCGGTATTCTTTGGTATATTGGTCTATTAAAACACGGTTCATACGCTCTACCATGCGGTAGACGGTGTCACATTTGATTTTTTCTTCCCGTATGCCTTTCAGTATGCCTTCCATATCTCCTGTGGCAAGCGGAATATGCACGACGTTGAACCCTTTTTGCAGCGGTGACTGCCTGCCTATCTCCGAAGAAGCCCGCAAGTCGATAAGTGTCTTGATACCGAGGTTTTTGAGCTCCCTGCGTGAGGAACATTCAAGGCTGTCTATCTCTGCCGAGCGGTAAATCATTCCCCAGCGCATCTGTTTCTTGGTGGAATAAGAAGGATAGCCGCCCAAATCACGGAAGTTCTGTACACCGGGAATGTTGATGTTGCGCGTGGCAATCTTAACACGATATTTGTCGTCGAACAAAAGGGTGTAATAATAACGTTTGGTCGGATCGTTCGTGACGATGGTCATTTTCAAGTCCGAGATATCGGCCATGGCCACGGGAACATCTTCCGGAATGAAGTCAGGATCGGTCGAAGCATATACTTTTATGTTCCCTTTGATAAGCGGAGCCATTTCCCATTTGACGATACAGTTCCCTACATTATTTTCTTCGCATACAACGGATATGTGTGGAGCTGTGCCGCTGCAAGAAGGAAGCAACACTGCCAGAACAAGCAAGTTCAACAGATTCTTATACATAATTCGTAAACTCTCTAATGTCGTTTACAGCAAATATATGGTTTTTCGTTGCAGATTATACAGCGTATATGAAGCTTTTATAATTTTTAAATGATAATTTATTTTTAAGTGCTGATTGGAGAAGGCCCTCAATATTTGCATCTCTCCGCAAACTCGTTTGACACCGAATTGCTGTAGCTTTTGCAGACTTCTGCGGCAAATTCCATGCCGTAACGGATAATCTGGTCCCACTTGGCTTCACCGATTGTATTCAGGTCGTCATAGCGGACATCGTATTTCAGCAAGCCGTAAATGATGCCTGCATTGAAGTTGTCGCCCGCTCCGACGGTACTTACGGCTTTCAGTGGCGGTATGTCATATTCTTTGGAGACGGAAGCGGTGCGGAGCGCAATCTTTTCCGCTCCTGCCGTGCATAGGAAATTGGGACAGTAGAATTTAATCTTGTCCTTGTATATCTTGTCTGCTTCGCGCAGGTTGTACATATAGAAGAAATCGTCCTGCGAGCCGCGTACAATGTCTGCATATTCCAGATTTTCAATAATGGTCGGCGCCAATTTTATGGCCTCTTCCTTATGGGAAGAACGAAAATTGGGATCGTAGTACACGATGGCTTTCTTTTCGCGTGCCTGGTCGAGCAGCTCCAACACTTTCTCGCGCAGCACCGGATTCAATGCGTAGTAAGAGCCGATGACAACAATGTCGTCCTCTTCCAGTTTGGGGTATATGACATCCAGCCGCTGTTTGGGATAATCTTTGTAGAAGATATATTCGGCATCGCTGTTGTCATCCAGAAAGGCAAGCGAAACGGGCGATTTCCCGTCAGGAAATACGTTGACGTAGTCCGTGGAGATATGATTGTCACGCATGAACCTGAGGATGATACTGCCTACATGGTCGTTGCCGGTTTCACTGATGAAACAGACTGGAACGCCGGTGCGGCTCAATGAAACGATTCCATTGAATACGGAACCGCCCGGAACGGCAGCCGAAGGTTGCTCGTTACGGAAAATAATGTCTAATATCGTTTCTCCGATGCCGATTACTTTACGCATAACGCTCTTGATTTTTCTCCGAGGTAACCGCCGTGGTGACGTTTGGAGTAGTCTTCAATGGTAAATCCGGTTTTCTGCATGGTCTGTACTACCAGAATATCTCCTATAACGGTCATTACCGTTGTGGAAGTGGTAGGGGTCATGCCCAGTATGCAGACTTCCTTGGGACTTCCTGTGCTGAGACATACATCCGATTCCTGTGCCAGCGGACTGTCCGGATTTCCTGTAATGACGATAAATTTCAGTTTCGGATTCAGGTTATGCGCCAGCTGTGTCAGTTCGACGATTTCCCGTGTTTTGCCCGAATTGGAGATAAGCAGCAGCAGGTCATTCTCCTGCAGGATACCCAGGTCTCCATGCTGTGCTTCGCTGGGATGCAGAAATACGGAAGGAATGCCGGTCGAGCAAAAGGTTGTAGCAATATTCATGGCTATTTGCCCTGCTTTACCCATGCCGGAAGTTACCAGTTTGCCTTTTTTACGGTGTACCTGTTCTACGATAAGTTCTACCGCCTTTTCGTATGCGTCCGTTACAGGGATATTCAATACGGCCTGCGCTTCTTTCTGCAAAAGCTCTTGAATGGATGCTATCATTGTCTCAATTTTGATTTATGGATTATAAGTCTACAAATATCCGTAATTTTCCATAAACGGCAATAAGTTTTATTGTATTTTTGTGCCGGTAAACTGTTTGTAGCGTAAGAATGAAGAATTTAACAGAAGAAATACAGCCTCGCCATAATCAGCACACATTGCCGAACGGCTTGCGCATCATCCATGAACCCTCCTTGTCGAAGGTGGCTTATTGTGGTTTTGCGGTGGATGCCGGAACACGCGATGAACTCGAAAACGAGCAGGGGATGGCGCATTTTGTGGAGCATCTTATTTTTAAAGGCACCAGGAAGCGCAGGGCGTGGCATATTCTGAACCGCATGGAGAATGTGGGCGGCGATTTAAACGCTTACACCAATAAGGAAGAAACCGTAATTTATTCCGCATTTCTTACCGAACATTTCGGGCGTGCTTTTGAGTTGCTGACGGATATTGTATTCCATTCCACTTTCCCTCAGCGGGAGATTGAAAAGGAGACAGAGGTCATTATAGACGAAATCCAGTCGTACGAAGACAACCCGTCCGAACTGATTTTTGATGATTTTGAGGATTTAATCTTTCGCGGGCATCCTCTGGGACGTAATATCCTCGGCAATCCGGAACAGTTGAAGAAGTTCCGCAGCGAAGATGCGGCGGCCTTTACTTCCCGCTTTTACCGTCCGGGCAATATGGTGTTCTTTGTTTTAGGCAATATGGATTTCAGACAAGTGGTGCGTTGGGCGGAAAAACTATTGGCTGATATTCCGGCTGAGGCTGTCGATAACCGTCGTACGCCCCCGCCTTTATATGTTCCGAAAAATCTGGTTTTACACAAAGATACCCATCAGGCGCACATCATGATTGGCAGTAGGGGGTACAATGCGTATGAAGACAAGCGTACGGCGCTCTATCTGCTGAATAACATCCTCGGAGGTCCGGGCATGAACAGCCGGCTGAATGTGGCCTTGCGCGAACGGCGCGGACTGGTCTATAATGTAGAGTCCAACCTGACTTCTTATACCGATACCGGAACTTTCTGTATTTATTTCGGTTGCGATCCGGAGGATGCGGAGCTTTGTACCCGCCTTGTGTATAAAGAACTGAAACGCCTGCGCGATACCCGGATGACTTCTTCCCAGCTTGCCGCCGCCAAAAAACAGCTTATCGGGCAGATAGGCGTGGCTTCGGACAATAACGAGAACAATGCCCTCGGCATGGCAAAGACCTTCCTGCATTACAATAAATATGAAACGGCCGAAGCCGTGTTCCGGCGTATCGGACAACTGACTCCCGAAATTCTGTTGGAAGTGGCAAACGAGATGTTTGCGGAGGATTATTTATCGACACTTGTTTACGATTGACAGCCTTTTCCGTTGCTGAACTCTGGTGTTGAAGCAGGGATTGTTATGCCGGACTCTTATTGAATTTAATTCGTTAGACGGATGTTGCCCTTTCGTCAGACATCCGCTATCCTTTCGTCAGACAGTTGTTGAACGAAAGGGTAACAACTGTCTGACGAATTAGGATGTGTGGTCCGGCTGCTTGTTTTTGGAATACTCCTTTACTAAAAATGCCTTATTCCCGCTTATTCTCTTCAGGCTGTTCCAACCGCTTCCTGCTGAATTCACAGCCGCAGTACAGTTGGTTATAGAAGTCATACTCTTTGAGGAGCTGGTTGCGGCGGTCTTGCAATCCGCCTTTCCGCCAGTTCTGTTCCCAAAAGATTGTACCGGGATAAAGGGCGGCTGCCCGTTTTCCCGCTTCGTTTATCTGCTCGAGGCTTTTCCAACGCGAAGATGCGAGGGTAGTGGTAAAGACAGAGAAGCCGTGTTCGGAAGCATAGCGTGCCGTTTCCGTCAGGCGTAATGTAAAGCATTTCAGGCAACGGCTGCCTCGTTCCGGTTCGTTTTCCAGTCCCAGCATTGTGTTCCGCCAGTGGGTATAATCGTAATCCGCATCGATGAAATCGAGGTTTTGGGACGTTACGAAACGAACGGCTTCCTGCTTTCTTATCTCATATTCCTCTTGCGGATAGATGTTGGGATTACAATAAAACACTGTCGGGCGGATGCCGTTTGCCAGCAGGCATTCAATGATGGCAGAGGAACAGGGAGCACAGCAGGAATGGAGCAGAACTCTGTCTTCGCCGTTGGGAGTTTGAATTTTCAACATAGTCATGAAGTATTTTAAACTTTCAGTTTTATTTTGCTTTTCACCAGCAGTCCTGTCAACTGTACGATGATGATGGAGAAGACAAGCGATTTGAGCAGTCCCGGTACACCGCTTCCCAATGCTTCCGGATAAGTCCAGCCGGCTAATTGCTGGACGGAGTACCATATATAGGGAAGAATGTAGCAAGTGAGCGTTGCCGTTCCTGCGGGTTTGATTATATCGAACCGGTTGGTTTTGCCCTTTACATCGGTCAGCCAATAGAAAAAGCCGAATAACGGGAAGAAGGCGGCAAGACAATAAAACAGCCAGGACGGGGTAGCCTGTATCTTGGAGATAATCCAGTATGGATGCGAAACCAGTGCAAGAATCAACATGCCGGCACCAAGGATGCAGAGCATACCGATGAATTTGCCTGGGTGTTCGCGATTGGCGTAGCGTTGCATGAGCAAGGAGGTCAGCAGACCCGACATTCCGAATGCGTGCAGCGTCCAGTCACTGGGAATGAAAGGCAACAACAGGATACGGCTTCCGTACTCTTCCGGGATAAGGCCGGAATGGCTGATTACAGCGAGCGTTATCACTGCAAACCATGCAACCGCGTTTTTACGCAGGCTTTCGCGGGTGAACAGATAGATACCGGCACATACGGCATATGTCCAGCCTATAAGACCGAGGATTCCCCACCAACTTGTATGGAACGGTTTCCCGTTGAGGTCTTTATAAATAACCAGCGTTGCAAGCAATACCACGCCTGCTACTTTCATTACGGTGAAAAGGGCTTTTTTTGTACCTTCGGCCTTTGGATATACTCCCCATGTCAGGAAGAAACCGATTACCATAAGGATAGTAAACCAGGAATGGGAAAGACCGCCTTCGATGCCGCCGCTATTAAGTGAGAACAGCCCCATGGCAATGAGCGCCACCGTACGCCAGAATATATGTGCAATGACCTGTGTGGTTGTATCGCCCTTTTTATAACGGTTCTGTATGGCAAAGGATACTGACATGCCCATGCAGAACAGAAAGGCCGGGAAGATGGTATCGGAAAATCCCAGCATATCCTCATCGGCAGCGGCGTGCATCAGCCAGTGAGGAACATTCTTCAAACCGGGAATGTCGTTTACGAAGAGCATAAGGAACATGGTGAGTGCGCGGAATACATCTACCGCAGCCACTCGTTGGAGTGTTAAGTTTTTCATGATAAATCTGTTTTGGGGGTTCAAGGGGCAAATATAGGAAAGAATTTCTCAATATGGGGTATCAGGTTATAAAAAAGCCATTCAATCGCAGTATCATTGCAGTTGAATGGCTTTTAGCACGTTTTTAAAGGAATTCCTTATTCAAACAAGGATTTGGCGATTCCCATTTCCAGTCCTCTCAGCTCTGCCAATCCTCTCAGACGGCCGATGCAGGAGTACCCCGGGTTGGTTTTCTTCTTCAAGTCATCCACCATCTGGTGACCGTGGTCGGGACGCATCGGGATGGAAACCTTACGGCGCTGCTGCAGCTCGAGGAAAGCCTTCATCACATGGTACATGTCGACGTTGCCTTCCAGATGGTTGGCTTCGTAGAAGTTGCCTTCCTCATCGCGTTGCGTGCTGCGCAGGTGCACGAAGTTAATGCGGTCGCCGAACTGCTCCATCAGGGCGGCACAGTCATTGGCGCTGCTTACGCCCAAAGAACCGGTGCAGAGGCACAGACCGTTGCTCTTGTTGGGAACAGCGTCAATCAGAGCCTGGAAATCGGCGCCGCAGCTCATGATACGCGGCAGGCCCAGGATTGAGCAGGGCGGGTCGTCCGGATGGATCACCAGCTCGACGCCGGCCTCGTCGGCAACGGGACAGATTTCGCTGAGGAAATATATCAGGTTGGAGCGCAACTTTTCGGGGGTGATATCCTTATAGCGGTCAAGCTCTTTCTGGAACTGCTCCAAGGTAAAGCTCTCTTCCGAACCGGGCAGGCCGGCAATCATGTTGCGTACCAGCAACTGCCTGTCGTCTTCCGTCATCTGCTCGAAGCGGGCTTTGGCCCTGGCCTTTTCCGCGTCGGTGTAATCGGCTTCCGCACCGGGGCGCTTCAGCAGGAAGAGGTCGAAAGCGATGAAGGCCGCGCGTTCGAAGCGCAGGGCGCGGCTGCCGTCGGGAAGCTCGTAGGCAAGATCGGTACGCGTCCAGTCCAGTACGGGCATGAAGTTGTACGTCACGATGTTCACACCGCATTTGCCGAGGTTGCGCAGGCTTTCCTTGTAGTTGTCGATATACCGTTGGAAATCTCCGGTCTGCGTCTTGATGTGCTCGTGTACGGGTACGCTTTCAACGACCGACCAGCGGAGACCTGCGGCTTCAATTATCTCCTTGCGTTTCATGATTTCTTCCACCGTCCACACCTCACCGTTGGGGATGTGGTGCAGGGCGTTCACGATGCCGGTGGCTCCGGCCTGTCTGATGTCCCATAGGCTGACGGGGTCGTTAGGACCGTACCAGCGCCAGGTTTGTTCACAAAGTATCATATTGTAATGGTATAAGTTTATAAAGTATATGTCTGTCTATTATGAATGAGGATGTGCTAAAATATACTTGATGATTTCTTTTTTAGGCACGGATTACACGGAAAAAGGGATAAAATAAATCCGTGTCTATCCGTGTAATCCGTGCCTAAAAAAGAAACAGATAGCAAGTGAGTTTTATTTTGGCATACTCTCACGGATTTCATCAGATGGAGAATGCGTCGAAACCGCCGTCCACCACCGAGAGTGCCCCGGTCACGAAGCTGGAAGCATCACTGATGAGGTAGTGGATGGTTCCGAACAGTTCTTCCGGTTCGGCAAAGCGTCCGCACGGAGTGTGGGCGATGATGGTCTTTGCACGGTCTGTGTACGAACCGTCGGGGTTGGTGAGCAGCGCACGGTTCTGGTTGGTGAGCAGGAATCCCGGAACAATGGCGTTCACGCGGAGTTCGGGGCTGAATTTGGTTGCCAGTTCGGTCGCCATATAGCGTGTATAATTGCCGATGGCCGCTTTGGCGGAACCGTAACCTACTACGCGCGTCAGCGGACGAAGGGCGGATTCGGAGCAGAAATTAACGATGGCGCCTTTCTTGTTCTTTGCCATGACGTCTACGAACACCATGGTGGGAAGCACCGTACCGAAGAGGTTCAGGTCTACCACTTTGCGGAATGCGTCCACATCGAGGTCGAGCACGGTCTTGTCCGGAGCGATGGTAGCGCCCGGCATGTTGCCGCCTGCGGCGTTCAGCAGCACATCGATAGTGCCGAAGCGTTCGAGGATGGCTTTCTTGTTTTCTTCCAGCACTTCCTTGTTCAGTACGTCGGTTACGAGAAACAGGGCTTCGGACTTTCGGTTAAGCTCGGCTTCCAGTTCCCTGCCTGCCTCTTCCACACGGTCCAGAATTACGATTTTAGCTCCTTGCTCGGCCAGATAGTTGGCGATGTTTTTTCCTAAAATGCCACAACCACCTGTTATGACGATTACTTTGTCTTTAATGTCGAATAAGTTTTTCATGATTTATGTCTTTAATGTCAGTTCGATATTATTCAATAAATATCTTATTGAATAATAGGAATATAGAGAAAAAGTATTTAATTATAACATTTAAACGATTACCGCTATGTTCCCAAAGTCCAAAATTACAGAAATTTATTATATGGCAGATGATTTCTGTAAGGAATTTGCATGGTGACAAGAAAAATATATGGTAAAAGACAGTAACCGCAAGCATTGTAACAAACAGAACCGGATGAGTGATACTGAGATTATAACCATTCTTATTTTATTTCATCCTGGTGATTTCAGATGCTTCAGCCCTTATTATAAGGGGGATGCCTGTAAACGTTTGAAACAGTTGTTTTCATGTTTAGTTTCCTACAATTGTTTTGTTGAACTGAGAGAGGAAGTGTTCCATGAACTGCTTATTTGGGTTCAAGTTGTATCTGATTATCAATGATAAGGAGGAAATTCTTAATTTCATGTTCACTTCGGGAAATGCAGATGAACGTGAACCTCTAAAGCAAAGTAAGTTCTTAGAGAATATAAAAGGAAAATTATGTGTTGATAAGGGATATATCGGACAGAACTTGTTTAATTTGTTCGAGGTTTTTCCATAGTGAAGAGGCCAGGATAGTGGCGAAGACGGAGAAATCGTAGCTGGCAGCATAACGTGCCGTTTCTGTAAGATGTAGGTTGAAGCATTTTAGGCAGCAATTGCTACGTTTTGGTTCTTTTTCCAGTCCGTGGATAGCTACCAGCTAACCTTCGTAGTCATAGTGAGCATTGATGAAATCAAGATTTTAATCTGTTACAAAACGGATTGCTTCTTATTTCTCCTCTCTTGTAAATATTGAGATTGCGGTAAAACACAGTAGGGGGTATGTTGTTGGCCAATATGCACTCTATGATGGCAGAAGAACAGGGAGTGCAGTAAGAATGTAGCAATACCCTGTTTTCTGCGTTGGGAGTTTGAATTTGAGCATATCGAAAATTTCCTCTCTGTGGGTAAAGATACGTTTTTATGTATTAGAATTTACCTTTAAGAATGGTTTCATTTGTAGAAAAATTTTCTTTTACAGTTAATGTTACATTGTTACCGTTGAAATGAAATGTGATGTCAAGAGCGCTAATCCAATCTACATAATGTACTTTTAGCTGTAAGTCGTCTGTCGGTAGCCATGCATAACTACCTGCTACGTGGAAAGTCTTTTCAAGCCCGTTAAAGCTACCTACAGGTGTAATGGAATAGGGTGGGTATGCATTGATTGTACCTGTTAACCACTGTTTGTAACCAAAGGGTAGGATATGGCTTGTCCCATTTTTATCATCAATTTTCAAATTCACTTCTTTGGGGCCGAATAATAAATGTAGATGTTGCCAGCCGTATCGGTTCGTTTCAAGGGTAATGGTTCGGTTGGCATAAGCAGTTGCCAATGGTGATTGTTTTTTTCCTTGTACTGTGGGAAGTGTATAGCTTATTTGCTTCTTTTTCAATCGAGCATAGGCCTTCCCTGGTATAAGTGCTTGGTTCTTTATGGCAGACAGTAGTTTGTTCCATACTAATCTGCGCTGATTACGGCCGTTTATTAGCGTACATTCTGTAATGACAACTACCATGTCTTCTTTCGGCATGATGAGTACGTATTGCCCTAATGCGCCATCGGCCCGTACAGCACCAGGATAGTCGCACAGCCACATCTGATAGCCATAGTCTTCATCTCCCGCTTCCATTTGCTTGCTTGTCATTTGTTTTATCCATGATGACGATAGCAGTTGTTTGCCTTTCCACTTGCCTTGATTTAGGAGTAATAGACCGAACTTGGCAAGTGATTCACTTTGTATGTGTAGGCCCCATCCACCTGTATGAATTCCTTCTGGACTGATTTCCCATGCAACTTCTTTGATATTCATTGGATTAAAAAGCTTTAGTTTCAAATAGTCCAACAGTGTCATGCCAGTTACTTTTTGTATAATAGCAGAAAGCACATAGGTACTGATAGAATCATATTCAAACTGCACTCCAGGGGTTTTCACAGGTTTGGCAAGAAAGGTGGATAACCAGTTTGTACAAACGTTGCGCATATTCCAATCGGGTGTGATACCAGAAGTCATTGTAAGTAGATGGCGTACAGTTATGTTAGATAAGTTCTCTGAAACGGAGTCCGGTAATTGTTCTGGAAAGAAAGAAACAATGCGATCATTCAGTCTTAGACGGTTATCTGCAATGGCTAATCCTACGGCTGCGCCCACAAAGGTTTTGGAGCAAGAGTACATTGTATGGCGATATTCAGGTGCGAAAGGAGTTGGATAAATTTCACCTATCACTTTGCCATGACGTAGCACAATGACACTATGGATGTCTGTGTGTGGTAAAGCTGTCAAGGAATCGAATAGCGTGATGACTGCTTCGGATGGAACACCTTCGGCTTCTGGGATAGAGCGTTGTAATTCATTGGTTTGTGCCAATAAAGATGTATGCACAAGCATACATAGAGTGAGTAAGACAAGATTGATTTTCATGATGTTAAATTGGGGTATGTTAGTTTTCTATTGAAAAACCTAATTTTTGTAATCCTTTTTGTATATCAGGATGGCTCATGAATAATTTCCATAGCAATCCGCTGCGATAATTTTCTATCATAACTGCAATAGGCCCTTGGTCTATGGCAAGGTAACGTTGTGGGTACCAATTGTCCGTCTCGCTGAAAGCATCGTAGAATCCATATGGACCGAACACTTTTTCACCCATTTCATAGAGATGGCGCATTACTTGTAGCGAATACTCTGGGGTATAGACAATGGAGGAGAGGGCAGCTGTAGGAGAAATTACCCCTTTGTCATCGTGCTCATTGGGTGCATGTGCCGCATACCCGTTCACGGAGTAACTAGCTGTCAGTCCCCAACAGTCGCTACCAAATCCTTTATGGCATTTAGGATTGCGGATGCAGTAGGCCCGGTTGGCAAGTGTCAAATTTTTCATTTCATTAAAGTAATCAGAGCAGTATTTGTCTTTTAATTTTGTGGGGTTGAGGCCAAGGAAAGAGTATTGTGCCCAAAAAAGAGGTCCGGCTTTGGAGTCTTGATAACGTAAATTCAGTTCTATATTTTCCACTTTGTGAGGACTGAGGATAGCTCCGTTCTCTGCCCATCCTTCGTGGTAGACTTTTGGTGGTATTCCGTGCGTTGGCGAGGCGGCTGCAAGTATGTACATGATGAGACATTCGTTGTAACCATGTATAGGGAAGTTCATCTCCCATGCATATTGGGGACTCCAGTGCCAATAGAGAACATTTTGTCCGTTTTGTCGGTAGAAATTCCAGTCTACTTCACGCCATAGCTGGTCAATACGTGTAGCAAGTGAAAGTTCTCTTTCTGTCAGAGCCTTTTCAGTTGGAGTTTGTCTTGAGCTGTCTTTGTTCACATAATATTGATGTACAGTTAGGAGGGCTTGCATGATGAAAGCTGTTTCCACAAGATCTCCTCCGTTGTCTTTTTGTCCGAAAGGTTTTACTTTACCAGTGTCTCCATGCCACCAATGAGGATAGACTCCATGGAAGCGATCGGCTGTTTCAAGGAAGGTGATGATGCGTTCCATGCGTTTTAAACCTTCTTCGCGGGTGACATAACCACGATCGATGCCAGCTAATATTGCCATGATGCCGAAACCACTTCCTCCGGAAGTTACTATATTTTGGTCGTTCTCAGGATAGATACCGTCCATGTGGATACGTTCGCGTGCAAGTCCGCTGTTGGGTTCCGCTCCTTCCCAAAAGTAGCGGAAAGTGCGGTGTTGTACAGTATCCAGCAATGCTTCGTCGCTCAGTTGGTTTTTGGCTTGCTTAGCTGTAATATTTGTACATTGGGAGAATCCTAATAATAGGTAGCAGAATAAAAGAGAATATAGGATATTCATAATTATTTGAAAGCTAATTTGACAAGTATAGGATAGTGATCAGAAAGAAAACCATTATTGGGCTCGTCCTGAATGACTCGGTAACGGTTTACTTCGATATTATCAGTAGTAAATATATAATCAAGTAGCGTGCATTCCTCTTTTGTTAAGCGGCCGAAGTCGTGGAATGACCAAGAAGGGCCATAAGTTACATTTGCAGTTTTTAGAGAGTTCTTCATGCCATTTTCTTCTAACACTTGAGTGCCGCAGGACGGCAACCTGAACGGCCATCTTTTCGTATCCTCCGGATTGGGCGGAATGAGCGGAGCCCAACCCAAAGCAGCCGAGATAGCCGGAGCAGTGGCCATTATAGCCGAGGTGGATTATTCACGCATAGAAACCCGCCACCGCCAAGGGTGGGTACAGCATATCACATCCGATTTGTCTGAAGCTTACCGGCTGGCTGCCGATGCCATAGACCGACGAATCCCCTGTTCCATAGCCTACCATGGCAATGTAGTCAATCTGTTGGAGTATGCATTGCATCACAACATCCACATCGAACTTCTCAGTGACCAGACTTCCTGCCATGCCGTTTACGAAGGCGGCTATTGTCCTGCAGGCATTTCCTTCGAAGAACGTACCCGTATGCTGAAAGAAGACAGAGAAACTTTCGATGAAATGGTGAACGAAACTTTGCGCCGCCATTTCCATGTTATCAAGGAACTGGTGGCACGGGGCACTTATTTCTTCGATTATGGCAAT
>ENA-USUA01000690-USUA01000690.1-human-gut-metagenome-genome-assembly--contig:-NODE-690-length-19222-cov-17.699713_pt1 | contig 19222 bp, 12 predicted proteins | sample MGYA00250057_ERZ773390 | MGnify/ENA primary metagenome ERZ773390 (study PRJEB29103, sample SAMN06111941) | human gut metagenome | biome: human gut; feature: ankylosing spondylitis patient; material...
GTTGAATTTCTGAATTTTAATAATATGAAGAATCCAATTACTCTTCACAAAAGACCAGATAGCACCCCGGTGCCGGATGATGCAACAGTCAGCACCGATAACATCCAACATCTGACAGAACTGATCGGACAGATGAAACCGATGTACCGTGATCCGCTGCGCCTTTTGGCAATGGGTTACACCAACTGAGAAATTGCGGAATCGCTTGGACTGACGGACGAAATGGTACGAATATGGATTTTTCGTGGGAGAAAACTATTGTGGAAGGAGTTGAATGGCTTTGAGTGAGCGAACAGAGGTTTCTTTTGATGTAGCTTTGATGATGGCACTCCGTACAGATGCACAGAAGGAACTGGACGAGCTGCCAACTCCGGCACAGCTTAAAGAACGCTACCCGGACACTTCCCGATGGGATGCTCGTTTGAAAGCGGCGTTGCATAAACGCCACCCGGTGCTGAAACGAGTGCTTGTTGCGGCCCTGACGCTGGTAATTTTAACTCTCGGCGCGCTTGCAGTAAGTGCGGACTTCCGAAAGGCAGTCTATACGATGATTCAGAAATTCCTGCCGATTGAGATGCAGCTGACGTATCAAGTGGACGGAGAGCCATTAGAGCAGCTCTCGAATGGATACAGCGACCATTATGTGCCGGATGGCTTTGAACGAGATTATGAACAAGGGTATGATAACGAAATGTCCTTTCTTCATGCCTATGTTGATGTCAATGATAAGAACATCTTTTATTATGTGGACTGTTCCGTAATTCAAGACTATGGACAAGTCGAAACTTTCGACAATGAGCATACGGTTTATGAGCGCATTAAAATTGGAACAGCCGATGCAACACTTGGAACGAGTAATAACGGAGGACGTGCAGGATATGTGCTAGTATGGGAGAAAGATGGCATTTCGCATACGATTATTGGAAAGATATCGCATGATGAGCTTCTAAGAATTGCGGAAAGCATTTCCTGATTTGTCAAGACCTTGCCGACACACTTGTGATTGTTTACAAATGTGTCGGTATTTTTCTTAGTCTTGCCGCTACGGCCTTTGGCACTGGTCAACCGAGGCGATATAACGAAAACAGCACCGTTAAGGGAACGATTTCGCAAAGCTTTTATCAAGTTAATCAAAGTCAAAAAACGGGAGTGCTTGAAATTATCGAGAGAGATACCTAAGATATGATGCTGGAGGAGCGAGATGAAAAGGTTTCAAATTCTAATCCTCGCAATCATGCTGGCCAGTTTATCTGCCTGCGCAACAAATTCGCTACCGTCATCCTCCACCGAATCCTCTGTTTTCATATCGGTATCAAATCCACAAGATTTTTTATCAGAACTTGAGGATATGGAAACGAGTCAAATATTAGAAGAACTTAAAATTTCAGATGGCGGATATGCTCCTGCTTGTAAATATCGTATTGTTTAATAGACGGTTATTTCTTTTGTGTTTTAGTCGCTTTTGGGCAAAAACGGGTATGTTTTGGGTTGAATTAAAATCAAACACCTAATATACTATATAGTATGGTTAGTTAAGTATAACCCTTTTGCACTACCAATTATAAAAGAGGAGGAAACCCTATGTCAAAGATAAAAGAACAAGATCGCAAAAAAGATGAAGAAGGGCAGGTTGCGATTAAACGTTTGTCCAAGCCCATAAAAGGAAGGATACTTTTAGCTCAAATTTTTACATTTTTTTCTGCGTTATTGTCTTTCGTCCCATATTTAGCTTTAGTGTGGTTAGGGGATATTTTTTTATCGGCGCAAACCACAGGCGAACAGATTGATGCAGTACAAGTACATAAAGTTGTGAATCTTTTAGTAATGGCTTTTCTTTCAAAATTGTTTTTCCATGCACTGTCTTTAATTATCACACATTTTGCGGATATGAAATTGCGTTTCATTATTCGCCAAAGGATTGTAGAACGTTTGAGCCATGTACCACTTGCGTGGTTTAGCCAAACTGATTCCGGTAAAATACGTAACGCTGTACAGGATGATACAAAAACGGTTCATACTGTCGTGGCTCATGCGCCAGTTGATATGCTAAACGGTGTGTTAGCGCCATTAGTACTACTTGTATTTATGTTTGTGATTAATTGGCGTTTAGCACTTATTAGTATCGTGACCATCCCACTATACTTTTTATTACAAGGAATTTCTATGAAGGATATGGGGCCAAAAACTGCTGAAATGAACAGGCATCTGGGGGAAGTTTCTTCTACAATGATTGAACTGGTTGCTGGTATCAAGGTAGTGAAAGCCTTCTCTAAGACTGGAAAAGCCCATCAAAATTACGCCAGCGCAGCAGAAGCTTTTTCTAAATCTTATTGGGATTGGTGTGCGCCATTGATTGGTCTTTGCTCTATAGCAGGAGAACTTATTTCAGCACCGTTACTTTTGTTCGTCAATTTCACCGGTGGCGCATTGGTTATGGGAGCCGGTTTAGCGAGTCTTCCTCAAGTTCTGGCTTGCACTTTAATAGCAATCGTTTTACCTGTTGCAATTAGCTCCGTTGCTAATATTACATGGTCCTATCAAATGGCTGGAGCTGCTGCCATCCGCCTTTGCGATATTATGGATACTCCCGTCATTCCTGAAACGAAATCTCCACAAAAGCCTAACGGACTTGTTCTGCAGGTGAAGGATGTTACTTACTCATATGGAGATACGCAAGCATTAAAAGGGGTTAATCTTACTTTGAATCCTAATACAATAACAGCTTTAATTGGCCCTTCTGGTTCTGGCAAGTCTACGCTTGCTACACTTATCGCACGTTTCGATGATCCGCAAAATGGTTCTATTAGTTTAGGAGGTGTAGACTTAAGAGACATTTCATCGCAAACGCTCTATGACAAAATTGCCTTTGTGCTTCAAGACCCTATGCTCATTAATGCCAGTATCCAGCGGAATATATCGCTTGCAAGACAGGATGCAAGTATAGAGGAGATCCGTAAAGCAGCGAAAATTGCTCAGATTGACGATTTGATTATGTCTCTACCTAAAGGTTATGATAGCGTATTGGGAACGGATTGTTCTTTATCGGGAGGAGAAAGCCAAAGAGTTAGCATCGCTCGTGCGGTTTTAGCAGATGCGCCAATTTTGATTATGGATGAGGCCACAGCTTTTGCTGATCCAGATTCAGAACTGGAAATTCAAAAAGCACTTAATGCATTGATTAAAGATCGTACTGTGTTGGTTATTGCGCATCGTCTAAATGCCATTTTAGGTGCAGACCAAATAGCTGTAATGGAGCAAGGGAAAATAATTGCTCTTGGAACGCATCATGAACTTTTAGATAATGTACATTATCAAGCATTATTAAGACAAGGTGGTTTCAATCATTTGAATGAGAAAGGAGAAATAAGGCATGAATAAGTCAAAATGGCTTTTATCGAGATTTCATCGTTATATGCTTGATAGAGACCAAAAAATGTACAAAAAAGGAACATTATTTTGTATTCTGTCAGGGGGCCTGATCGGTCTTGCACTTGCCATTATGATGCCAGCTACCACAACTCTGCAAACGCAAAGTACGCAGTGGGGAGTATCATTTTGGGGCTGGATGATTGTACTTGCCAGCGTAGCGCTATTGGCTTCTGTATTCTCTTTCTTAGGCACAAAGCTCAGTTATACGGCTGGCCTTGGCTTTATGAAAAATATGCAAACTATCGTGGGAAACAAGGTGGCGCGCTTACCACTTGGTTGGTTTCAAGCAGACAGTGCCGGAAAACTTTCGCGTATGGTAACGCAGGAAATGATTTCTACCGGTCAGACAGCCGCGTTCTTTATTGGACAGCTACTAAAAAATGCGTCTGCAGTCGTTGTTTTCTGTATTGCCACATGGTTTTGGAATTGGCAGCTTGGTATACTTTTAACGCTTGCTATTCCCGTTCTTTTTCTGCTTATGAAAATTTCGCAAATTTGTGTGGGAAAAGGGAATAGTCTTGAAGAACCAGCGGAACAAGAAATTGCTTCCCGCGTAGTGGAATTCGCAAAGTGCCAGGGGGCACTTCGCGCCTGCCATGTTGGTGCAGACTACGAAGAACTGAAAGATAGTTTTGTGAACAGTAAAAAGCAATCTGTCCGCGGGCTATGGTGGAGCGCTTTGGGACAGGTGCTTTCCGGTATGGGAGTACAAATGCTTGTCGCTGGAATGATTACCTTTGTAAGCCTCTTGGGATTTGCTGGAGATATGGGGGCATTAGAAACTGTGGTAATGATTGGCGTTACCTTGCGTTTTACTACACTCTTAAACGACATAGTATCTTCTCTTTTCGGAATGGAAGACCGTCGCCAAATGTTAAATGCTTTAGATGAAGTCGTAGATGCTGCTGAAATGCCCAGCGTAACAAAGACCAAAGGTAATCCTAAAAATTCTGATGTTTCTTTAAATCAAGTGACCTTTGCATATGTAAAAGATAAGCCAGTGATAAGAAATATTAGCTTTACAGTGCCTGCCAATAAAATGTTTGCTATTGTTGGCCCTTCTGGTTGTGGCAAAACAACAATCATAAAGTTAATTGCTCGTTTTTATGATGTGAATGGTGGGAATATTTGTATTGGAGACATTGACTTGAGAGATTTTACAACCGAAGATTTGTTTAAGCAAGTGTCTTTTGTATTTCAAGATGTTTATCTTTTTAATGATAGCCTAAAAAACAATATACTTATGGCGAAGCCTGATACATCAGAACGAGAATTAAATGAAATTGCCGATCTTGCGGGTGTAACGGAAATGATTCAGCGACTTCCTGATGGATGGAATACCCTTTGCGGAGAAGGAGGACGAGCACTTTCCGGCGGTGAGCGCCAGCGCGTTTCGATTGCACGAGCTTTGTTGAAGCACGCTCCAATTGTCTTGTTTGACGAAGCGACCTCAGCACTTGATGCTGAGAATGAAACTAATATCGTGCGCTCCATAGAAACTCTCAGGAAAAGGTCTACATTGATTGTTGTAGCGCATAAGCTCGAAACAATTCAGATGGCGGACGAAATTATTGTGTTAAACAAAGAAGGGCATATAGCGGAGGTAGGTAGCCATGAAAAGCTATTGGCTAAAAATGGTGCCTATAAAGAATTTTGGGATAAACGCAACGCCAGTTCTCAATGGAAATTAGCATAAAATTATTCAACAAAATAGAAATAACCGGGCACAGAGCTGTGTCCGGTTATCTCTGTAATAATAGCTTGGGGTGATTTATTCTCTTGTTGACCAGCGCCTCAAAACAAGTTATTATATAGTTAGTTAACTCTAACGCACATTAGGGAGGGGATTCGAGTGATACATGGAAGTGATTATCTCAGTAAGCTATATAACGATTTAATAACGAATACGCCTCAAACATTTTCCATGAATATTTCATCTGAGTTTGGGCCAGGTAGAATCGCACAGACTAAGATCAAACATGGTGTTATTCTTTCGGATTGGCAGATGCGCTATCAATTGGATACAGATGTGAACATGCAAGGCCCCGGTAATGACGAATATATACAAATCATATTCTGTTTGAATGACGGTGTCTCATGGGGAATTATGAATGAACCGCGTTCCATTACATTACAAAAAAACGAATCTTGTATTTATGTAGGGAATGAGAGGGCGGAATATATTTGTTATAAGAAAAACAGTGATTTTTCTTTTAAGACCATAAAAATACCTATTACGTATTTTGCACAATTACTTTCGGAATACTTCGAGGGGCAAGAAGTTACAGTATATAGGAAGAAACTTTTAGAAGGGATTTCTAAAATTCCCGTTACTCCAATTATGGAGCAAATTTTGGCAGAAATGAATCAATTTTCTCAATATCGTGGCAGCCTGGGTTATCTATATTTAGACGGTAAACTATTAGAACTGTTATCTGTCTATTTAGGAGAGGTTCTTGAATTAGACATTTTGATGGGTAAAAACATCACAATGTCTCGGACTGAAAGAACTGCTATTATGGAGACAAAACGAATTATTGACAGCCAGATTGCTTTTGCTCCATCCTGTAAGGAATTATCGCGTCTGGTGCATTTGAGCGTACCAAAACTATCGCGAGGATTTTCATCTCTCTATGGAATATCAATTCATCAATATATTATTGACCAACGATTGGCGCAAGCAGCACAATTACTTTTGGACGGGGACAGGAATGTAAGTGAGATTGCTTCTATTGTGGGTTATGGAAAACCAAGTAATTTTGCAGCAGCCTTCAAAAAAAGATACGGTGTAATCCCTAAGAATTATAGGGAAACACGCTTTAATGGGTCAAATGAATAAAATTAGGTAGCTTTTGGGTTGAAACATTTTTTCACAGATGATAATCTATGCAGTGTGGTTAGCTTATTCTAACCACACTGCATTTTATTTATAAAGGAGGAATTTCTTCATGAGTACACTTGCAAATTCAAATCAAAAGAAATGTAGATTAGAAGGCAAGGATTTTATCACTATTGGTATTTACACAGTGATCTACATGGTCATTACGACGTTAGTTGCCATACTTGGATTTATTCCTATTTTTATCCCGTTAATGGCAGTGCTTTGTCCCTTGGTTGGCGGTATTCCTTATATGTTGTATGTCACTAAGGCGAAGAAGTTTGGTATGACTGCAATTATGGGCTTTTTGATCGGCTTGCTTAACATATTTGGCGGAAATGGCTATTTAACCATGCTGACAGGACTTGCCGGTGGTCTGATTGCCGATATAATCTTAAAAAAGGCAGATTGCAAAAGTTCAAAGAGTGCTGTTTTATCCTGTGGCGCTTTTAGTATTTGGGTATTTGGTAACTTCGCACCCATTTTCTTGAACCGTGACGGCTATCTTGTGATGCTGACAGAGGGATATGGCGCAGAATATGCCACAACACTCAACACCTATATGCCTATGTGGATTGCCCCTATTCTGTTGGTCGCTTGCTTTGTATTTGGTATTGTCGGTGGTGTGATTGGAAAGGCCATTTGTAAAAAGCACTTCCAGCGTGCTGGTATTGCATAATGGCGCGGGAAATTCTTCTCAGCAAAAAAGCAGAAACGGGTCTGCGGCTTGATCCGCGTACAAAACTGTTGCTCATCTTCATCATCAGTATTTTTGTCATGGGAGGGACAGGCGGAGAAGCTATGGGGCTACTCCGCCTTGTTCTTTGTGCCATTCCAGCTTTGTTACTGCTTTGTTCCAAACAATTTGGAAAAGCGGTTGGATACATTGTTATTTTTGCTGCTTTTTATGCTGTTCAAATCTCTGTCTTGCCGCATCTCACAGGAATATTGAATTTTCTTGTGTTGTTTACAACTGGTTTCTTTTGCCGCATTCTTCCCAGCGTTGCAATGGCGGCCTATGCTGTGAAAACAACAACAGTCAGTGAATTGATTTCCGGCATGGAAAGAATCTATATGCCCAAAGAGGTGACGATTCCCTTAACGGTCATGTTCCGCTTCTTTCCAACTGTCTTTCAGGAGTCAGAAGCAATTAGTGACGCTATGAAAATGCGAGGGATTAAACTTGGAGGGAAAAAATCTTCAAAAATATTGGAGTATAAGCTGATCCCGATGATTACCTGCTCTGTGAAAATCGGTGAGGAACTTTCTGCTGCGGCAATTACCCGTGGTCTCGGTGCTCCTGTCAAGCGCACCAATATTTGTCGGCTTAAATTTAATTTTGCCGATGTGGTGCTGATTTTGTTTTGTTGCTTTGTCGTGTTTTGGGCGATTGCTTCCCCGATAATTTCCGCAGGAGGGATTTTGCCATGATAGATTTTCAAAATGTTTCTTTCTCTTATGGTGAAGAATCCCGCGGTGGAGGGATTAGAAATATCAATCTCACCATAAAAACAGGGGAGTTTGTTTTACTCACGGGGGAATCCGGCTGTGGGAAAACAACGATTACCCGTTTAGTAAACGGGCTGGTGCCTCATTATTATGAGGGCAATTTAGAAGGCGATGTCTTTCTGGACGGAAAAAGCGTAGCTGATACGCCACTTTACGACTTGGCTGCTATGGTGGGATCTGTGTTCCAAAATCCTAAAAGCCAGTTTTTCAACGTAGATACGGATAGTGAATTAGCCTTCACCTGTGAAAATTTGGGCTATCCCCAGGAGGACATTCTGCAAAGGATGGATCGGACAATTTCCAATTATCATATTGAAAATCTGATGGGGCGGAGCGTGTTTGCTCTATCTGGCGGGGAAAAGCAAAAAATAGCCTGTGCTTCATCAAGTGTATTGCTGCCGGGAATTATGGTTCTTGACGAACCATCTTCTAATTTGGATATGGCTGCCATTGATGACCTGCGGCAGGTCCTGAGCCTCTGGAAAAAGCAAGGCAAAACAATTCTGATTGCAGAACACCGCCTTTACTACCTTCACGATCTTGTGGACCGTGTACTATATGTAAAAGATGGGGAGATCGAACAGGAATACACACCTGCTGAATTTGACAGCTTATCGGATGGCACTCGAAAAGAAATGGGACTGCGGACGTTTTCTCTCTCGAAGCTGAAACCCGCTAATCAGTATCAGACGCATACAGCTAAACAGATGGAACTTCAAAATTTCTGCTTTGCGTATAAAAAGCAAGCACCAGAAAGCCTCCATATTCCAAATGCAAAACTGCCTGTTGGAGAAACGATTGCCATTATCGGTCTGAATGGCGCTGGAAAATCTACTCTGGCCCGCTGTGTTTGCGGGTTGGAAAAGAAATGTGGCGTCTTGCAGGTTAACGGGAAAGCCCTTGATTGGAAAGCCCGGCTTAAACATTGTTATATGGTAATGCAGGATACCAGCCATCAGTTATTTACTGAAAGCGTGACAGCTGAAATCCTTCTGAGCATGGACGATGAAGATGAGACTGTTGTGGAGCAAATCCTTGAACAGTTTGATCTGCTGGAATATAAAGACAGGCACCCGCTTTCTCTTTCCGGCGGGCAGAAGCAGCGAGTAGCGATCGCATCTGCCATTGTGAGTAACCGGGAGATCATTGTGTTTGACGAACCAACCAGCGGACTTGATCTCAAACATATGCGGGAAGTTGCGCAGAGTTTGAAGTCACTTGCAGGTCAAGGCAAAACGCTTCTTGTTATTACGCATGATCCGGAGCTGGTGATGGCAAGTTGTTCGTATGTGATTCACATGGAAAAAGGTCAAATTAAAGAGAACTACCCTTTGGATGTTAACGGAGCGAAGAAAGTTTTGAACTTTTTTAGAATCTAATTCACATTCTTAGAAATCAGTTTTCAAAAGCAAAAATCCGCCGAGGAATCCTCCCGAAAAAAACGGGAAGAATCCTCGGCGGATTTCGTTTATCGTGTTGGCTCTTTTTCGGCTGTGTCTTTTTCGGCTGTGTCTTTTTCCTCTGCAAAAAACATCTCTACATTTTTCTGAGCTTTCATCAACTCCTGCATCTCATCTCGTGCCTTCCGGTAGTCTGGGTATGCTTCTTTCTTCTTTTTAAGAAGTGCAGCGTATTCGATGCTCAAGTCCTTGGCTTTTGGCAGCTTTTTCAATCCAGCTTCATCAAAAGCGGCTTTTGCAGCCTTGTGCAGGGTGATTTCTTCCCGATGGGCATCCAGAAAGCTCTTACTGTACCCGGCTTTGCGGTAGGCATCATAGACCGGACGTGTCCGGGCATAATTAACGATGTGCGTCCTCAGAACAGCAATCTCGGTCATGCGCGCTTCTGCAGCTTTAATGGAATCGCCCAACTCGTGATAGCGAGCAGTTGCTGCATCCACACGTTCCTGCATTTCTTTAATGCTGCCGATTTTATGCTCCTGTAAGAAAATCAGCGTCTTGGACATTTCTTTCAGATTATATCGCTTTGCCCAGCGAGCATACCCCATGCTCTTTCCCTCGGCCAGCTTTGCCTGAATGTCCACCAGCATCTGAAACTTTTGTTCCGGTACGATGCGCTTCTGCTTCTGCCGGGGATGGTGTTCGGCTTCCCCAGAGATAACAGCTTTCAGTTCTTCTTCACTATATTCTGCGCCCAAAGTGCGAAAACGGATGAAGCGTTTCTGCCGCGCACCTTTGACCGAGGTGTGCTTTCCTCGTTTGATTACATAGCCCTGCTGTTCCAGCTTTTGAAGAAAGATTTCAAAGTCCACAGGATTCTCGTTCAGCAGAATGTTGTCGATTACGGCACACAGCTTATGTCGATTACTTTCTCTGGGTGGATAAAGGGTACGCTTCTGCCGCTCCCGGTACGGCTTGATTTCAATGACAGACAGCTGGTGTTCCAGACAAATCAAATCGCTCAACCGCTGCACGGTCAGCCCGGACAACAAAAAATCCCGGAATTTCCGGGTGCTGTCCAATGCAGTGGAGTTGTAGATAATGTGATTGTGAATGTGTTTCCGGTCCGTGTGAGTGGCAACGATAAACGCATACTTACCCTTGGTAAACCGCATGGCAAGCTCATAACCGACCTTGTTGGCTTCCTCGGCAGTGATCTCTCCGGGCTTGAACGATTGCCGAATCTGATAGGCGATCACATCGCTTTTCTGCCTGCGTCCGGTGGTCTGCTCGTACAGCCGTTTCGTCAGCAGAAATTCTTCGTCTACGGTCAGCGGGCTGCATTGATAGCTGCTGACCAACTCGCCCTGCTCGGTCTTGTCCGGGTTCTGGGCGTAATCCGTGCGGCTTTTCAGGCAGGCCGCAACGGATTTTCCCTTGTTTTTGTGCAGTGCAATCAATCTTGTTGCAGCCAGTTTGACCACCTCCCGGCAAAAAGAAAATGCCGCACAATGGCGGCATAAAGATTTTATAATTCTGCAACCCAGCTACTGAACCATTCCACGGCTTCTACAATGACTGTTCCGGCGGTGATGAGCAGGAAGCAGCCAAACTCCGCCACCAGCAAGATCAAAAACTGCAGCCACTCCCGGCAGTACAGCGTATAAAGACCGCAGCCGAAGATATACAGCATCGGCAGTGCCAGCACAAACGCTGACAGGTTCAGCGTCCATTTCAGCATCAGCGCAAGGAAAGCCGTAAGCAGCCAAAACGGGAAAACGATCATCTTAAAAACGAACCTCATATCTAGCACCTGCCTTTCTTTCACCCCTATTATAAAGGTGGCAACCACCGCTTTGCAAGGATGTCAACCCTTATGTAGCCCCGCAGTCCTCCAACTGCGGGAAAAAATTTTAGAGTTCTGCCAGCCGGGAAAGAATCTGCCGACCAATGTCAATCAGTTCATCCAGTCGCTGCCGCAGGTCCTCCAGATCGGCGGCATAGAGCTGACCGTTTTCATTTGTTCGCTTCGCCACCTGATTCAGATTGTTGCTGCACATCTGCAAAAGATACGCCATGCGGCGCAGCTGTGGCAGATCCAGATGCAAACAATATCCGTCCAGCGCCATCTTGCGCAGATAGGAGCCGATACTCAGAATACCGCTGGATTCCATTTTGTTCCGAATCCGTTCCAACTCCGGCTTGCTGACCCGGAAATGGAGCTGCTGGTCGCGACGGTCGCTCACCGGGCATCACCGTCCTTGTCGTAATAGCTGCGGAAGGGCTTCACCGGCTCCGGCTTATCCGACTTTTCTTCCAGCGCCGCCAGCACCGAGGAGCGGCGAGGTGCATCCTCCTGTTCTTGCTCGTCCTGTTCCGGCTCGTGGCTCTTTTCGTCCACATCCAACTGGGCGTTCAATTCAGCAAGCCGTGCGGACTTTTCTGCCAGTTCTTCCTCCTGTGGGAAAGGCTTTTCCACTTCGATTTGCGCCGCTGCCTGCTGCTGATGCAGAGTGGCTAGTTCATTCTCAGCAGAGTTAATGCGCTCCGGGAAGTTGTTCAGCGAATTATCCAGACGGATAATGTTGCCCAGCGGGTCGGTGCCCAGTGCTACCGGGTACCTCCGCTGACCCTTCAGAATCGCCTGATATTCGCTGCGGAAGGTATCGAACCGCAGGGACAGTTCAAAACCCCGGTAGCTGCCGATGACTTTTTCCTCGGCGTTGGGCAGTTCGGAGCAGGCAAGCACCAAACGCTCACCGGCGGTCTTTTTCTCGTCGTAGGCAACGCCCTTGATGGTCATACCACAGAATTCCTCCTTGCCCTGCGGATGGGCCGCGGCAAGCTGTGCATCGGCTTTCAGCCCGGCAATCTGGGTGTTCGTTTCCTGAATGTCTGCCGGGAACTTGGTCAGCAGCTTGTCTTGCAGCCGGAATTTCTGGCTCTGGTGGTCGGCTTTCAGCACCTTCAGCTTTGCCACCTGCACGTCCAAATCCATCTTCTCCTTGATGAGCGGATTTCCGGCACACAGTGCCTTGATTTCGGCGTAAGATAACGCCTGCTCGTCCACATCCTCGCAGGAGCGCACCGGGGATTTGGAAGTCATGATTTGGCTGATGAATCGCTGTTTATTCTCAAGAGTCTGGAAGAGGTAGCTGTCAAATGTCCCTTCCGTGACGTAATTGAACACCTTGACTTCCTTATTCATATTGCCCTGCCGGATGATGCGCCCATTGCGCTGGGTCATGTCGCTGGGCTTCCAGCCCACGTCCAAGTGGTGCACCGCCACAAGCCGCGATTGGACGTTGGTTCCGGCTCCCATTTTCGCCGTACTTCCGAGCAACACTCGCACATCGCCGGAGCGTACTTTGGAAAAGAGCGCCGCCTTTTTTGCTTCGGTGTCGGCGTTGTGGATGAACTCGATTTCGTTTTCCGGCACACCAGCGGCGATCAGCTTTTTGCGAATATCCTCGTAGACGTTGAAGTTTCCGTCATTTTTCGGGGTGGAGAGGTCGCAGAACAAGAGCTGGGTCAGCTTCTGGTCTTTGCCCTCCTCCCAGATCTTCAGCACGTTCTGAACACAGACGTTCAGCTTGCTGTTGGGGTCATCCGGCAGCATGGGGTTCATCAAGCGAACGTCCAAGCCGATTTTTCTGCCGTCGTTTGTGACGCAGAGCATATTGTCCACGGAGGCATCCACTGCACCGGAGTGGATTTCTGCAGCACGTTTGCTCAGTTCCTGTACCATTTCCTTTTGAATCTCCGAGGGTTTTGCCACTACGGTTTCAAACTTTGCTTCGGGCACAGGCAGATGAAGCTGGTCAGATGTTTTAATGTCCGCAACCTCCTTGAACATGGACATCAGTTCCGGGAGGTTGAAGAACTTGGCAAATCTCGTTCTCGCCCGATAGCCTGTACCTTCCGGCGCAAGCTCGATTGCAGTGGTAGTCTCTCCAAAAGTGGATGCCCAGCAGTCAAAGTGGGTCAGCTTTTTCTGCTGGAGGGTGCTGTATTGGAGATACCGCATGACCGTGTACAGCTCAGTCATGGAATTGCTCACGGGCGTACCCGTGGCGAACACCACGCCCCGCCCGCCGGTGATCTCATCCAAGTATCTGCACTTGCCAAACATATCGCTGGACTTCTGGGCTTCGCTGGTGGATAATCCTGCGACATTGCGCATTTTTGTCGTGAGAAAGAGGTTCTTGTAAAAATGCGACTCGTCCACAAAAAGGCGATCAACACCCAGCTGCTCAAAGGTGATAACATCATCCTTGCGGCTGTCAGCGCGCAGTTTTTCCAGCTTGGTTTCCAGCGTTTTCCGGGTCTTTTCCATCTGTTTGATACTGAAATTCTCACCTGCATGGGCCTTCAGCTCGTTGATGGCGGCAAGCGTTTCATAAATTTGCTCCTGAATGATACGTTCCTGCCGCTCAAAAGAAAGTGGGATTCTTTCAAACTGCGAATGCCCGATGATGACGGCATCGTAATCGCCGGTGGCAATACGGGCGCAGAATTTTTTGCGGTTCGCCGTCTCAAAGTCCTTGCGCCGTGCCACCAAAAGTTTTGCGTTAGGGTAGAGGTTCAGAAACTCCGAAGCCCACTGTTCTGTCAAATGGTTGGGCACGACAAAAAGGCTTTTCTGGCACAAACCAAGGCGTTTTGCTTCCATGGCAGACGCCGCCATTTCGTAGGTCTTGCCTGCGCCCACTTCGTGTGCAAGAAGCGTATTACCGCCATAAAGCACATGAGCGATGGCGTTGCGCTGGTGCTCCCGGAGGGTGATTTCCGGGTTCATGCCGACAAAATGGATGTGGCTTCCGTCATACTCACGGGGGCGGGTAGAGTTGAACAGCTCGTTATACTGCTTCACCAGCGCAATGCGCCGCTGGGGGTTTTGCCAGACCCAGTTGGCAAAAGCATCCTTGATGACCTGCTGTTTCTGCTGCGCCAGCATGGTCTCCCGCTTGTTCAGCACACGCTTGGGCTTGCCCTCGGCATCCTCGATGGTGTCGTAGATGCGGACATCTTTCAGGTTCAGGGGTTCTTCCAGAATCTTATAGGCGTTGGCTCTGCTGGTGCCGTAGGTCTCGGAGGAAATAATGTCACTCCGCCCGGTTGCTGTTTTACCCTCCACACGCCATTCGGCAGTGTAGGGCGAATACCGCACGTTCACGGCTCGCCGCAGATAGTAGGGAATCTGGAACGTCTCGGTCATAAACTTCTGGATAATGTCCGGGTCCAGCCACGTTGCACCCAAGCGCACATCAATTTCAGAGGCTTCCAGTTCTCTGGGCTGCGCCTTTTCCAATGCGGTGACATTGACGGCAAATTCCGGGTTGGTCTCTGCCGCAAACTGCGCCATCCGCAGCTTTGCCCGGACATCGCCGGACAGATACTCGTCTGCCATCTGCCAGCCCGCTTCCGGGTCGGTGGGGTCGGCGGCAGGGTCTTTGAAGATCACGCCGGAAAGTTCGGTGGTGATGCGGTCGTACTCGCCGGGAGTGCCCAGCAGTTCTGCCATATAGGGCAAATCAACCCTGCCATGCTCTCCGATGGACACCGCCAGCGCTTCGCTGGGGGTATCCACGCTGGTGACAGTGCGCTCCGGGCGAATGGTCCGTTTCGTAAACATCGCCGCCTTGCTCTTGAGCTGCCCCTGCTCGTCCAGATTTTCCAGCGAACAGAGCAGATAGTAAGAGGAATCCTGCTCAAACAGCCGCCCGTTTTTGCGGTCATTCAACAGCCCGTATTTGGCAGTAAAGGCATCGTAGGCGGCGTTCAGCTTTGCCTGTGTCGCCTGAATGTCCTCGTCCGGGTAGTCGTTCAACTGCTGGTCGATCAGCTCGTTGACGATCTGCCGCAGCTCCACCATGCCGGTAACACGCCCCTTGGCGGTGTCGGACAGTTCTACTTGCGTCATCACGGAATTTTCCCGGTAGAACACTTCGCCGTCCACCACGGTGTAGGAGAAGTTCTTCACCTCCGGGTCGGCAGGCAGGGTGCGCCGGGTGGCTTCTTCCTCGGCAATGTCGGGAGCGTCTACCTCGGCGGCAGTATACTGCCCCTCGATGTGCTGCACCGCCTCGGCAAGCTGGTCTGCAAGGTTTGCACTCTCGATGGGAGCAACGGTCAATTCCTCTCGTCCATACTGGGTGCTTTCGGTGGTCAGCTCGCCCAGAACCATATCCGGGTGGTCTACGAAATACTGGTTGATGGCAAAACCATCTTCGGTCTTGCCAAGCTGCACCCATGCGGGTTCGATGTCCGCAGGGCGGTCACGCTTTTGCAGGAAGATAATGTCCGAAACGACATCTGTACCGGCGTTGGCTCGGAACGCATTGTTGGGCAGACGGATAGCGCCCAGCAAGTCTGCACGTTCTGCCATGTGTTTGCGGGCGGTGCTGTCCTTGCTGTCCATGGTGTAACGGCTGGTGACGAATGCCACTACGCCGCCCGGTCTGATCTGGTCGATGGCTTTCGCAAAGAAATAGTTGTGAATGCTGAATCCCAACTTGTTGTACGCCTTATCGTTGACCTTGTACTGACCAAAGGGCACATTGCCCACCGCCAAATCGTAGAAATCACGGCGGTCGGTGGTTTCAAAACCCGCCACAGTAATGTCAGCCTGTGGGTACAGTTTTTTCGCAATACGCCCGGTGATGCTGTCCAGTTCCACGCCGTACAAGCGGCTGTCCTGCATGGTGTCCGGCAGCATTCCGAAGAAGTTGCCCACGCCCATACTAGGTTCCAGAATGTTACCGCTGCGGAAACCCATGCGCTCCACAGCATCGTAAATACTACGGATGACGGTAGGGCTGGTATAATGGGCGTTCAGGGTGCTGGAACGGGCAGCAGCGTACTCATCCTCGGAAAGCAGCCCTTTCAACTCCGCATATTCCTTCGCCCAACTATCTTTGCCGGGGTCAAAGGCATCTGCCAGACCACCCCAGCCCACATACTGGGAAAGCACCTGCTGTTCCTCGGCGGTGGCACCCCGGTGCTCCTGTTCCAGCTTGAACAGGGTGCGGATGGCTTCAATGTTCCGGGCATACTTCTGCTTTGCGCCGCCCTCGCCCAGATGATCATCCGTGATGTGGAAGTTTCCAGCAGGCTCCGGCGCTGGTTCAGCGTTCCGAGCTTTATCCAAGGCTGCGGCATCCGGGAAGGTCTGCACCTTTCCGTCCATCACGGCAGAGATAGGCAGCTCGTCCAGTTCTTCGTCAGACGGCTCCGGCTCGTCCTTGTCTGCTAAAAATTTTGCGTGTTCGACTTTGAGCCACTCGGCGGCTTCTCTGTCTGCAACTTCTTTTTTCAGATTTTCCAGATAAGATTCTGCCTGCTTCTCGTTAGAAAACTGTGGAACGGCGTGATTGGTTTCATAGTAGTCATCATAAAGATCATCCCAGATAGCAAAAAGCGGCATTTTACCGTCAACGACTTTTCGGACAGAGAAACGTTCGTATTCAGGCACTTCGGATTCCTTGGCGATGGCTTCTGCCTGCGCCAGCATTTTATCCACACGCTGAGCAGTCGCACTCTGTCGCAGCCCCTGCTCAAACTGCTGCTTGTTAATAACCTCATTGTCCCAAGACTGCCCGTGCGCACTGGTGTCGATGCGCACATCGGTTTCGCCAACATAGCCGATGGTACCTTCAATCGTTCTGGTGGGCAGGTCTACCACAACTTCATCCCCGACATTGTAGTTGGATGCTTCCTGTCTGGTAGCACGCTGTTCCTTTTCCTCATCTGTCAGATAGCGGTCGGACTGAATCATAAGGTCGATATACTTTTCCACCTGCGCCCATTTCAGGGTGATTTTCTGGTGGTCGGGATAATGAACAAATTCCAGACCCTTCCAGTCGTGGTTGACGAAGCCTCGACTGCCATCCAGATAATCGTGGGAGTGCCCACCGATGCCGTACTCCTTTGCCAGTATCCCCGGATAAATCATGCCGCCGATATAGTTTCGGTTTTTATCTATAACACAAACCGTGTTTGCCGTACCCATATCAAAAATAAGAAGAGGCGTCGGATATTCCGCAATCCCTGCCACCGCTCCGACAACAAGGTCGCTGCCAAGCTGCGCCGGATTGTCGATCCTGATATTTAATCCGGTCTTGATCCCCGCGCCTACGATAAGGACTTCCTTTTTTAAAATCTTTTCAACCGCAGCTTTTACAACCATCGTAATCTGCGGAACAACCGACGAAATGATACCGCCTTCTAAATCTGCCTTTTTAATATGGTAGATGTCGAGTACGTTTTTAATATCGATCGCATACTCCAGTTCCGTCTTTGTCTTAACAGTTGAAATCCGTTCTACGAACACGCATTTTGAGCCGTCAATGCAGCCGAGCACGGTGTTTGTATTTCCGATATTAATAGCCAATATCATTTCTAAAACCAAGCCTTTCTCTTACATTCTTTTTCAAAAGCGCTCTTCCGATACATAAAGTCAGCACACCTGCCACGATTGCTTCCGGAACGCCGTTTATCCCGATAATAGAAAGAATAAATGTGTATACGCCCGATACCGCCACATTATTTGCCGATGCATATGCTTCCCTGACAAACAGAAAAATCAGATTCATAACAAGCAGCGTATTTGTCATTGCGCCCGCCACGCCTGCAGTCACAAGTCCAATGCTTGACACACCGGTCTTTTTTGTTTTTTCATTTGAAAAACGAATGATAAGCTTATATACATAATACGGTATAATTCCCACAAGTATGCGGGGAAGAAAACAGATAATCACACTTCCCCATCCGCCGCTTACGCCTGCAATACTGTAAAACGGAGTAAATACAAACGATGTCGGTGTCGGATTCATCGTATTGTTAATAAAACTTGTCAATCCAAAAAGGAATCCTAAAGCTCCGCCTTTTTTCGGTCCCATCAAAAGCGAAGCGATAATAACCGGGATATGTATGATCGTCGCACGGGTAAATCCAAGCGGGATATATCCGAGGAAAGGGGTAAAAGCCATCACACATATGACAGCTCCGAATATTGCCACCTGAACCATACTCATTGTACTGAATTTACTTGACGAGCGCTGTTTCCCCGACGTCTGCCGATCTTTGCTCGCGGTCTTTAGATCCGCTGCATACTGATCTGAGCCGTATACTTCTGCCGTATTCATTTCTTCCGCACATGATACTGTGCTGTTTTCTGTTACTGTTTTGTTTTCCATGTCTGCCTCCTTGTTATCATTCCCTTTCGGGATACAATACATTTGCTTTTTGTCTGCTTCTTATCGTTCCCTTTCGGGATACAATACATTTGCTTTTTGTCTGTTTCTTATCAGACTTTTCTGGCTTCTGCAATCATCGTCAAAAGTTCTGCGGCTGTCTCCTCTTTTGTCATTTTTCCGAGTGAAACTTCCTTCTCTTTCGTGATGACCGTTACGACATTTGTATTTCCGCCGAATCCTGCGCCTTCCACACGAAGACTGTTTGCGGCGATCATGTCAAGCCGCTTCTTTTCCAGTTTTCTTTTTGCATTTGCAATCAAGTCTTCCGTTTCCATTGCAAACCCGCATAAAAACTGCCCCTGCTTTTTGTGTGCTCCGAGATAAGCCAAAATATCGTCTGTGCGTTCCAGCTCAAGCGTCAGATCCGATCCGTCTTCTGTCTTTTTCATCTTGCTGCCTCTTATGTGTTTCGGTCTGTAATCCGCCACTGCTGCCGCTTTGATAATGATATCCTGTTCCTGCGCCCGTTCCTTAACTGCCTCGAACATCTCCTTTGCGGAACATACATTTACAACATTTACAAATGCAGGTTCTTCCTCGGCAGTTGGCCCTGATACGAGCGTCACCTCAGCGCCTCTCCTTGATGCGATTTTTGCAATAGCATAACCCATCTTTCCGGTAGAATGGTTTGTAATATACCGTACCGGATCGACCGCTTCCTGTGTCGGGCCTGCCGTTACAAGGATCTTCAAACCTGCCAGATCTTTTTCATATGCGATTTCCTGCAAAATGACATCGAGCAGAACGTC
>ENA-USUA01000695-USUA01000695.1-human-gut-metagenome-genome-assembly--contig:-NODE-695-length-19145-cov-4.558318_pt1 | contig 19145 bp, 13 predicted proteins | sample MGYA00250057_ERZ773390 | MGnify/ENA primary metagenome ERZ773390 (study PRJEB29103, sample SAMN06111941) | human gut metagenome | biome: human gut; feature: ankylosing spondylitis patient; material...
AGAGGTTGACGTAGTCGTAGATGGCGTTGTTCAGTTCCGTATCATCCATCTTGCGTATCTCAAACTGCTGGATGGACTGCTTGACGAAGTGCTTGACAAGTATCTCTATAATCCATATGTGGTAGCGGCGATGCTCATCATCTACGGTGTTATTTTTATTGCCTTCGAGAACCGCAACCAGCACGCGGAATTCCGCATAAAGAAAGTATCCCAGATTAGTTACCAGACCGCATTTTACATCGGTCTCTTCCAGCTTCTCGCGCTGATCCCGGGTACATCGAGATCCGGCGCAACGATCCTCGGTGCGATGATGCTTGGCTGTTCCAGAACCGCCGCATCGGAGTTCACCTTCTTCCTTGGAATTCCGGTCATGTTCGGCGCCAGTCTCTTAAAGATCCTTCACTACGGCCTGGCATTCTCCGCAATGGAGCTCTTCTTCATGGCAGCTGCCATGGTGATCGCCTTCGTCGTTTCCATGTACTCGATCCAGTTCTTACTCGGATATGTCAAAAAACATGACTTCAAATTCTTCGGATACTACCGCATCGTCCTCGGTGTGATCGTCCTGATTTATTTCGGACTGACTGCGATCCTGACAAAATAAAGAAAAACAAGAGTTTCCCGGAATCCATCCGGATGGGTACAGAATAGCAGCCCACCGATGGATTCCGGGATTTCTTTTGCGTATTACAAAAACACGGGAATTGTGACTCTATTTCACAGAACCGTGCATGTTTCATCACACTTTCATCACATTTCACTGGTACACTATGTCATGTAGTTAAGGAGAGGAAAGAAAAAGAGAGAGTCCTTAAGTACAAAAAGAAACATCGAAAATTTCAACACAGAAAGGAGATTCCTATTATGTATGATGAAAATAAATGGAACGAAGTAAATAATGAAAACGAAAAGAAAAATAATGAACAGCCGGTAAACACACAGAACACTCAGAACACCCAAAACGGAGTCCAGCAGCCTCAGGGTGAGCATACAGGAAGACAGGTCTACGGAAGACTTGGTTCCGGTACACAGAACGGTCAGCCGTATAACGGAAATCCGAACGGCCAGAACGGTTACTACGGCGGGCAGCAGCATCAGCAGTATTACGGAAACCAGAACCAGTACACGAACCCGTATCAGCAGTACGACTATTATCAGGGACATGGACAGAATCCGAACGGAAACGGAAACAGCCACCACGCTTCGAAGAAACACTCCTACGCCAAGACGACAGCTCTTGTCACAGCGGCAGCGCTCCTCTTCGGTGTCGTATCCGGCGGAACGATGTACGGAGTCAACCGTGCGGCCAACACCCTGTTGCCGTACCAGAGTTCCCAGCTAAACGCCTCCTCCGAGACCATCGGGCAGACGACCCAGATCCCGGCAGCGAACACATCCACAACTTCCAGCAACGGTGTTGTTATTGAGGATGTCTCCGCGATCGTGGACGCAACCCTTCCGTCTGTCGTATCGATCACAAATACCCAGGTCTACCAGAGCAACACCTGGTTTGGACAATCCCAGACCTACGAAGTCCCGAGCAGCGGTTCCGGCATCATCGTCGGACAGAATGACTCCGAGCTTCTGATCGTTACAAATAACCACGTTGTCAGTGATTCCGAGGGACTTACCGTGACGTTCGCGGATGAGAGCACTGCGGACGCGGCCATCAAGGGCACAGACTCCGAGGCGGATCTCGCAGTGATCGCAGTTCCGCTCGACAAGATCTCCGCTGACACAAAGGGCAAGATCAAAGCGGCGACACTCGGTGATTCCGATTCCTTAAAGATGGGGCAGGGCGTTATCGCCATCGGCAACGCGCTTGGACTTGGCCAGAGCGTGACAGTCGGACATGTAAGCGCGTTAAACAGAGAGATCAAAGTTGACGATGCGACTAAGACCGTCATCCAGACAGACGCAGCGATCAACCCAGGCAACAGCGGCGGAGCTCTCTTAAACTCCAAAGGTGAAGTTATCGGCATCAACGAAGCAAAGTACGCGGATACAAGTGTTGAAGGCGTCGGTTACGCGATCCCGATCTCTAAAGCAAAAGACATCATCGATGACCTCATGACAAGGACCACAAAGATCGCGGTTTCCGAGTCTGAGCAGGGCTATCTCGGAATCCAGTTACAGAACATTGATGAGTCCATGGCAAAGATGTACGGAATGCCGCAGGGTGTCTATGTCTACAAGATCATGGAAGACTCCGCAGCCGCAGGTTCCGATCTTCACGAGAAGGACATCATTACAAAGCTGGATGGTGAGAAGATCTCCAACTACGCGGACCTTGCAAAGCTTCTGACTTACTATAAATCCGGTGATACCGTAACATTGACTGTCCAGTCTCTTGTAAACGGCAGCTATCAGGAGAGAGAAGTCCAGTTAACCTTAAAGCAGCGTCCGGCTGAGTCTGACAGTGAAAACAGTCAGAGCCAGGGCGGACAGCAGGATCAGAAACCGGCGCAGAGCCAGTCTAAGATCGGAAAATAATAAAGAGTCGATATAAAATAGAGAAACAAGACCGCCTCCCTGGAGTGATCACGGGAAAGGCGGTCTTGTTTTGTAAAGGTATAAAGGTTTTATCGAAAAGTTCCTGAAAACATGTTTACAGGAAATTCATGAACGTGGTCAGTACCATGGAGTTGAAGAAGTCAACGAATAAGCTTCCTACTAACGGTACGATGAAGAATGCTCTCGGAGCTGCACCGTAGCGCTCAACGAGTGCTCTCATGTTTGCCATAGCGTTCGGGGTAGCGCCCATACCGAAACCGCAGAATGCAGTTGTCATGGCAGCTGCCTCGTAGTCACGTCCCATAACGTTGAATACAACGAAGTTCGCGTACAGGAACATAACAATCGTCTGAACAAGCAGGATGACGATCATCGGAAGAGCAAGTGCTGCTAACTGCCAAAGCTTTAAGCTCATCATAGCCATGGACAGGAACAGATTTAAGGAAAGTCCGCCGAGGGCGTCAATCTCAACCATCGGAAGTTCTTTGTGCTGGACATCCCAGATATTGCGGATCGCTGCTGCTGCGAGCATAGCGCCGATATAAGTCGGGAATGTCAGGTGGCATACATCCTTGAAGAATGTGAAAATAAGAGTACCGAGACCGATGGCAACTGCTAAAAACATTGCGGATGTTGTGAATTTCTGACCATCAACGGCCGGCATAACCTCAGCTGTCTCGTTGCCTTCCTCAGCTGCTGTGGATTTTAAGTGGAGTTTTTCAACACGGGCACGTGCGATCGGGCCGCCCATCATACTTCCGGATACAAGTCCGTATGTAGCTGCCGCGAGAGCAACTGTGGTAGCGCCTACAACGGCGTAATCTGTTTCAAGAAGCGGTCCGAAGGAACCGGATGTTCCGTGTCCGCCTACTAACGGCATGGAACCCATACATAAGCCGAGCAGCGGATCCAGACCAAAGGCTGCTGCGAGACCGCTGCCAACTGCGTCCTGGATGACACAGATGGCGACTGCGAGTCCGAGGAACAGAAATACCTGAAGTCCGCCCTTTTTCAACAGACGGAAGCAGGCTGTGAATCCGACGCTGCAGAAGAAGACTGTCATGAAGACACTCTGTAATGTTGTGTCAAAGGAGAGTTCCAGAATTCCTGCTGCGTATAACGCCAGATGAGCAAAGGCGAATACGATACCGCCGGCAACCGGTGCCGGGATGCAGTACTTACTTAAGAATGAAAGTTTGTTGACCATGAGTCGTCCGAGACAATAGACGAGAGCGCCGAGGGCGCAGGCCTGGTACATGTCGAGCTGTAAAGTGATCATAAGATTTACCCCCTCTTATATAGTTGTTCACCAGGTAACGGTTCAGTGAATTCACAGCCGCGGTCAAGCCTGTGTTACTTACGGTCGGTGCAGGGAATGCGCTGACCTGCCAAACAGTTACTTAGTTGCTACAATTCCATGTTAAATTCAAACTACAAAAAACATCAAAAAAATACAGGGGGCAGAGTTCAGATACTGTTAAGAGGAAAGATGATTCTGTCAGAAAATTTACACATGGTTTTTCGGTTGCGGGAAGACGCAATTTGCATTATAATAGGTTATAATTCTGTAAAAACAGGCAGAAAACGCGTGGACAGGCCGCGGCCTGTATCCATGAGAAACGATAGAAGGTTCAGGGAGAAAAAATTTGGAAGACAACAAAAATAACGGATATGAGAAGATCTGCTGCATGTGCAGACGGACGGAGAGTCAGGCAGGAAAAATGATCACGCTGCCGGGCGGATTGCAGGTGTGCCGGGACTGTATGCAGAGATCGTTTGATATGATGATGGGAAGCGGTATGGACTGGACAAAGATGTCCGGGATCACGCCGGAGCTGTTGAAAAATATGTATCTGAATCCGATGGGAAGCGGAGATGGAGCGCAGAAGCAGGAGAATACCGGAACTGCTGCGGGTAAGAAAGATGACGTGAGCGAAGCGGAAAAACAGAATTCTGTGGATAATCCGACTGAAGCAGACACGGATGAGGACGCAGAGCAGACCGTTGTGGATGCTGACGAGACCGAAGATGGCGATGATTTCGAGGAGGACGGTGACGGATCAGAGGGAATTCCATTGGGAAATATTTTCGGAATCCCGGTGGGGCAGATCGACCTCGGCGCCCTCATGGGTCAGGGCCATAAGCGCAGGAAAAAGAAGAAAAAAGTAAAAAAGGAGCTGTTTAAGCTCAGCGAGATCCCGGCTCCCCATGCGATCAAGGCACAGCTCGACGAGTATGTGATCGGACAGGAGAAGGCGAAGAAGGTGATCGCTGTCGCAGTCTACAACCACTATAAGCGTGTATTTTCCAAGACATCCCCGGATGCCGGGAAGTACGGAACCGATATTGACATCGAAAAGTCAAATATCCTGATGATCGGACCTACCGGAAGCGGTAAGACGTATCTCGTAAAGACTCTGGCGAAGCTCCTCGATGTGCCGCTTGCGATCGCGGATGCCACATCCTTAACAGAAGCAGGTTATATCGGTGACGATATCGAGAGTGTTCTCACAAAGCTCCTCGCAGCGGCGGGCGGTGATGTGCAGAAAGCGGAGATGGGCATCGTGTTCATCGACGAGATCGATAAGATCGCAAAGAAGAAATCCACGAACACCCGCGATGTCAGCGGCGAGTCCGTGCAGCAGGAACTCTTAAAGCTTCTAGAGGGCGCGGACGTGGAAGTCCCTGTGGGAACAGGCCAGAAGAATGCCATGACTCCGATGGAGATGATCAACACCGACAATATCCTCTTTATCTGCGGCGGCGCGTTCCCAGATCTTGAGAATATTATCAAGGAACGCCTGACGAACACCACGTCCATCGGTTTCGGCTCTGATCCGAAGGATAAATATGATAAGGATCCGGACATTCTCTCAAAGGTCACAAACCAGGATCTCAGAGAATTCGGCATGATCCCGGAGTTCTTGGGAAGACTTCCGGTGACCGTGACACTTCAGGGACTCACGAAGGAATTCCTCGTGCGGATCTTAAAGGAGCCGAAGAACGCGATCTTAAAGCAGTATAAGAAGCTTCTCGCCATGGATGAGGTAAATTTAAACTTTGACGATGATGCCCTGGAATGGATCGCAGAGCAGGCGCTCAAAAAAGACACCGGTGCGAGAGCGCTCCGGGCGATCATCGAGGAATTCATGCTCGATATCATGTTCGAGATCCCGAAGGACCCGGAGATCGGTTCTGTGACGATCACCCGCGCGTATCTGGAAAAACACGGTGGCCCGCGGATCGAGATGCGGGAGTATTCTACGGCGGACAAGAAGGCGGCTGCTCTGCCGGGACCGACGGAAGCCTGTTACAAAGCTGAATAAATACGAAGCCTGCTGATAGTGTCTGCACGGCATCGGATGTTATAAATTAAAGGTTTCTGAGATGTAAAAAAGCTTCATACAGATTCAGCGTTCCATATCCGAACTCACGGTTCGGGTATGTGAGCGCTGGATTTCTTTGTGCCCCACGGACGAAGATGGACTTTAGCACCGGCGTGTTGAGATACGGGTAATTTGCATTGAGGACGCCCCAGTTCAACAGGATCGCCGCGGCACCGGCGAGGTGGGCGGCGGAGACGGAGGTGCCGGACATTCTTGTGAGACGTCTTCCTGAGACGGACGCGCCTAAGATGTTGACACCCGGGGCAGCGAGGTCCGGCTTGATCCGGCCGGACAGGCTGTAGCCGCGGCTGGCGTGGATGTAGATGCTGTTTTTGGTGTGGTCGTAGGCGGTGACAGTGATGGGATACCGGGCATTTCCGGGATCTGTGATGATCGTATCGGGATCCGGGCGGAGAAAATAGGTCTCATCGGAGATAAAGCCCCGGACCGGCAGCCAGATATGAAAGGTCTCACGGATGTCCAGAGAGTTCCGTATCAGGATCCGCCAGATCCCGGACATGGGGTTTTCGAAGCGCATAAAGATAAACTGGCTCCCGGCGCTCACATCGGCGATCTGGGTGTAGACTGTGATCTGGGTCTGTTCCAGGAGAAAGGACACCGTGTTCTCGCCCCGGAGCGGAACGGAAATCTCCCGCGCAACTTCGCCGGTCGGTGAGATAAAGCCCACCGTGTAGGCACCCATGTTCTCCGCCCAAAGTTCCATGGAAAAACCGGCTTCCCGTTCCCCCACCCGCAGCTCCGCGGTGACTTCATCCGTATCTGCGTCCATGACAGCCCGAAAGTGATGTCTTGCTCCGGTCTCGTTCCCGGCAGCGGTGATGACGGCGGAACCGTTTGAAAGGCTGACCTGGTTTAAATACTGCCCGAGGCGGCTCATTCCCATGTGGCTTCCCATATTGGTGCCGAGAGGAATGCAGACGACGAGGGGCATGGAGTATTTTCTGGCGAGAAAATAGAGATAGGAGACGCCCATCATGATATCGTTTTCCTGGTAGGCATCTGCCCCGTCCTGGATCAGGTAGAAGTCACGGAGATACTGCTTGGCGGGTTTTAATTTCACCATGGCGATGGATGCCTGCGGTGCCGCCCCGGAAAATCCCGCCCGTTCATCCCGGTTCCCGGCGGCAATGGAAGCGAGAAATGTTCCATGTCCGTTTTCGTCCCGGGTGGGGACGATGGAGGCGGGATTGTCGGAGTTCAGGGCCAGGTTGATCTCCTCGGCAGTGTATTGCGTGCCGTAGAGAGCTGAGAAGGCAGAAAATGGTTTTGCAGTTTCATTCTCTATATTGTTAGAATTATCTGAATTATTTGTCTGGTCCCATATCCCAATAATTCTTGTACTTCCGTCTACATTCCGAAACAGCGAATCTGTATAATTGATCCCCGTATCCACAAATCCCACAATAACTCCCGCGCCCTGATTGTTCAGCACCGGAAGCTCCCCCGCTGGCGTGATCCCGGCAGCATCCATACTTGTGACATCCAGAAGACTATATAGCTTCGGAACTGCCGAATATGTATAGGAAGTATAAGTAGAAGGTGTCACCGTGGAGAGCGGAACATAGACGACCGCCAGTGTAGAATTCACAAAATCAATGCAGTCTGTCCCCTGTGAACGAATAAACTCTTCAGGTGTAGTAAAATAAGGTGCGATAAACTCCGCAAAATCTTCCGACGCGACAGAATTTGTACATGACATGGCTGATACTCCGCAGAAAATGGTTCATACTATATATGTATATGAGGGATAAGGGCACATGTTCCAAAAAAATTACAGGATCAGAAAACGGGAAGAGGAACGAGAGGCGTAAATGAAATGGGTAAGAAAACGTGTGAAAATGGCGCCGCGGTCTGACCGTGAAATAAGAAATATATGGACGGACCCTTTAAAATGTTGTAATATAAGGATATCTGTGAAAGTATGCAATCATGTAAGATAGAAAAGAAAGGGGAATCGCAATGTTTGGATTTTTGACATTCGGAACGACGCTTGCGCTTACAGATCTGGCTGTGAAAAAAGAGATCGAAGCCAGACCCGATGAAGAATTCCCGAAAACCGTGAAAGAATCAGGCGGCCTGATCCGCCTCTACAAAAACCACAATCCGGGCTTTTCCTTCGGATTCATGAAGGAATACCCGAAACTTGTGGAGATGGTCCCGGTCTGCATGCTGTCGGCGGTAGCCGGTGCATGGGCGTATGTGATCGGAAAGAAGGGACGCGTGCTGGAGAAGACGGCGCTGACCCTGGTGCTGGCCGGCGGCGCGAGCAACCTTTATGACCGGCTCAAACGCGGATATGTGGTGGACTATTTCAGCATCCAGTGGAAGAAACTGAAAAAAGTGGTCTTCAACCTGGGTGATATCTTTATTTTTGCCGGATCCGCCCTGTTTGCGGCAGTCCAGCTCGTGGAGGAGATCCGCGGAATTCTTCCGAAAGAAAAGATCTTTCTTAAGGAAGAAGAGTAATTCAGGCAGCAGGACACAAAATCCAGCTCACCCATGCTGCAAAATACATCGGCGCAGAAAAGCCGGGACAATGAGGAGAACAGTTTATATGAAGAAACAATATGATTACCTGTTAGTGGGCAGCGGCCTTTTCGCCGGAGTTTTCGCGTACTACGCAAAAAAAGCCGGAAAGACCTGCCTGGTTCTTGAGAAGAGAGAACATGCAGGCGGAAACATCTACTGCGAAAATATCGAGGGCATCAACGTACACCGCTACGGCGCCCATATCTTCCACACCAGCAACAAGGAAGTCTGGAACTTTGTGAACAGCCTCGTGGAATTCAACCGCTACACAAACAGCCCGGTTGCAAACTACAAGGGCGAGATGTACAACATGCCGTTCAACATGAACACCTTCAGCCGCATGTGGGGAATCTCCACTCCGGAGGAGGCAAAAAAGATCATCAATGAGCAGAGAAAGGTCATCAAGGGCGAGCCGAAGAACCTGGAAGAGCAGGCCATCAGCCTTGTGGGAACCCATATCTACCAGAAGCTTGTCAAGGGCTACACTGAGAAACAGTGGGGCAGAGACTGCAAGGAGCTCCCAGCCTTCATCATCAAACGTCTCCCGGTACGCTACACCTACGACAACAACTATTTCAATGACCTTTACCAGGGAATCCCGATCGGCGGTTACAATAAGATCACGGAAAAGCTCTTCGAGGGCTGTGAGATCCGCCTCGGAGCCGACTACCTGGCTGACAAGGAGAAATATGACGCCCTTGCGGACAAGGTCGTATATACAGGAACCATCGACAGCTATTTCGACTACTGCTTCGGAAAACTCCAGTACCGCAGTCTGCGGTTTGAGACGGAGGTCTTAGACTGCGACAACTATCAGGGCAATGCGGTCATCAACTACACCGACCGCGAGACTCCGTACACGAGGATCATTGAGCACAAACACTTCGAGTTCGGAACCCAGGAGAAGACAGTCATCACGAGAGAGTACCCGGCGGAGTGGACCGAGGGCATGGAGCCATACTATCCGGTAAACGATGAGAGAAACCAGGAATTATATAAGAAATACGCGGAACTCGCTGGAAAAGAGAAGAATGTGATCTTCGGCGGAAGACTCGCGGAATACCGCTATTACGATATGGATAAGGTTATCGAGTCCGCCCTGTCCTGCGTGAAGAAGGAATTTGGAAATGAATAACCGGCCGAAAACGCCTCACGGGTTCACCAGACTCATCATTGGCGACGGATCCGCGGTGTCGGAGCAGAAGAACATTATCTGGAATATGATCGGAAGCTTCCTCTACGCCTTTGCGTCCATGGTGCTCTCTATCGCGGTGGTCCAGCTTGCGGGCGAGGACGCGGGCGGAGTGTTCACCTTCGCCTTTACCACCTTCGGACAGCACATGTTCATGGCGGCATACTTTGGGATCCGCCCGTTCCAGATCACGGATACCGGGGAGAAATATACCTTCGGCGATTATCTGGGACTGCGCCTCATCACCTGCGGTCTCGCGATCCTTGTGGGCTTTGGCTACGTCCTTGTCAGCGGATATACCTTTGAGAAGGCAGCTGTCGTTTTTCTGATGGTGGTCTACAAGGTCATCGATGCCCTGGCGGATACATACGAGGCAGAATTTCAGCGGAGCGGAAGACTGTACCTGACGGGAAAATCCAACGCGTTCCGGACGATCCTCTCCGTAACCTGTTTCCTCGGAAGTCTCGCGGTGACAGGAGAGCTTCTGACGGCCAGTATCTGGGCAGTCGGCGCGCAGTTTATGGGATTTTCCCTGTTTGATTTCCTTGTGATCCGGGAACTCCCGAATGTGACATGGAAGTCGGGGCGCGGAAAGAAATTCCAGCTCTTCCGGGATAATATTCTGTTATTTTTCTCGGTGGTTCTGGACTTCTATATCTTTTCCGCATCAAAATACGCCATCGAGGCCCATATGGCAGACCGTGATCTCGCAGTCTACGGCGCGATCTTCATGCCGACCAGCGTAATCAACCTGGTTGCCGGCTTCGTGATCCGCCCGTACCTCACAAAGCTCGCGGTGGACTGGGAGACAGGCCACTTAAAAGCATTCCGGAAGATCATCATGAACCTTGCCTTGATTATTGCGGCCCTGACCGTTCTCGCGGTGGGCGGTGCGTGGTTATTGGGAATTCCGGTGATCAGCCTGCTGTACCCAAACTTAAGAGAAGGACTTTCCACCTGCCGCATGGCGTTGGTACTGATCATCATCGGCGGCGCCCTCAACGCATTCATGAACCTGTTTTACTATTCCCTTATTATCATGCAGAAACAGAGGTTCATCATCCTGGGCTACGCCTTCGTCAGCGTACTTGCGGTGCTTTCTTCCGGCTGGTTCGTCCGGATGGGAGGAATCCAGGGCGGCGCCTTCGTATACATGCTTTTGATGGCGGCACTGATGGTATTCTTTGGAATTTTCTCTGCAGGATTTATGAAACAGAAAGAGAGAGCTCAAAAACACGATGAAGGTTGATGTGATCATCCCGGTCTATGGTCCGGGAAACAGATTGTTGGAATTATTTGACCGGCTGGGACGCCAGACCGTACCGGTGGACCGGCTGATCATCATGAATACAGAAAAGTACCTGTGGGATAAGTGGACGGAGACCCTGGAACCGGGAAGACTCCCGGAAAATCTCTCCGTGTACCATGTGACGAAGGAAGAGTTTGATCATGGTGCTACAAGAGACGCAGGGATCGGGCACTCCGACGCGGATGTCTGTGTCTGCATGACCCATGATGCGCTTCCAGCGGATACAAATTTGATAAAAGCCCTGACGGACGCACTTTTCTCCGGGGACGATATCGCTGTGGCATATGCGAGACAGCTTCCGGCAACGGACTGCAATATCATCGAGCGCCACACGAGAGATTTTAACTATCCGGACAAAAGCCGGGTCAAGAGACTTTCAGATCTCGACACCCTGGGGATCAAGACCTACTTCTGTTCCAATGTCTGCGCGGCATATAAGCGGGAGATCTATAGGAAACTTGGTGGTTTTATCCGGAAGACGATCTTCAACGAGGACATGATCTTCGCGGCGAAGGCCATGAAGAATGGATACGCGGTTTACTACGCGGCGGACGCGAGAGTGATCCACTCCCATAACTATACAGCGTCCCAGCAGTTCCACAGAAATTTTGACCTGGCGATCTCCCAGGCGGACAATCCTGACGTATTCTCCGGGATCCGGTCCGAGGGCGAGGGCATCCGCATGGTGAAGGACACAGCCCGCTGGCTCGTAAAGACGGGGCACGCGTACCTCGTCCCGAAGCTTGTGGTGGACAGCGGATTCAAGTATCTGGGGTATCTTGCCGGGAAAAGGTATAAGAAGCTGCCAAGAAAATTGGCAGTAAAGCTGTCTATGAACCGCAATTACTGGAAATAGAGCTAAAAATTATGTAAACTGACCTGCTGCCTGCTTCTATATACAAATGGCGGCGCAGTGGCACAACACAGAAAAAAGTTGTCATTCTGCCTGTGGGGTGGTATGATGTAGTGCGGAAATGCCGAAAAATGGCGAAAATACAGCGGTGTGCAGGAAAAGCATATATTTCTGCTTCAGAAATGAGATGGGTATATGCCGAAAGAGAAATATTGCAGCCGTAAATTTATAAAAATGTGAGGTAAAAAACTATGGGAAAGATCAAAGTTTCTTCCTGTGAAACAGATGGAATGGTAATCGAAGGCCTTCATGTGATCGAGCCGACCGTATTCAACGACGAGCGCGGATACTTCATGGAGACATACAACCAGAACGACTTCAAAGAGGCTGGACTCAACATGGTATTCGTACAGGATAACCAGTCTATGTCCGTAAAGGGCGTACTCCGCGGCCTTCATTTCCAGAAGCAGTTCCCGCAGGGCAAGCTCGTCCGTGCGGTACGTGGAACAGTTTTCGATGTAGCCGTTGACTTAAGAACACACTCCAAGACATACGGAAAGTGGTTCGGTGTTGAGCTCTCCGCAGAGAACAAGAAACAGTTCTACATTCCGGAAGGTTTCGCACACGGCTTTGTCGTTCTCTCCGACGAGGCAGAGTTTGCCTACAAGTGCACCGATTTCTATCATCCGGGTGACGAGGGCGGACTTGCATGGAACGATGAGACGATCGGCGTAAAGTGGCCGATCACACCGGACATGCAACTCATCATCTCCGAGAAAGACCAGAAATGGCCGGGATTTAAAGAAATTTTTAAATTCGACAGATAGTAATAAAAGACAGCTCAGCAGCTTTTTGTGATGCATAGAAGAATGTGCAGATAACCTGATTAAATCGATTTTTTATATGAGGTTAGAAGCAATATCAAAATGAAAAGGCGAAAAGCTGAAACGTTATAATTGAAAAACTCACACTTAGTCTCCAGTCGGGACCGCGCGAAAAGCGGCCCCGCCCCCGGAGACCAGAAAGGTTGTTAAAGCGTGAATTATCTGACTTCATTACTGAAGGAGCTGGTGGCAAAAAGAAAACTGATCTGGGAACTCTCCAAGTCAGATTTCAGAAAACGTTTTGTCGGCTCCTATTTTGGCGTTGTCTGGATGTTTATCCAGCCCATCGTCACCGTCCTGATCTATTGGCTCATCTTCGGTCCCATCGGATTCAAGAGTGCGCCGCCGGTGCCGAACGCCTCCTATGTCCAGTGGCTGGTTCCGGGTATCGCCCCGTGGTTCTTCTTCTCCGAAGCCTTAAACTGCGGAACAGGATGCCTTCAGGAATACAACTACCTGGTAAAAAAAGTAGTATTTAAGGTGGAGATCCTGCCTGTGATCAAACTGATCTCCTGCCTGTTCGTCCATGTGTTCTTTGTTGCGATCATGTTCATCGTATTCCTGGTCAGCGGCAAAAGACCGCAGATTTCCTGGATCCAGATCATTTATTATTCCTTTGCCGCATCCATGTACGCCCTGGCGCTCACCTATCTTACCAGCGCGATCCAGGTATTCTTCAAGGATATGGCACAGATCGTCAGCATCTGCCTGCAGTTCGGCATGTGGCTGACCCCGATTATGTACAGCGAGCAGCTATTCCTCGACAAAGGTCTGACGATGGCTCCGATGATCCTGAAGCTGAACCCGTTTTACTATATTGCGGCGGGATACCGTGACAGCATGCTGACGGGAGACTGGTTCTTCATGCGTCCGACACTGACCGTGTATTTCTGGGCAGTGACCCTGATCACCATGTTAGTGGGACTCAAAGTATTCAAGCGGCTTCGCCCGCATTTCTCAGATGTATTGTAGGAGGAAACCATGTCTGCCAATGCGATTACAGTAAAAGACGTGACGAAGGTGTACAGGCTCTACGACAAGCCGATCGACCGCTTGAAAGAGTCCTTAAGCCCGACACATAAAAGCTATCACAAAGACTTCTATGCCTTAAATGGTCTGTCCTTCAACGTAGAAAAAGGACAGACAGTGGGCATTATCGGAACGAACGGTTCCGGTAAATCAACGATCTTAAAGATCATCACCGGTGTCCTTACACCGACCACAGGCCAGGTGGACGTTGAGGGAAAGATCTCCGCACTTCTGGAGCTTGGTGCCGGCTTCAACATGGACTACACCGGAATCGAAAATATCTATATGAACGGCACGATGATGGGCTATTCCCGGAAGGAGATGGATGAGAAGCTGCAGGATATCCTGGATTTTGCGGATATCGGCGATTTTGTCTATCAGCCGGTGAAGACATACTCCAGCGGTATGTTCGTCCGTCTGGCGTTTGCGCTCAACATTAATGTGGAGCCGGAGATCCTGATCGTCGACGAGGCCCTGTCCGTCGGAGACGTATTCTTCCAGGCAAAATGTTACCGGAAGATGGAGGAGATCAAGCAGAGGGGAACAACGATCCTCATGGTTACCCACGATATGGGCAGTATTATTAAATACTGCGATAAGGTCGTTCTCTTAAACAAGGGCGAATTCATCGCGGAAGGTGAGCCGGGCCACATGGTGGATCTCTATAAGAAGATCCTGGCAAACCAGCTGGATTCCTTAAATGAAGAACTGGAGAGCGATTATTCCGGCGGGATGTTAGGCGATGAGAAAAAGGCGAAGGCGGAGGAATCCCATTCCGACGGATCCCTCATGAAGGATAAGATCACCATCAACACAGACCGCACCGAGTACGGTGACGGCCGGGCTGAGATCTTCGACCTGGGACTCTTCGATTCGAAAGGAAATCTCACAAACCTCCTGTTAAAGGGAGAGATGTTCACGATCAAGGAGCGGATCCGCTTCCATGCGCCGATCAAGAGTCCGATCTTTACCTACACGATCCGCGATAAAAAGGGAACAGACCTCACCGGAACGAACACCATGTACGAGGGATGCGATATCAAACCGGTGGGGGATGGCGATGTCTACGACGTTTCCTTTACCCAGAAGATGACATTACAGGGCGGCGAGTACCTGCTCTCTATGAGCTGTACCGGCTTCGAGGGCGAGGAACATGTGGTCTACCACCGCCTGTACAACATTGCAAACATTACGGTGATCTCCAACAAGAATACGGTCGGCGTCTACGACATGGAGTCTGAGGTGGAGACATCGCTCACAAGGGCGTAAAAGCGGGAGAAAAAGATGAAGGATTACAGTTATGAACTTCTTGACCTGCTCGAAAAGTATAAAGGAGATGCGGAGGCGGCACTGCGGGGTGAAACAAGCCCGTGGTGTCTCTACGCATTTTCGCCGTTAAGGGAAAACCTTTTCGAGTGGCTGGAAATAGGAAAAAAGGACCGGGTTCTCCAGGTCGGATCCGACTACGGTTCCTGTACCGGGCTGTTTGCGGAGCGCGCCGGTGAGGTGGTCGTTCTGGATCCGTTGGATGAGAACTTGGAGGTGAACCGGAAAAGACACGGAGAGAAGGAAAATCTCTGCCTGGTCCGCGGCGAACTTCCAAAGGCGGGAACAGAGTCTCTTGGATGGAAAGAGTACAAGGGAAAAGAGCGTGCGGCAGAAGAACTGGATGCTCTCTATAAGGATGGCTTCGACTATGTGATCCTGCCGTCCATGCTCTCCAGGACAGAGAAAAACGGGGCAGCAGATCTGCTGGCAAGAGCAGCTGCTCTTGTGAGACCTGGCGGAAGGCTTTTAGCGGCAGCGGAGAATGAGTCTGGTGTCCGCTATTTCATGGGAGCGGAGCCATTTGAGCACTCCTTCCTGGAGGTGGAGTTCCGTGGTCTGTTTGAGGACTTAAAAGAGAAATTTGGCGGAACCGCAATGCTCTACTATCCGGTTCCGGACTACCGTTACCCGGTGACCATCTACTCCGACGGCTATCTCCCGCAGACCGGCGATGTGACGAACATCTCCGCCCGTCTTGACGGACCGGGACTCTGGTTCGGAAACGAGGAGAAAGCCATGGCGAACGCATGCAGAAATGGGGACTTCACGAAATTCACGAACTCATTCCTTGGCATGTGGGAAAAGGGGAAGGCATGAGACAGATTTTATTTGTAAAATACAACCGGACCAGAGCGGCGCAGTTCCAGTTAAAGACAGAGATCGTGCGGGAGGACGAAGTTCTCACCGTTGAAAAAACGGCTCTCACAGAGGCTGGCGAGGCGCATATCCGCTCCTTCGGAGAAAAATATGAGAAGATCCGTGATCTGAATCCTGCCATCCGTTTCTTGAAGCCGGAATGGAAAAAGGATAAGAAGACGGTCTCCTTCCAGTACTTAAACGGCAAGACGGTCGGGGATGCCCTGGGCGAAGCTATCGTTATGGGCGAGGTTCCGTATCAGGAGCTTGAGACCGTGATGAAGGTGCTGTTCCCGGAAAATGCAGACGCGAAAATCTTTGAGGCGACACCAGAGTTCGAGACGGTATTCGGAAAAGTTCCGATGATCGACGATAAGGCAGCCGCGTTCTCCAATGTGGATGGGCTCTTCGAGAACCTGATGGTGCCGGAAAACGAGAACTGCATCTACGGAATCGACTATGAATGGGTATTTGATTTCCCAATCCCGGAGAAATTTTTGAAATACCGCGACCTCTTATATTTTTACAGACGCTACGAGAGAGTCCTCAACGTAAAAGAAGAAGATCTCTATGCCCATTTCGGGATCACAGGGGGAGAACTCCAGATCTTTGACGGCATGGAAAAGGCGTTCCAGTCCTATGTCCATGATGCAGGCTCCTTCGGCTACATGAAACAGTACGAGCAGCCGACAAAGACCGTGGAATTTCTTCTTGACCGCGAGAGCGAGCTCTACAAGGTAAAAGACTGGTGCGAGAACTTAAAGCAGGAGATCTCCGAGAAGGACATCACGATCATGAAGCAGCAGGAAGTCCAGCGTCTCACAAACAATCATGTGACGAACCTGGATGCCATCATCGCCAGCCTGAGAAGCGAGAACGCGAGAATGGCGGGAGATCTGCAGTACCTGTCGAAACATGAGGCGATCATGTGGAAAGTTCTCCGGAAATGCCACCGCGCTGTGGATAAAGTCATGCCGAAGGGCACAAGAAAGAGAAAGATCGCGGGGTACTTCAAGAATACCGTCTTCCATCCGGGAAAATACGGAAGGCTGTATTTCACAAAGGACGGAAGAAACAGGATCCGCGGCGACTTTAAGATCGGCGCCGGTTACTTAGAGCATGGAAAACTCCATTTTGACTATGTGGAGCACCCGACCGTGTCCATCGTGATCCCGGTCTACAACCAGATCCACTATACCTATGCCTGCCTGCTCTCAATCTTAGAGAACACGAAGGATGTGACCTATGAGATCATCATCGCCGATGACGTGTCCACGGACGCGACTAAGGAGCTGTCCCTGTACGCGGAGAATCTCGTGATCTGCAGAAACAAGACGAACCAGGGTTTCCTGAGAAACTGTAACCAGGCAGCGAAGGCGGCCCGCGGAAAATATGTGATGTTCTTAAATAATGACACACAGGTAACTCCGGGCTGGCTCTCATCACTCGTGAACCTCATCGAGTCTGATCCGACGATCGGTATGGTTGGCTCCAAGCTGGTCTACCCTGACGGATGTCTCCAGGAAGCGGGGGGAATCATCTGGAGCGACGGCTCCGGCTGGAATTATGGACGTCTTGACGATCCGGAGAAGCCGGAATACAACTACGTGAAGGATGTGGACTATATCTCCGGTGCGGCGATCCTGTTATCCAATGACCTCTGGAAACAGATCGGCGGTTTCGACGAGCTGTTTGCACCGGCGTACTGCGAGGATTCCGACCTTGCCTTCGAGGTGAGAAAAGCCGGATACCGCGTAGTCTACCAGCCATTGTCAAAAGTCATCCACTTCGAGGGCGTCTCCAACGGTACCGACGTAAATGGAACTGGTCTAAAGCGCTACCAGGTGGAGAACAGTAAGAAGCTAAAGGAAAAGTGGGCGGAGGAGTTCAAAAAGCAGTCTGTAAATACAGGCAATCCGAACCCGTTCCGTGCCCGTGAGAGAAGCCAGAAGAAGCCGGTGATCCTTGTCGTGGACCATTATGTTCCGACCTTCGATAAGGACGCGGGTTCCAAGACTACTTACCAGTACCTCAAAATGTTCGTGAAGATGGGATATTCCGTGAAATTCCTCGGAGACAACTTCCTTCACGAGGAGCCGTACTCCACAACACTTCAGCAGATGGGCGTGGAGATCTTATATGGGCCGGAGTACCAGGCGGGTATCTGGGACTGGCTGACAAAGAATAAAGATGAGATCGATTTTGCGTACCTGAATCGTCCGCATATCGCCATCAAGTATGTTGATTTTATTAAGAAGAACACCAATATCAAGGTGATCTACTACGGACATGATCTGCATTTCTTAAGAGAGTACCGGGAGTACGAGCTCACCGGCGATATCAAGAAGAAACGGGAGTCCGATTACTGGAAATCCATCGAATTCTCCCTGATGGAGAAGGCGGCGGTCTCCTACTATCCGTCCTACGTGGAGGAGGAGGCGATCCACGCGATCCATCCGGAGTACAAGATCAAGGCGATCACAGCCTATGTCTATGAGAAATTCCTGGAGAATATCGACAAGGACTTCGCAAAGAGGGAAGGACTGCTGTTTGTCGGCGGCTTCGCGCATCCGCCGAACGCGGACGCAGTTCTCTGGTTCGCAAAGGAGATCTTCCCGCTGATCAGACAGAGGATCGACGTAAACTTCTATGTAGTTGGCTCCAAGGTGACAGACGAGATCAAAGCGCTTGAACAGCCGGGAAGCGGCATCATTGTCAAAGGATTCGTCACGGAGGAAGAGCTTGCGTCTCTTTATTCCACATCCCGCATCGTTGTGGTTCCGCTGCGCTACGGCGCCGGAGTTAAGGGCAAGGTCGTCGAGGCAGTCTACAATGGAGCTGCCATCGTCACCACATCTATCGGTTCCGAGGGAATCCCGGAGGCGGATCGCGTCATGAAGGTTGCCGACGGACCGGAGGCATTCGCTGACGAGGTAGTCAAGATGTATCAGGATCCGGCAGAATGCCGCAGAATGTGCGAGGAGACCCAGAAATACATCCGCGAGTACTTCAGCGTTGAGGCTGCATGGAAGGTCATCGAGGAGGACTTTACGCCGAAGAAAAAGAGATAGGACTTGGCTGTAAAGTCATATATGGAATCGAATATTGTGATAAGACTCTGCCGGGAATTTATTTCCCGGCAGTCTGTTCACATGAACGAAAATTCCGGCAAAAATCCGGCAGAGCCGTCGTGCATGGTTTGAAAGCCTGTGGGATGCGGTTGAAACGCGGAATATAGTGGAAA
>ENA-USUA01000697-USUA01000697.1-human-gut-metagenome-genome-assembly--contig:-NODE-697-length-19019-cov-47.640534_pt1 | contig 19019 bp, 19 predicted proteins | sample MGYA00250057_ERZ773390 | MGnify/ENA primary metagenome ERZ773390 (study PRJEB29103, sample SAMN06111941) | human gut metagenome | biome: human gut; feature: ankylosing spondylitis patient; material...
TCCAACACGAAAATAGGTTCCGTTACAAGTTTTTCGATATTGTTCAATTTTCAAGGTCCTGCAGCGCCTCAGCCTTGTGGCTGACAGCTTATTTATTTTACCACCGAAGCACCAGATTGTCAAGCACGTTTTTGAAGATTTTTTGAAGTTCTTGGGAGAACCAATCGACCTTCGTGCTTTTTCTATCGCTTTTTCGGAGGTGTTTGTGCCAGACGTCCGCCTGACAGTAATGTATTTTAGCACAGCCCCCCTCAAAAAGCAAGTCCTTTTTTCACTTTTTTTGAATTATTTTGCGGTTCGTCCTTTTGCCCGGTTTTTTCTCTCAGATTTGGCCGCTCTGTCCATCATTCGTCCAACAGCCTGTCCCGCATCACCTTTAATATCTTGCGCTCCCGCCGGGAGATCTGTACCTGCGTGGTATGGAGCAGTTTTGCCGTATCACTCTGGGTCTTGCCCCCATAGAAACGCAGCTGGATAATAAGCCTGTCCTCTTCGGGCAGGCTCTTCAATACCTCCGCCAGACCTATCTTATCTGCAAGCTCTTCCTCCGGCGACTCTACCGGAATATCCATCTGACGGTCGCCCTCTTCCCGGTTCTCCGGCGTCAGACTCACCGCAGGCTGCGCCGCCTGGATAGCCAGCGTGATATTCTCCACGCTTTCCCCCAGCTCCTCTGCCAGCTGCGACAGAGTAGGCTCTGCTCCGCAAAGCTTGCTGTGATGCTCCCGGGCCGCATTGATGCGCAGGCTCAGCTCTTTGAGTGACCGGCTCACCTTTACAGTGCCGCCGTCCCGGAACAGCTTTTTGATCTCGCCCAGAATGACCGGCACAGCGTAGGTGGAAAAACAGACGCCACGCGACTCATCAAAGCCGTCATACGCTTTTACCAGCCCCATACAGCCGGCGCTGTAGAGGTCGTCGTATTCAATGCCTCTCCCCCGGAACCGTCCGGCACAGGAATGCACCAGTCCCAGATTCTGCTCGATGAATGCGCTCCGCCGGGTCTTGTCCGTTACCATTGTGACGCCCTCTTTCTCTCTATTATGTAGAGCGCTCATCCAGACGCTTGGTCAGCACCACCCGCGTCCCCTTTCCGGGCTGAGAGGACACCTTGACCTTATCCATAAAGCTCTGCATCACCGCAAAGCCCAGACCGGAGCGCTCTTCCGGGTTGCCGGTGGTGAAAAGAGGCTCCATGGCCTTTTCGACGTCCGGGATGCCGATGCCCTTATCCGTCACCGTTATCTTCACCAGCCGCTCCGGGTAGACGGCGATGCTCAGGGTCACGGGACCGATGGCATCCGGGTAGGCGTGGACGATGCAGTTGGTCACCGCCTCGGACACCGCCGTCTTGATGTCGGCCAGCTGCGGCACGGTGGGGTCATACCGAGCCAGAAAGGCCGCCGCTGCACCCCGGGCAAAAGCCTCGTTTGCACTGAGCGAATCAAACTGGATCTTTGCACTGTTTTCCGCTTTCATTTATATCCCTCCTGATACTTCCCCGCCCGGCTCGGTGCAGGGGATGCTTGCAAGCTGTAAGACCCGCCGGAGCTGTTCCGGCGCGTGCTGGATGCGCAGACTGCCGCCCAGCGTCCGGGCGCAGCGCTGCCGCCCCAATATCAGCCCGATGCCCGACGAATCCATGAACCCCACTCCGCCGAGGTCCATCACCAGAATGCGCGGGCTGCGGGTGAGCAGGGCGTCGTCCAGCTGGATGCGAAGCCCCTGCGCCGCGTCGTGGTCGATCTCGCCGGCCAGATAGGCGTAGAGCACATCGTCCGCCGCGCTGAAGGTCACTGTCGCCATATCCTCATCTCCTTTTTTTCTGGCATAAAGAAAAGACCTGTACACCTTTTCAGTGTACAGGTCTTTCGGGTTATTTTTTAGAGAACGGTGTCGCTCAGCGGTTTTCCAGCAGCTTCTCAGAAGCTATTTCGTAAGCGGGGTGCACCGAATGACGAGAATTTTTGCCCGCAGACAAGGCGATTTTCCGCTGCAATCCTTGGTGGATTGCAAGGGAAATCAACGCAGTATGCAGGCAAAAAGACCGTTCAGACGGTGTGCAATGCTTATGAAAATAGTTTCAGGGCCTCAAGGGCGATGGCCTCACTGCCGCAGACCAGCAGGCCGCGGCGGCTGTTGGCTTTCGCCTGCTCCACGGCCTCGGCCAGCGTCGGGCAGAACACCGCGTCGAAGTGATACCGTGCTTTCTCGGTCAGGCGCTCTGCCAGCGCCGCTTCCGTTCCCGCCGGGGCGACAAGGAAGACTTTGTCGAAGGGGTTCTCGCCCATGCCGGGCATGGTGCTCTTGTCCTTCTTTTGCTCTTCCGAAGTCAGTCCGGTCTCCAGTGCGGCAAGGAACGACTCCGCGCCTTCCTCCTCAGTCAGGCCGATCACGGCGCTCATGTGGCGCACCTTGGCCATATTGAGGACGCGCAGAAGGGCTGCAGCCTGCTGCGGAGTACGGCAGGCGTCGAGGATGATGAGGGGCTTCTGGGACAGGACGCGGATGCTGCTGCGGTTCTCCACAGCGGCAAGGCCCGCCAGAATGGCCTCATCGGGGATCTCAAAGCCCTTGCGCCAGAGGGCCAGCGCCAGCTCGACCGCGACGGCGGCATTGCCCGCCGCGTGGCGGCCCAGAAAGGCCAGCGGGGCGGTGTATCCGCCGTAGTCCACCTTGCTGGTGAACTTTTCCGCCTCGAGGAAGGTGATGTCCTCGGCGTCGGGGACGACGAGCTCACACTCGGCCTTGGCCGCCGCCACCACCAGCTCACTCAGAACAGCCTTCGGCTGCTCCGGCGCGGTGACGCAGACGGCGTCCTTCCGCATGACGCCTGCGGCCAGCGCGGCCAGACGCTCCACCGAGCGGCTCACGCCGTCCGGGCCGATGGCCGTGACGGCGCAGACCGGCATCTGGGGCAGGGCCGATGCCAGACCGGCATCCGGCAGCTCCACCACAGCCAGCTTGCAGCCTGCCGCACCAAAGCAGCGGGCCGCCGCCGCCAGCTCTGCCGCCTCACGGGGCAGAGGCTTTGCGGCACTGAGAGCCTCTGCAGCCTGACAAAGCAGCACCGGGTCCACCGACACGCCGCCGATGGCGATGCGGGCCGACAGCGGCTCACAGCCGGCGCGGTAGAAGCCGACGTGGAACGCTGCCTCCCGCAGGATGGCCGCCAGCAGACCGGCAGCAGCGGTCTTGCCCGCCGTGCCGGCCACACCGACGAACTGCACCTTCTGGACATCCGCCGTCAGGGCAGCGCGCAGCTCCTCCGCCGGGGCAAAGCCCTCGGGCAGAGAAGAGAAATATTCGTTTGCCTGTTCGATGGTCATTGCGTCAATCCTCGTTTCGATGTTTGTAGAGCAGCCAGCACATCCTGCACAGGGCCAGACAGAACAGCCCCACCAGAATACCGGCCATCCCGCCCGAAAAATCCAGCCAGACGTCGGTGAGCTGGCTGCTCCGGCCATCGCTGAACATCTGGATGGTCTCGTCCGTCAGGGCCGTGAGCAGACCGCCCAGGATCGGCCACGAGATGTGAACGAAAAAGTGCCGGGTATAGACCCGCAGGCAGAGAGTGAGCAGGAAGCCTTCCAGCGCATACTCGCAGAAATGTGCCAGCTTGCGCACGATGTGGTCTGTCAGATGGTTCGCCGCGCCGGGCATTCCCAGACAGGTGAACACCTTTTTCATCAGAAGCAATACGCGTCCGCTTGCCGTTTCCGAGACCTCACCGATCTGCATGGAGTTGGAGAAGATGAATACGATGCAGGCGATAAGCGCAAAGGTAAAGATGACTCGTGCCGCAATGAGCCAGGGAGAAGTTTTTTGCATATCAGGACCCGTTTCCCGCATCAGCCCAGAGCCTTGATGCTCTGCTCAATGTTGGCAAGCTTGTCCTGGCTCTTGGCGTGCTTATTGCGGATGTCCTCCACCAGAGCGGCGGGAGCGCGCTCGACGAACTTGGGGTTGTTGAGCTGGTTCTCGAACATGGCCAGTTCCTTCTCGGCCTTGGTCTTTTCCTTGTTCAGACGGGCCAGCTCCTTGTCGCGGTCGATGAGCTCCATCATGGGGATGAAGCCGCGGGCGGCATGGGTGGACACCTGCACCATGCCGTCGGTGCTGCCCTCATACTTTCCGGTGAAGGTCACATCGGTGGCGAAGGCGAACTTTGCCAGATAGACCTCGGCGCTCTGGAAGGGAGCCGGGTCAGCCGTCTCGATGATCATGCTGGTCTTCTTGGCGGGGTGGACGTTCATCTCGGTGCGCATGGTACGCACAGCCTTGATATAGTCCATCACCTTCTCGAAAGCTTCCTCTTCGTCGGCCCAGTTGTGAGCTTCATCGAAGGTGGGCCAGCTCTGGGTCATGATGGTCTCGGCAGAGCCGGGCAGAGCCTGATACAGCTCCTCGGTGATGAAGGGCATGAAGGGGTGCAGCAGCTTGAGGGCCTTATCCAGCACATACACCAGCACGCGGCGGGCAGTGTCGGCCTGCTCGGCGTCGCCGGAGTTCAGGCGGGGCTTTGCGATCTCGATGAACCAGTCGCAGTAGACGTCCCAGATGAAGCTGTTGATCTTGGCAGCGGCCAGACCCATCTCGTAGTGGTCGAGGTTGTCGCTCATGGCGCCGGCCACCTGATTGAGCTTGGTCAGCACCCACTTATCGCTCATGTCCAGCTTCTCCTCGCTGGGCAGGCCGGGCTGGAAGTCCTCAGGCAGATTCATCAGCACGAAACGGGTAGCGTTCCACAGCTTGTTTGCAAAGTTGCGGGCAGCCTCCACCTTCTTCTCGCTGTAGCGCATGTCATTGCCCGGGGTAGAGCCGTCCACCAGCATGAAGCGCAGGGCGTCAGCGCCGTACTGGGCGATGACTTCCAGCGGGTCGATGCCGTTGCCCAAGGATTTGGACATCTTGCGGCCCTGGCTGTCGCGGACGATGCCGTGGATGCAGACGGTGTCGAAGGGAGCCTTGCCGGTGTAAGCCAGACCGGAGAAGATCATGCGGCTGACCCAGAAGCCGATGATGTCGTAGCCGGTGACGAGGGTGTTGGTGGGATAGAAATACTTGAGGTCTTCGCTCTCCTCATTGGGCCAGCCCAGAGTGCTGAAGGGCCACAGAGCGGAAGAGAACCAGGTGTCGAGGGTATCGGGGTCCTGGGTGAGCCTGGTGCCGCCGCACTTGGGGCAGGTGCAGGGTGTGCTCTTGGCGACCACAGTCTCGCCGCAGTCGTCGCAGTACCAGGCCGGGATCTGGTGGCCCCACCACAGCTGGCGGCTGATGCACCAGTCGCGGGTGTTCTTCATCCAGTTCATATAGTTCTTGGTGAAGCGCTCCGGCACGAACTTGATGTCGCCCTTCTCCACGCTCTCGATGGCGGGCTTGGCCAGAGGCTCCATCTTGACGAACCACTGCTTGGACACCATGGGCTCGATGGTGGAGTGGCAGCGGTAGCAGGTGCCGACTTCGTGCTTCAGAGGCTCGATCTCCTTCAGGAAGCCGCCCTCCTTCAGGTCCGCGAGGATGGCCTTGCGGGCCTCGAGGGTGGTCATGCCGGCATACTTGCCGCAGTCCAGCACATGAGGCTCGTTGACGGTGTTCTTGCCCGCGGCAAACAGAGCATCGGCAGCAGCCTTATCGGCAGCGCCGGTCATGCGGCCGTCGTAGGTAAAGACGCGGACAATGGGCAGGTCATGGCGCAGGCCGACCTCAAAGTCGTTGGGGTCGTGGGCCGGGGTGATCTTCACGACGCCGGTACCCTTGGTCATGTCGGCGTGCTCGTCGCAGACGATGGGGATCTCCTTGTTCAGCAGGGGCAGGATGACATGGCAGCCGTGCAGATGAGCATAGCGGGGGTCATCGCCGTTGATGGCAACAGCGGTATCGCCCAGCATGGTCTCGGGACGGGTGGTAGCCAGCTCCAGCATCTCGCCGGTCTCCTTGACCGGGTAGAGCAGGTGCCAGAAGCTGCCATCCTTTTCCTCATACTCCACCTCGGCGTCGGAAATGGAGGTGTTGCAGTGGGGGCACCAGTTGACCATGCGGTTGCCGCGGTAGATGAGGCCCTTGTCGTACAGGCGGACAAAGACTTCCTTGACAGCCTCAGAGCAGCCCTCGTCCATGGTGAAGCGCTCGCGCTCCCAGTCGCAGCTGCTGCCCAGCTTCTTGAGCTGGCTGACGATGCGGTTGCCGTACTTGGTCTTCCAGGCCCAGGCGCGCTCCAGGAAGCCGTCGCGGCCCACCATTTCCTTGGTCAGGCCCTCAGCGCGCATGGCCTCCACGACCTTGGCCTCCGTAGCGATGGAAGCGTGGTCTGTGCCAGGCACCCACAGGGCGGCATAGCCCTGCATCCGCTTGGTGCGGATGAGGATGTCCTGCATGGTATTGTCCACGGCGTGGCCCATGTGGAGCTGGCCGGTGACGTTCGGAGGGGGCATCACGATGGTGTAGGGCTTCTTGTCGGGGTCGGCCTTGGTGTGGAAGTAGCCGCCATCCAGCCAGAACTGGTAGATGCGGTCTTCCACCTGGCTCGGATCATACTGTTTTGCGAGTTCTTTCATAGTATCCTCCCAGAAGGTTTGTGAAGTGGGACGAAAAAAGCCGCCCCACGGAGCGTTCCATGGGACGGCTGTAATATAACCGCGGTACCACCCAAATTGCACACGGCTTTCTGCCGTATGCCCCTTGATGCCCCGATAACGTGAGGCAGACCCGGAGGCGACTACTCCTGTTTCCCCGCCTCTGCTCAAAAGCGACAGCACGCCGCACCGCCATACCGGGTTTTCAGCAGCCCCCGGCTCTCTGGATGGCGAAAACGACACACACTCTTTTTCCTTGCATTTATAAAAAGAATATAGCGTTTTTTGTGCGTTTTGTCAATCTCTTTTTCATCGGAACAAAATTTTCACAGCTGCCGTTCAGCGTACGGGCCGCGCTCAGACCGCCGTTCTTCTGCCGGATGGGCCGGACGCGGCCGTCCCGCCCTGCCATTCAGCTTTTCCTTCTTTTCAGAACAGCCGTGACACGGCCCTTGAGCCGATCGAACTCCGGCGTGTTCCGATGGAGCACCACCATGACAGCCCCGAACAGCAGCGTATACAGCACACCGTCCAGCAGGAACCAGCCGATGTTCTTCGCCGGGCAGAAGCTCACCCATCCGTAGGACACAGCGGCCAGCACTGCAACGACTGCGGCGCGTTCGGCGTAGCGGACAAAGTAGTCTTTCAGCTTGCCCTGCCAGTCTTCCCGGATGCCGTAGCGCATCAGGATGTAAGGCTCCATCCAGAGGCAGGTCGTCACGGTGCTGATGACCGTTCCGCCCAGAATGCCTGCCACGCCGAACTTCTTCACCAGCAGCAGGGACGCCGCCAGATTGATGGCCGACTCGAACAGCGGCTTGTACCGGTCGTACCAGAACAGGCCCTTGGCCTCACGGAAGAGCACGTTGACCCTCCGCTGACCCGAAACGTAAAACTCCGTCACGAGGACGGCGACCGTCGCCGTGGAGAAGCAGTATTCCGGGCCGAAGCAGAGGGTGATAAAGGCGTTGAACAGCGCGAACGCTCCCGCCGTCCAGTAGGCGTAGATAACGAAGAAGATCAGATCCAGTTCCCGGTAGATGCTGTACACCCGCGTCTCATCCTCGATGGCTCCCAGATTGCCCAGACTTCCGGTAAAGGCGTTCGAAAATTTATCCATCAGGTTGTTGATGCCGGACAAGATGAGCTTGTAGTTGGAGTAGATGCCCACCGACAGCAAACCCACGAAGCTGGACATCAGCAGGCTGTCCGTGTTCCGGACGATGACCGTTCCCAGCTTGTGGAAGCTCATGGCACCGATGTTCCGCAGGATACCGTGAAATTCTTCTTTTTCCGGCAGCTCCCCGCATTCTTTCAGGTAGGGAAATTCCTTATCCACCTTGACCGATACGATGATGTTCGGGATGAACTGCATCACGAACTGCACCGCCAGATAGAGGATAAAGTTTCCGGTCAGCACGATGAGGACGATCTGGAGCAGCGTCTTGACCGCGTCGCAGAGCTGCGCCCAGAGGTTGCGGACATAGGCTTTCTGGTAGGCCAGATAGATGGAGTTTTTATAGCTCAGCAGATAGGAGCAGGCCGAGTTTGCCACATACATCAGATAGATGAGCCGCAGATGCTCGATACCGCTGCTGTCCTTGATGAAAAAGCCCAGAAACGGCATCAGTGCAAGGCCCACGAGCAGCACCACGACTGCCACAATACGGTAGAGGAGCCGGTAAAGGTTCATCAGCTGCGCCAGCCGATGCTCATCCTTCTTCGCAGCCGGCTCATACAGGCTGTATATCATCGCCGTGCCGATTCCAAGCTCTGCAAAGTTCAGGATGCCCAGCACATCGGTGAACAGTCCGTTGACACCCAGATATGCCGCCGACAGATAGTGGATGAACACCATCCGGCTGATGAACAGCAGCGCCTGATTCATGAGCTGTCCACCCACATTGACGACCATATTGATAAGGGTATACCGTGTCCGCATTTTTCTTATATTCCTTCCTTTTCGAGTGTGGCCCGCCGCATCCGCCTTATCAGGGTCCACAAAGGCCCTGTTCGTTTTTCTTTATTAGAATATCATCTCATTGCGGCGCTTTCAACGATTTATCCGTTTTTCAGCCCTCCGCGTCCAGAAGCTCCGTTTTCAGCCGGGCAATGAGCCGCTCCATCAGGGCCACACGGTTGAAGGGGGTCATGAGATAGAAGCCGTCAGCGCAGGGCAGAGCCTCCCGGGCCATCTGCATCGACACCTCAAGGCCCAGTGCCTCGCCCTGCTCCCGGTCGAGGCCCGCGAAGCGCTGGATGATGTCCTCCTCCACATGGATGCCGTTGATCTCGTTCTCCATGAAGATGGCGTTCCGCTGGCTGACCACGGGCATGATGCCGGCCAGAATTTTAGCCCGTTCGCCCAGTGTCTGACGGGCCTTGCGGAGATTTTCCACCGCCTGTGCCGACAGCACCGGCTGGGTCAGGAAGCCCGACATCCCGTTTTCCAGCTTTTCCACGGCCCGGCGCAGCTCCACCTCAAAGTTCCGGGCGTTGAGGTTCAGCGCACCAAGGACGGTCATGGCCGAGGGCATCTCCCGGCCCTCCCCGGCCAGCGAGACGATGTACCGGGCCAGTTTGCGGGAGTTGAACTGGTAGACATTCTTCACCTCGTCCCGCTCTGCGGTGGGGATGGGGTCGCCGGTGATGGCCAGCACCTCCCGCACGCCCTCGGCGTAAAGGCCCAGCAGAAGGGCCTTGGTGGCGTTGAGGTTGCGGTCGCGGCAGGTCATGTGGGGCAGAGCACACATTCCCAGTTCCCGGTGTACCCGGCAGGCCACGAGGGAGGAATCCATCCGGGCCTGTGCGATGGGGCAGTCGGCGATGGTCAGCAGGTCAGCGCCTGCGGCCTGCAGCCGCCGTGCGCCGTCCAGATAGCCGCTCAGGTCGGCCACCCGGGGCGAATCCAGTTCAATGGCGATGACCTTCTCACCTGCGTTCAGTTTCCGCAGGAAGGCATCATCTTTTTCCACCGCCGGTGCCGTCCCGGTGGAAAGCTTCGCTGCCGGAGCGGCCTCGGTCCGCTGGGGCAGGGCATCCAGCTCTGCACGCAGGGCCGCGATGTGGGCGGGCGTCGTGCCGCAGCAGCCGCCCAAAATACGGACGCCCGCAGCGGCGATCTGCCCCATCTCCCGGGCAAAATACGCAGGCTTGCCCTGATACAGCACCCGCGCCCGGGTGACTACCGGATAGCCCGCGTTGGGCATCACCGACAGGGGCAGCAGCGTCTCGCCAAGGCCCTGCACCAGTTTCTTCATCGCGCCGGGGGCCGAGACACAGTTCAGGCCCACGGCGTCCACCACGCCGCTGCCCTCCATCCGGCGCAGCAGGTCGCGGAACAGCAGGCCCTCGCGGGTGTAGCCGTCCGGCAGCACCGCGAAGGACACCATGACGAAGGCGTCCGGCACGGCCACACGCAGTGCCTTTACCGCCTCCACAATGCCCACATCGGAGCTGAGCGTCTCGAACAGAAAGTTCTTTGCCCCCAGTGCGGCGAACTGCTGCGCCACGAGGCCGTAGGCGCTGCTGGCCGGGGCAGCCTCGGTGTCCGGGGCAGGGCCAAGGTCAGCAAAGACGGCGGCGTCCTTCTCCGCGGCAGCGTCACAGGCCAGCTTCCAGCCCGCCTCGGCCAGCTCTTCCCAGCCCGGCATCTGGGCCGCCGCCATTCGGGGCAGACCGAAGGTGTTGGTCTTGATGGCCTGTGCGCCTGCGGCCAGATATTCCGCATGGACCTTCTTCACGCCCTCGGGGTCGGTGAGGTTGGCCATTTCGCAGTCCGCGCCCGGTGCCGCTTTATAATAGGTACCCATGCCGCCGTCGAACAAAAGCGGCTTGTGGGCAAGATACTCTCGGATGTCCGTCATAGAAAGGTTCTCCTTTTTTATTTTCCTTGATTTTATAAAGAAATTCAGGTATAATTTTTGTATGAAAGTGAGGTGCTTTTGGATGCCCAAGATTCGTTCCAGCGCAGACCTGCGCAACAACTACAATGAGATCTCCACCTTCTGCCACGACTACGCCGAGCCGGTGTTCATCACCAAAAACGGCAAAGGCGACCTCGCCGTGATGAGCATCGAGACCTACGAGGCCCTGACAGCCCGGTTCGATTTGTATGCGAAATTGCAGGAGGGTCTGGATGACGTGGCGGCGGGAAGAACGCGCCCGCTGGATGAGTTCATGCAGGAGCTGCAAAACAGAAGGAGTCTTCGATGAACTACTTTATCGATGTTGCCGTTTCTGCTCAGCGCGACCTTGCAGATGCCTTCGACTATATCGACCTGAACTTGAAAAATCCCTCTGCTGCCGACAAGCTGGTTGCCATCGCATGGAAGAAATTCCGTTCTCTCGACACCTTCCCACAGCGTTTTTCACTTGTGAATGACCCATTTCTTTCCGCTTTGGGAATCCGGCTCATTCCAGTTCAAAACTATCTTGCATTTTATAAAGTCGACTCTTCCACCCAGACCGTCCACATCCTCCGCTTCCTGTATGGTCACAGCGACTGGCAGGCTATCCTGCGGGCGGATGTTCTTCCAACCTGAGCATTCTCCCCGGCCCTTTGCCGGGGAGAATTTTTATCCAGTCATCTTCAGTTTAATGAAGTTTGCGCACTTGTCAAGCATTTTTGCCCCGAAGCAGCCCATTTTGCTTGCGCCGAAGCCGGTTTTGTGCTATTCTATGCATATTTACAATGGTTGGGAGGAATGTATCATGCGCCACGCCGGCACACAGGAAATCGAAACGCCGCGGCTGCTTCTGCGCCGCCTTATGCCGTCGGATGCCCCGATGATGTACGCGAACTGGGCCAACGACCCGGAGGTCACCCGCTGGCTGCGCTGGACGCCGCACAAGGATGTGGCCGAGACGCAGGAGCTTCTGAGCGCATGGGCGCTGCTCTATCCCAACGAGGACTACTACCAGTGGGCCATCGTGGAAAAGGCCACCGGCCAGGTGTTTGGCAGCATCAGCATCTTTACCTCCTCCAGTGTAGAGCCGGAGCGGGACCCCTGGCCCGGCTTTGACCACAGCAACGGCGTGTGGGAGGTGGGCTACTGCATCGGCAGAGCATGGTGGGGCAAGGGCTATACCACCGAGGCTCTGAACGCTCTGGTAGAATACTGGTTCAAGAATACAGACAGTAATTGGCTTACCTGCTCCCACGCCGTGGAGAACCCCGCCAGCGGCAAAGTCATGATGAAAGCAGGCTTTGTTTACGACCACGAGGCCGTCTACCATAAATTCGACGGTACAGCGATACCCTGCAGGTGCTATGCCCTGACGCGAGAATACTATAAGGAGCAACCTCTCCGTCAGCGCTGACGCGCTGCCACCTCCCCTATCGAGGGGAGGCCTTGGCATTTCGTAGAGCTTTTTCTCTTCGCCAGAGGCTCCCCTTGGTAGGGGAGCTGTCGAGCGATAGCGAGACTGAGAGGTTAGCTCCACTAACAGAAAGGAATCATTTTGAGCGAACTTTACGATATTTTAGTCGAAACTCCCCCGACGAAGGTCATCCTTCTCGCCCTCGATCAGGGCCTGTGGGACTGCGAGCGCAGCCTTGCCGAGCTGGCTGCGCTGTGTGAGGCCAACCACATGGAGGCCGTGGCCGAGGTCACCCAGAAGCGCCAGACCCCTGAGACCGGCATCGTGCTGGGCAGCGGCAAGCTGGAAGAAGCCGCTGCGGCCGCAGCAGAGCTGGGGGCCGAGTGCGCGGTCTTCGACGGTGAGCTGACCGGCAGCCAGATCCGCAACATCTCCACGGCCCTCGGCGGCCTCGAGGTCATCGACCGCACCATGCTCATCCTCGAGATCTTCCGCAGCCGTGCCGTGACCAACGAAGGCAAGCTGCAGACCGAGCTGGCCCTCCTGCGCTACCGTCTGCCCCGCCTGCAGGGCATGGGCGAAAGCCTGAGCCGTCAGGGCGGCGGCGGTGGCGGCGGCGGCGGCGCCCGCCGTGGCGCCGGTGAAACGAAGCTCGAGCTTGACCGCCGCCACGTCCACGCCCGCATCGACGCACTGGCTGAGAAGCTGGCCGAGATGGAAAAGCGCCGGGGCGAGAGCCGGAAAGCCCGCGCCAAGACCGGAATGCCGGTGGTCAGCCTCGTGGGCTACACCAATGTGGGCAAATCCAGCCTGATGAACGCCCTCTGCGGCCCCAGCGTCGCCGAGGCCGATATGCTCTTTGCCACCCTCGACCCCACCAGCCGGAAGCTCGTCCTGCCCAGCGGCATGGCCGTGCTGCTGGTGGACACCGTCGGCTTCGTCTCCCGTCTGCCCCACAATCTGGTGGAAGCATTCAAGTCCACGCTGGAAGAGGCCGCATGGTCGGACGTCATCGTCCGGGTGGCCGACGCCGGCGATGAGCAGCGGGAGGAGCAGCTGGCCGTCACCGACGAAGTGTTGGACGGCCTCGACTGCGCCGACATTCCCCGCCTGACCGTCTACAACAAGTGCGACAAGCCCGGCGCGCTGAGCTTCGACCCCGACATCCTGCTCACCAGCGCCAGGACCGGCTACGGCCTCGACAAGCTGCTGGCCAAGCTGGACGAGACCCTCAGCGACCGCGTCCACACCATCCGCGTTCTCCTGCCCTACGATAAGCTGGGCCTCGCCGCCCCCATGCGGGAGCGCGGCAGCGTCCAGCTCGAGGAGTACCGTGAAGACGGCCTTTATCTCGAAGGCATCGTCAAGACCGAAGACCTCCACTGCTTCGAGGGCTATCTGGTCTGAGGACCCGCATACGAAAAGAACCGGACTCCGCGGAGTCCGGTTCTTTTGCTTTTCAAGGCATCAGCCTGCGGCAGAGGGCGCTTCCTCTGCGCCCATCAGCTGGTCGTACCGGCCGGTGAACACCCGTTCCGGCAGGGCCGCCGTCAGGGCAAGGGCGGCGGTGAGCCGCTCCTCATCGGTCAGCTCTTCCTCCACCGGAGGGAAGTGCGCGAGCACTTCGTCCAGCTGCTTTTTGACCTCCCGAGCCACGAAGATGCCCCGGTCGGTGAGGTAGATCTTGCCGTAATACTCCTTGACGATCATCCCCCGCTCCATCAGCAGGTTCAGCACCCGCACCACCGAGGGTTTGGTCACGCCCAGCTTCTCGGCGATGCTGCGGGAGCTGATGTCAAGATGGGTCTGCGAGACCTCATAGATCGCGAGCAGATACCGCAGGTGTGCTGGCGTCAGTTCCATCTCGTATCACTCTCTTTTCGTTATATCACACAAACTCTTGGTTTACAAAAGGGGCGCGGGCCAAAGCCTTGACCCGCGCCCCCTTCTCTTCCATTATTGCTCAGTGGCAGTCGCCATTGCAGCTGCTGCAGCTTCCGCCGCAGTCGCAGCCGCCGCTGCATCCACTGCAGCCGCCGTGCTTATGAGAGTGCCAGGTGATCCAACCCACACCGCCAAACACGATAGCTCCGACGATGATCGTCGGCAGATTGAAATTCGCAGCCAGAAACTCCATCATAACAATGCACTCCTTTCAGCGCGTTTTGAAAAGTTTTTACTTGATCTTGGAAACGTCGATCTTGACCTCGTTGTCGTTCACGTACTTGTTGGGACGGAACATCAGATACAGGAAGGCAGCGACGATGACCACGGCCACGACGGTGAAGAAGTTGAAGCCCACCTCACCGGTGATGAGGCCGCCCAGCTGGTACACGACCAGAGCGGAGCAGTAAGCCAGCAGGCACATATAACCGATGGCGATACCAGTCCACTTGCCGTTGTTCATCTCACGCTTGATAGCGCCCATGGCAGCGAAGCAGGGAGCGCACAGCAGGTTGAAGATCATGAATGCGTAAGCGCTCAGAGCGGTGTAATCAGCAGCAACGAGGCTCCAGATCTCGTCGCCGTTCTCAGACAGCTCCTCGCCGCCGAAGTGGTACAGGACGCCGAAGGTACCAACGACGTTCTCCTTGGCGATCAGGCCGGACACGGAAGCGACCGTTGCCTTCCAGTTGCCGAAGCCCAGAGGAGCGAAGATCCATGCGATCTTGGTGGCGATAGCAGCCAGGACGGAGTTGTCCTGATCCTCGACCATGCCGAAGACGCCGTTCTCGAAGCCGAAGCCCTGCAGGAACCAGATGGCGACGGTCGCAAGCAGAATGACGGAACCAGCACGCTTGATGAAGGACCAGCCGCGCTCCCAGGTAGCACGGAAGACGTTGCCCCAAGCGGGGATGTGGTATGCGGGCAGCTCCATAACAAAGGGAGCGGGGTCACCTGCGAAGAGCTTGGTCTTCTTCAGGATGATGCCAGAGCAGATGATGGCAGCCATGCCGATAAAGTAAGCGGAGACAGCCACCAGAGAAGAACCGCCGAACAGAGCACCTGCGATGAGGCCGATGATGGGCATCTTAGCGCCGCAGGGGATGAAGCAGGTGGTCATGATGGTCATACGGCGGTCGCGCTCGTTCTCGATGGTACGGGAAGCCATGACGCCCGGGACGCCGCAGCCAGTGCCGACCAGCACGGGGATGAAGCTCTTGCCGGACAGGCCGAACTTACGGAAGATACGGTCCATGATGAAGGCGACACGGGACATATAGCCGATGTCCTCCAGGATGGACAGCAGGAAGAACAGGACCAGCATCTGGGGAACGAAGCCCAGGACCGCGCCGACACCGGCGACGATGCCGTCCATGATCAGGCCGTACAGCCAGCCCGCCACGCCGATGCCCTCGAGGAAGCCGCCCAGCGCATTGGGGACGATCTCGCCGAACAGGACGTCGTTGGTCCAGTCGGTAGCGAAGGTGCCGATGGCCCAGCCGCCGTCTGCAATGGAAGTACCCATGGACAGGGAGTACATCAGGTACATGATGACTGCGAAGATGGGCAGAGCCAGCACACGGTTGGTGACGATCTGATCGACCTTATCGGAAACGGTCAGGTGCTCGACGCGGGCCTTCTTCTTGACAGCCTTATCGACGACACCGTTGATGTATGCGTAACGCTGGTTGGTGATGATGCTCTCGGCGTCATCGTCCATCTCAGCCTCGCAGTCCTTGATGTGCTGGTCGATGTGAGCGATCAGGTCGGAGGAGAGCTTCAGCTCATCCATGACCTTGTCGTCGCGCTCGAACAGCTTGACAGCGTACCAGCGCAGGAAGCGGTTATCGACTTTGCCCTGGATGGACTCCTCGATGTGAGCGATGGCGTGCTCAACGCTGCCGGTGAAGACATGGGGCAGCTCGCCGCCCTTTCCAACCTTTGCAGCAGCCATAGCAGCCTTTGCAGCAGCCTCGGTGCCTTCGCCCTTCAGTGCGCTGATCTCAACAGCCTGACAGCCCAGCTCGGCGCTCAGCTTCTTCAGGTCGATCTTATCGCCGTTCTTGCGGACGAGGTCGATCATGTTGACAGCCATGACCACGGGGATGCCCAGCTCGATGAGCTGAGTGGTCAGGTACAGGTTGCGCTCGATGTTGGTGCCATCAATGATGTTCAGGATGGCATCGGGCTTCTCCTTGACCAGATAAGTACGGGAGACGACCTCTTCCAGAGTGTACGGAGACAGGGAGTAGATACCGGGCAGGTCCTGGATGATGACATCCTTCTCGCCCTTCAGCTTGCCTTCCTTCTTCTCGACGGTAACGCCGGGCCAGTTGCCGACGTACTGATTAGAGCCGGTCAGATTGTTGAACAGGGTAGTCTTACCACAGTTCGGGTTGCCGGCCAGTGCAATTTTAATGCTCATTGCAACTCCTCTCCTCTCGTTACGGTCAAACGACTTCGATCATTTCGGCGTCGGCCTTGCGCACGCTCAGCTCGTAGTTGCGCACGGTCAGCTCCATCGGGTCGCCCAGAGGGGCGACCTTGCGGACGTAGATTTCCACGCCCTTGGTGATGCCCATGTCCATGATGCGGCGTTTGACCGGGCCTTCGCCGTGCAGGCGCGCCACGGTGGCAGTCTCGCCGACCTTAACGTCTTTCAGAGTCTTCATAAAAAATCCTCCTCTACTTGTCTTTCTATCCAGAGACTTTCCAGTTTCGGAGCGTCTCCCAAACAGCGTTTTGCCGCTGCTCAGCCAACCATAATGCGGTTTGCCATCGTCTTGTCGAGGGCCAGACGGCTCTCCTTGACCTGAACGATGAGGTTGCCTGCGATCTCATTGACGACAGTCACCTGACTGTCCACCACGAAACCAAGCTCTGCCAGATGCAGACGCACTTCATCCTTGCCGGTGATCTTCTGGATGGTGACGGTATCGCCTGCTTTTGCCATAGTCAAAGGCATCATATTCGTTTCACTCCCATTCGTTCTCCCCTCGGCGGGGAGCGTTTCGGTTCGCTTTTTTTCGTCCTCGGGGATGGTCGCACCAGCCAGACGCCGCAACGCGCTGGCCGTGTCTGCATCTCCCTGCCAAAAAGCCGCGTCAGTTAGTCAGTCGCAACTATCAGCATAGATAGTTTACACCTACTAACCCACTCTGTCAATCATTTTTTTGCAAAAAAAGTTAGTTTGTGTGAACAAACAAATTTTCTTCCCTTATTTCAAGAAGATTTTTACAGTTTCTATATGCTAACTTTGTTTGCACATATTTACGATTTTTCTCTTTTACACTCCCCGCATATGACACAGCCGCCCGGTGCAGGGGGTGTTCTGCAACGAGCGGCCGCGTGTCAAAAGGAGGATTCTTCCCGCCAGTGCGTGGTTTCGCTCTGGCGGGCGCCAGGATAAAAAGAGAGTATTTGGAAGAGAATGTCAAAATTCAGGGGCGTCAGGCTGCAACAGCCAGACGCTGGATGGGCGTTCCGCCGCGGAACAGACGGAGATATACTGCCGTACACTTGTTCAGCTGAGCAAAATGCCGCTGGGCGGCATTGGGGTCACCATAGGCTTTCCAGCAGCCGCAGCAGGTGAAGTTGCGGCCCGCATTTTCGATAAAGCCCACCACATCGTAAAGCGGATAGCCCAGAAATACGCCGATCTCATGGGGAAAATCGGCCTCGCAGCAGAGCCGGCGGGACAGCTGCCGCAAAAGCGGCGCGTAGTCGTCCGACTGCCCAGACAGAGTGTAGCCTTCCCTGCACAGGAAATCCCGCACCTGCGGCTGGGCCAGCACAGCGCGGAGCTTGCTCTCGCGGTAGACGTACACCAGATACCGGTGGGTCTGCACACAGCCCTTGAGGACGCGGACGCAGAGGCCCTTTTCGCCCAGCTGTTCGTTCCAGCTGCGGACGCGGCGGGCAAGGTCGGCGCAGTCGCTCGTCTCGTAGCGGAAAAGTCCCGCAGGCTTTAAGCCGGCCAGCACCGGGGCGCACTGTTCGATCATGACGGTCTCAAAGTTGCGCTCCATGTCTTCGGCCTCCCTGCCCGTTTTCCGCTATTATCTCCTGCCGTGTGGTGCTTATGCAGGAGATACGGTTAGAAAGAGCTAACCAGAACTTCAAAAAGAACGCGGCAGCCTGCCCCTCTCGAGCTTCTTCCGCTTCTCAGTTAGTCATTTCTAACGTGGCATTATCTTACCATAGGTCCGGCTCTGTGTCAACACCTTTTTGCAAAAATATTTGCTCCATTTTCTCCGCCGTGCTATACTGAGCCAAAGCTGATACAGCAATTCAACTTTTTAATGCAGCAGCAACAGCGTTGGATTGCATATCGCAGCTATGCTGTTTGGATGTTGCACTAATTTCTTGACTTGCGATAAAAAGGAATGGTATCCCCATGCATCTTATCTCACCCGAAGAGCTGACCTCGGCCATCGCCGACCGTCTGGCCCGACAGTCCGCCGTCCTCGTCGCACTGGATGGCCGCTGCGGCAGCGGCAAAACGACGCTGGCCGCACAGCTGGCAGAGCGTTTTCCTCAAAGCATCGCCGTCCACACCGACGACTTCTATCTCCCGCCATCCCGGCGTGTCACGGGCTGGGAGAAGATCCCCTGCGCCAACATGGACATCCAGCGCCTGCGGAATGAGATCGTCGCTCCCGCCCGGGCAGGGCAGGCATTCTCCTACCGGGCCTACTCCTGCCGCGAAGGTGCCTATCTGCCGCCGCGTCCCCTCGGCCCTGCGCCGCTGGTCATCGTGGAGGGAAGCTACAGCCATCACCCCAGCCTTGCACCCCATTATGATATAAGAATATTCGTCACCTGCTCTCCCGATGAGCAGGCCCGGCGGCTCCGCAGACGGGAGGGGGAGCGGTATTCGAATTTTGTGGAGCGGTGGATCCCGCTGGAAGAGGGGTATTTTGCAAATTACTCCATTGAGGAGAACGCGGAGATGATGGTCGTTACGGGGTGATCGGGGTCGAGTGCTTTTTACGGAAGAGTCCGGTTTTCTTATAAACGGCTTCGCGCGCCGGTGCGCGGGGCAGGTTTTTTTCTTTTGGTCAAGCGGCTTGCGCTCCGCGCGGGCCAGAGATAGGGGCTGTTTTTTTTTTTAGCTGGTTCTCGCGCTGGTGGCGCGGGGCAGGTTTTTTCTTTTGGTCAAGCGGCTTGCGCTCCGCG
>ENA-USUA01000698-USUA01000698.1-human-gut-metagenome-genome-assembly--contig:-NODE-698-length-19008-cov-383.655327_pt1 | contig 19008 bp, 19 predicted proteins | sample MGYA00250057_ERZ773390 | MGnify/ENA primary metagenome ERZ773390 (study PRJEB29103, sample SAMN06111941) | human gut metagenome | biome: human gut; feature: ankylosing spondylitis patient; material...
AACTTCACCGGCCATATCTTCTGAATCATCTTACGGGTAGAGGTAGACAGACCGCAGCGGTCGCGCACCTCAAAGGTAGGTTCCAGCGAGATGGTAATCGCCCATCCCGGATGATACATGCTCACATAAGGCTGATCAATCCAAGTACCAGCCAGATCCAGACGGGTAGGAATCCCTGCTTCCTGTGCCGAATTATCAGATACGTTCGATAAGGCCTTCTTCAAGTCTGAAGAAGACCGTGCCTTCAAACCCGCATGAGGAGTGCGCTGGAGTTCGACATATTCTATGCCCCTTTCCCTACAGATCCTACGTTTCTCATCAGACCCACCTTCAACGTTCACCACAAACACATCCGGTTTCACCTTATCAAGAGTAGGCAGGAAATCGATGACTCCGCTTCCCTCATTGATATACGCATCCTTCACCGCCTTGATATTCTTGACCATGAATAGCCTTTCCTCCTGCGGGAACATAGGCTTGCGATGCTTATACTCCAGATAAGTAGCATCCGATCCGATACCCACATACAGGTCACCATACTGTGATGCCTGCTGGAAAAACTCCACATGACCGGAATGTAGCAGGTCATAGCAACCGCTTACAAAAACTTTCTTCTTCATTTGTTGTTTATCGCCAATCATAGAGTCTCCGAGATCGGAATAGGGGAGAGGTGAATGAGGAGTCTCCTCTAAGGGGTTTATTCTTTCTTTTCTTTTTTCCATCAGTAATAGTTTGTGTTGTAAATATGTGATTTGTTTGCCTTGTTTGTGTCGTAACCGCCAAAAAAGTGCCAAGTTCGATAAATGCCTATTCTACTTCACACTACACAACGAATCCGCAATAAGCTGCCTTATAGCCATTTAGCTGAGTGTAATGTTACTTCAAATACTACACTAACACTACACTGTTTTTTTGACTTGTACAAGAAATAAATACGAATCCGTTTCCGCTTCATTAGAAGAACAGAAAGAAATCGAACTGAGCCTCATTTGAATCCGAAGTGAATCTCACGTAAACCTTAATAGAGCCCCACGTAAACTTTATCTGAGCTCCAAAACAATTCGAAATGAAGCTTATTTCAAAAGCAAGTGAAGCCAGTTTCAATCGCAAAAAAGTCTTTTTGCTTTACAGCATAAGCAAAATCGTGAGGGATAAAGCCAAAATCGTGACTGATGCGTGAGGGATAAAGCCTCATTTTAGCCCATCAGTCACGTATACGAATCCTTTGGCAATCAGCATTTTATCAAATTTATATCTGAAAATCGTGATGGGTGATAGATAATCTGCAAAAAAAATCTGCGTCATCTGCAACATCTGCGAAATCCCAGCCCGCATAGGGCAAAAATCTGTGGAATTCCGTGAAATCTGTGGGACTAGAAAGAGAAAAGAAGATTCCGAAAGATTACCTCCTGTGTTTAAGTCTCCAGAAGAAATGCCATGTCCTGAAGATAGGCTCACTCAAAGCCTCAGCAGGAAAATATCTCACGAAGTGCATATTTCTCCATATCTTCAGGAAATATTTCTTTGCCGTTCTTTGTTGTGTGAAATGCCCATACTTTGTGAAGTGCTGTCCAAAGTTGCCGCCATTCAGTATCTCTGCCAGCAACAACTTTCCTCGCTTTTCATCCATCGGAGCTATCATCTTCTCCTCTGATAGTCCCAAAGCCTCATGCAGCACATACATCACCGCCCCTGCGAACTTCCACAAGCCAAGATACTTCAACTCTCGCTGCAATGCCGTCAGATTCTTCACTCTTCGTTCTTCACTCTTCACTAAAACAAAGTAGTAGTCAATGATTTGCCTCATTCCAATCCCCTCATCGAAGAAATGATGATAAAGATGCGTCAGCTGATAAACCACATTGAATGTCATCGTTGGTATAGCAATTTCTCCAATACCATCTGGTAGGCTAACAACATTTGAGCATTGCAAATCAGCATTTCGCTTGAACCACTTTTGCAATCTAGCATGATAAAGAGGATTATTCATAGAGCAAGGAAAGAAATGTAACTCAACAGGTACACCATCCATTGTTGTTTCAAGATGATGAAACCTTATATCATCCTCTAGGTTAAAATGACACTTAGCATATTCTGTTATATCTTCTCTACTAGCATTCACCCAAACATCAATATCTCCAGGAGTACGAGAATAAGGATTCGGATACATCAAGGCGTTTCCTTGTCCTTTCAATATGCAGCATCGCAATCCATTTTCTCTAAGCATGGAATAGAGCTTGCTTGCAACTACATTCACTTTCATGTTCTGCCTACGTATTTGCTGCGCCTTCCCCATCCAAGCCATCAGTAGATTCCTTTCTATCGGATTCTGCTTTAACTCCTCAGGATACTCCTTTCCCAGTCTCTCAATACCCTCAAAACAAAGTCCCAATATTGCTTGTTTAGAAGCAAAGGAATACAGTTGCTGCCAATCAATATTAGCAACAACATTACTCATATTATCTTTTCCACCAAGACAATATTTCAGAAAATCAAAAATCATAGCATTTATTCAGATATGCAATAAACAAACATCTGCCACGTTTCTATAATATAAAAAGTAGAAACATGAGATTAAGACATATCCATAGTATAATTAAACTATTTCGACTCCTTCTTTGGCGAATTCTTGATGCCATAGACCACAAGCTTGGACCAGGACCTGGTGACCATCGCCCCTAACCCACATTCAAGACAAAGTTTTACATAAACTTTGCCTTGATGAACTGTGGCACTTTCCAAGCCATTTTCATCAGTTTTGTCAATGTCACAGGTTTGAAACCATAGCCAGTATAAACTCTAATGTCCTCATCCCACATTTTCTTACGCTTTGCAGAATCAGTACTCATACCACCCATGCGCATTCTCGTTACGAACTCAGGGAGATACGCTACCTTCAGATGGCAGTTATACAGATAGTTCACCAGGAGGTTGGTATCAGCTGCAATTTTATAGCTCTCATCATATAGACCACATTTCATCATCACCTCACGCTTGATATAGCAAGTAGGATGCAATGGCAGCCAGCCACATCTCACCTTCCAGCGAGCATACTTGCCTCCAATCCATTTTCTCACCACCTTATTGGTATTCTGCTCATTTACAAAGATACCATCGGCATAGAGAAAATCGCAATCCGTCTCCTCCATCTTCTTCACAACGTGCGATACCGTATCCTTGGCAAACATAAAGTCATCCGAATGACAAAGAGCGATTACATCACCCGTCGCCATACGAATACCCTTGTTGATAGCCTCATACATACCATGGTCTGGCTCAGAGATAAACTTCACCTTATCCTCATGACCTGCGATAGTTTCACGGATAATCTGAGCAGATTGGTCCTTAGAAGCACCATCCACGATGATATACTCGATGTCTGGATAATCCTGTGCCAGCACACTCTCCACTGCACCGCGAATTGTCTTCTCACGGTTGTAACAACTTGTTATAATCGAAACTTTCATTAGTTTTTAATTTTCCTTTCTCTAATTTTCATCGCAGGATTACCTTGGTAGATACCATTCTCCTCCATAACCTTCGTAGCCACACTACCTACTGTCAGTATGGCATTACGATGAACGGTTACACCAGGGCATACTGTGGTCTTAGCTCCTATCCAAGCTCCATCCTCAATTTTAATAGGTGCATTACGATAAGGCATAGAAGATATGGTATAGTCATGATTGCCAGTAAGGAGCAAAGCACCTTGCGAGATACATACATTGCTGCCAATAACGACCTTATCAAGATTATCTATCCAGCAACCTTCACCCAACCAGCAATCGTCACTAACTACCAAATTCCATGGCGACTTGATTATTACATTATTCTTGATAACTAAGCCCTTACCTATCTTTGCACCAAAAGCACGAAGCAAGGCTATCTTAATTCCCATAAATGGATTCCATGAAGCTCTTACAATAAGAGCATTCACGAAATACCATAATATTGTCTTTAATGTTGATGCTCCTTTACTAAAATCAGAACCATCAAAGGAAGATAACAGTACATCATGCTGCATAACTCCTCCTTTCTTCACTAAGAGTTACGCAAACATCAGATGCATGAAGACAAATTAATCTACACCAATCTGCCCCCCCCGAATTTCAAAATTTTACGTTTTTTATTCATTATATTAAAAAAATTATTCATAGAAAGAACTTGTATCAACTTCTATCTCAGCTTCCGAATCGACAATTTTCCAATCTTTTGTATCAATCCGAATGTCAAATGTCATAGGAAAATTTGCATTAAAATCACAATCCCCCTCATTGTCAAATTCTATGCACATATCACACACAGCTTCCCCTTTTAGAAGAATCGCCTCTTCATCTATGTCTATATCATTATATGATACATCCGTAATGTCATCAACGTATGAGTTATGTCCGAGGTCTTCATAAAGACTATGCTCATTCATGTAATCAACCAGTAATTTTTCTATCCCCTCTATATTGATAGAAGGCTTGAGAGAACGAAAATCAGCAATAGCCAATTGGAATTTGATATTATGTTCTGTTGCAAATTTGTGCAGTTTGATAAAATTCTCTCTTGACAGAGCCTTATTTTTTATTTCAATAATCCTTTTGTCTTCACCTTTTTCGGCATACAAATCAGCAGTAAAACCATCTACAGAATAATTATCAAAGACTTGAAAACCCTCTTCCTTGAGTTCATCAGTGATTTGATCACGCACAATTTCATGCCAATATTTCTTGATGTACTTTTCTTTTACTTCCATATTGTTTCAAGACCTATTTTGTAAAAATTATCGTTCATTTCCCCACACTCAATATACGTAACTGAAAGATGATCCTTATCGTATACGCCATTATAAAAATCGTATATGTCCGCTGCTATTTCAGATTCGAGAAGTGTCATATCAAGCATTGAAATACCAATGCTGGTATCGCAAGGAATTCCTTCTGACAGACAGAAATACACTTGGGAATCATCCTTGAATAACTTCTTGGAGAAAGCATCTTGTATGTATTTTACTATGTTATCCACATCTCGTTGCTTTCGTCTTTTATAGATATATACCACAAGAATATAGCATCTTTTGCTTCTATCATAAGGAGCTTTCTGTCCCTTTAAGCCATATTTTTCATCAAGAATTCCACGTATAAACTTTTTAAATTCCTCTTTTTTCCCATTACCAGCATTATTAAGCGAAATGGGTTCTTCTTTCAATAATAACTGATACATGTCATCATCCATGTTTTAAGTAATACCAAGATTGCTTTACAAATAATCCTTATAAAGTTGATAAGATTTACATTCACAATCATAGGCAAATCTGCTTGGCATAGACTTAAACGTAGCTGAATCCATGTGATTAACTTTCAACACAGGTTTATACAAAGTCTTGCCACCTACCTTTTCTAGTTGAAGAGTCAGCAACTGTTCTTCTCCCATCAAAAAGCTTCTTGTATCAAGCATTTTGATTTGTTTCATATATGCCTTAGTCAATATAAAACAAGCACCAAAACCCATGTAGATATATTGCTCCTTATCATACCCAACCTTATTAATCTCATGACGGCGAATGTTGAACGTATTCAACAACCATGCAAGAAACAAAGCCACATACCAATTAGAATAATAAAAGCGATAAAGTAATTTACGTATGGGTGAAATTCTATTGATAAAATGAGGATTCTGATGTATTCCATCCATACGAATAATATCTGGTGATACTACCATTACATCTTTTTCAAAATGCAATGTAGAAAGTATAGCCATGAAATCATCCTCATAAATCAAATCATTGTTGGCTACAATCATATAGTCGAAATCTATATTCTTTAAGTAAGCCAGTTCCTGCCCCTTTGCCATGGCAGGAAAATAGCCGATGTTTCCAGGCAAGAACAATCCATCAACATTTTCTTTGCCTTGGATGTAGGCTTTCAATATATCTTGCTCTTCTTTTCGGGAATCGTTGTCAACAACAACAACACTCAACTTTGCAGATTTCTGCTGTTTCAAAAGTGAATCACAACAATTACAAGATAATTGAGAATTGTTGTAATTCACCATAATAACACATACATTCATATTTTTAACTGTATATTGGTTTTAATATGTTTGCAAACTCATTGAGGTCAGTCATTTTTCTGAACTCAGCAACTTTACTCTTATTTCTATTTTTCTTTATGACCTTTAGCTTATTAACCAAAGCATCTATATCTTCAGAAAAGTCATCTGCTATGACACCTATTTCATATTTGCGAGCCAATTTTGCAGCTCCCATTACATTAATATTTACAATAGGAATCAAGTCTGCTGCTATATATTCTATAAATTTCACACCGACACGAGTATCCTTCTTGCTCATTAGCTGTAATCCATAAGTACAACGAGCATAATAAGCAGGAAGCGCTGCATAAGGAACATTGTAGTAAATTTCAACACGGCTTCTTATCTTGTCATATTTTTGCTGCTCAAATATTGGCATCACTTTATGTGCAGGGGAACCTGTACAAACGATTAATTTAGAAGTTTTCATCTTCTCAGCTACAGACATAAAGAAATCCAGATAAATAGAAATATTATTCCAATGTCCTAGACTACCAGTATATAAGAAATTAGAATCATCATCATGATTTGGTACAGACAAGAAATGCTTGTAATTGATAGGATTATATACCAAACAATACTTACTATCATCAGATTGCAAGCCATGTCTTTTCAATACCGCATCTCTAAACAAATCGGAAATAAACAAAGTTTTCTTAAACTTCAGGAGCATTTCCTTTTCAATCTTTTTCCAATATGACACTGTAGAACTATTCGCTTTGAAATTTCCTACATTAATGTTTTCTTCAATCCAATCTGTTCTTGTGTCAAATATAACTCGCTCTTTCTTCTTGTAAAATTTCAAAAAGCCCAAAGCCGCTTGATAAGAGCGGATGCTATATAATATTTCAGAATGTTCTTTATCATCTTTTCTATTCAAGTATTTGATATAAAAGAATACATTCAAGAAATAAAAAGGCAGTAAGAAAAACCTTAACAGCATAAATCTGGTTGGATAAAACAACACAGGGAAGTTCCTCACATTCACCCCATATTCAGCCAGTTCATCTTTAGTAGCCTGAATATCAGTTCTACTCTTAAATAAAAATGGTAAGGATGTAAAAGACAATACATCCAATGAATATTCTTTCGTTTTTACCAATTGGAGTAAAGGCAGAATATTCTGAGAATATATCAAACCTTTATCCCAATAAGGTTCATTAAATACAACTAATCTTATTTTTTTCATTCGTTTTTTGATTTTATCCCCAAATCTTTGCGATGTCTTTCAAAGGCAATGGAGACTTAGTTGGCAACTTCAAATAACTTCCTACAATTTCATCATACTTCTCTGGATGAAATCTGTCCATACCACTTGAACTTGTAAAAGTCATTTCACCAAAATACAAACGACCATCTATCTCATAGAAATCCACTCTGACAAAAGCAAAACCTTCACTCAGCTTGGCTGCGAACTCTATCATTTTATCCAAGTTCTTAGGTTTCTCAACATCCGTCTTCTCATAGTTGTCATAGGTAAACTCCATTTCCTTCCAGTTCAGATCGTAAATATTTCGCTTGTGGTTGGTATATCTCCCAGTATCAACCCATACAAATTTTACCTCCCCCGAAAAACAAAAGAACTTATAGTCAACCAAGTCACCATTGCCCATAAATTTCTCGCAGACTATCTTTGGAGAGATTAAACCATAATGAAGCTCGAATCCCTTCTTGAACGCATAGTTAGTAGATAGCCAACGCTTAAACTTCAACTTGGTTTCCAAAAGATTCAACTTTGCCTTATCTTTCACCAAAACATTGGTAGAAGAGGCATGATTAGTTTTCAAAACAAACTTATCAGGAAGTTTACTGAAGTCAATATCCTCAAACTTGTCAAACACACCCAAGATTGGAATAAGATACTCCTCCCCAATTTTTTTCTTGACCCATTCTCTTACAGCAAACTTATCTGCGAGCATACCCTTGATAGGTGTGCTATCATAAAGTTTTAGCCACTGTATCTTCTCATTAAAACCTTTTGGATTCTCAAAATCAGGAGCATAACCAAATCTATTGCTAAAGATTTGCGACAAACTATGTTCAAACTCCGGCGCTGTATAATGCAAGTATTTTTTATTATACTTGTTAACAAAATACCACTTAAAATTCTTTAGTAATTCAATTGTTATCATAATTATTTTATTAAAAATTTTGAATATAATTTCTTAGGTTGAGTTAATACACTTAAGATTCTTTTTCCAAACAAATACCAATCTCTATATAAAACAAGAGATGGCATAAACTTTAAAATAGCACGTATATGATGATTGATTTTGACTATTTTTAAATAATTAAAATTTCCAACAACATCAAAATCTACAGCCTCTTGTTTATGTTCAAAAAGTTCTATCCACTTTCTCAAAATGACGTCTCTAGAAAAATTATTTGAAATATAATTAAATCCGGCATCAAAATCATGCTGTTCTTTTTCTAATAGTTTTGTTATAGATACAGCAAGTTTTTTCGGATTATCATACAAGATGCCATTCTTAGGATACATTGTATCTAATAAACCAGGACTCTTCAATGAAGCAACCATTAAACCTGCCATTTGCATCTCTACCATTGTATAACCAAAAGTTTCCCAAGAACCTGCATTTACAACACCAACCTTACATTTGTTTAAAACTTCCCATTTTTCCTTTCCCATAATCCCAAGAAAATGAACAGACGAATTTATTTTCCCATCCTTCAATATTGGTTTTAGCAATTTTTGCTCATAAAACTTTTCTGCAATTCCAAAACGCCCCATCACCGCATTGCTGTTATATAAGCGTCCACTTCCTATAATATACAATTGAGACGTTGGATATTTTTTCAAAACTGATTTCCAAGCTTGTGTCAGATAATGAACTCCTTTAGTTGCATTAATAGCACCGACATATACGACATCATTTTTTTTGGGTACAAAATGTACATTTGATGGATTTTTAAAATCACACATATTATATATATATGTTGCTTTTTTATAAATGTCATGATCGTACCATGTAAGCATTTGCGTTTTACTAACAGCTATGATTTTCTTAACCATAGGTTCCGCAGCTAACACATTAAGTCCCTTGTTGGTAACAAAGCAATGACACCATACTATAATATCCACATTAGTAGTTCGAATTTGGTCAAAAAAAAATTGGGTCAATGTATCTGCACCTATCTTATTTACTATCAAGCAATCTATTTGTTTTTCCTTTAAAGCAACCTGCAAAGAATATACATCAGGAGTCAAAATAACGTTTATATCCTCTGGCAACGCCTGCTCTTTTTCGGCAAAAAGGAAAAATTTAAAAGAAGTGCTATATTTTTCCTGCAAACCAAATAATACCTGAAGCATAGCATAAAATGTTCCCCCTATGCCAGGATTTCCATCACGTATCTTCTTACAATTTTTATCAGCAAACTTGCTATTTGTATAATAAAAAGCTATCCTATTCATTTTTGTTTATTTTTAAATAATATGGACCTCCAATAAGAATGATTAATGTACAAACCCAATATGGATAGAAATTTTGACTGTTCATCAAAATCAGCATTAACACTAAAAATAAAGAATCCTTGCTTCTGCAATTTTTGTATTGAACAAAAAAAGCAAAAGCAATTAATAATAAAGGTACTATGCCACTTCTTATTGCTATAGCTTTATATCCATTAATACCTTCTCCAATCATTGCCTTATCATAGATATGCGTACCGAAATAAATATCGTCAGACTCTTTAACCTTATTATAAATATTATCAACAAAATCTGTAACTCTATTATCTCCAGTAAAATCGCCATCTTCAAATACCAGTCTCTCTGCTATAGCCTTGGTTAATACTGAATCCTCATTGGCTTGCATATAAAAATACATACCAGCTATGAAACATAAAGAAGCTGCAATACTTATAATACATTTTTTCACATTACCTCTTGACAAAGACAAATAGATAAAAGCGACAATTGAATACAGATATCCTGCCAAACTTAAAGAAAACAAAAGTGCTATGAATAAAATAAGCACATACTTATTTTTTAAGTTAAATTTATTAATCAACAACAATGGAAATATACCTACAATTAAATGTCCTGGCTCAATAAAAACGCTTTGGAATCGTTTATATGGCATCCAACTTGAAACAATATTAACATATTGCATATCAAATCCCTTATTATAAGATCCATCTGGTGGGAAAAAGGTACCACTAGGAATATTTACTATCAAGAACACTATATGAACCGCCAAAGATATTCCAACACATATAGCCATTTTCTCTGTTATAAATCGGAGAGCCTCAACCTTTAAATCAGATCTTAGATAAAACAAAAAGACCAGAATTATGATTGATGGCAACACACCCAATGTTGCATTTACACCCATAGTGAAATGCAAAAACAACAATGATAAGAAAAGCAAACACATACGTAATTGATTCCTATTTACAGATTTTTTATCAAACAAATATGGTTTGCAAAAACATGGCAACAATAAAAATACGGTAAATAGTGCATAAACAGGATTCTTCACCCAGGTTCCATAGAAAAACCATGGTTGCATAGCGGTAAAATACCCAAAGAACAAAGTCCAATTTAAGTATTTAACATCTTTATTTACTTGATAAGCCATCATCCTTTAAACTTTTTAAGGAGTTTATAAATTTGGTTATAAGGGAATGCAGATGTATAAATACCAAACTTTACCCATAAATACACATAAGGTATTTTAAGCGTCTTAGCCTTTAATATAGTTTTATACAAACCAATATCATTGCTTTGGATAACAGCTAATACATTACGCATTGCCTTTTCATTATTTATATCAAACTTAGCATAAACAAGAGAATTACAGAAATATGCTCTTACAATATTAAATAAAGGAATAGAAATGTTTTTTTGTCTATAATCCGAAACTGATGGAGTTTTTATATATGACACATAATCTGTCAAAATCCTGTCGCAAACTCTATTATAATTATTAATATTTTTCGAACTTACAGAATTGGAAACACTCTGTCCTTCTCGTCCTAAGAAGTATTGATATAGTACAATATCATAAAAAATGATAGTTTGAGCATATTTTAAAGGAAAATACACATATTCTGTATCCGTATAGCTAATGCCAGTTTGCAAACGGATATTATTCTCTTTTAAAATAGAAGTTTTAAATGTCAATGTGTGCATAAGAATAACATCACGACACAAAGACAAGTTAATTTCATCCAATCGATAAACCTTGTTGTAAGAAAAGTGGGGCAAGGATGTATTAATCTCACAATTATTGATTTTGTCAACCGTTGTAAAATTCGTCACCAAAATATCAGTATCTTGATTTTGACTAATCTTTTTCAATAATCCAACAAGACCCTGAGAAAGAAACCAATCATCTGCATCTAATATACGAAAATATATTCCTTTAGCTTCATCTATTCCTTTATTTACACAAGACCCATAGTTGCCATTCTCCTTATCTATAACTCGGAAAGTACCGGGGTACTTATTTTGATACTCATGCGCAATTGCAGAGGAATTATCCTTGCTACCATCATTCACAACCAGAACTTCCAGTTGCTTCATTTGTTCCTCTGGTACAATCAGTGAGTCAAGGCATCTGCGCAGATAGTCTTGCATATTGTATGTAGGTATTACTATCGTTAATATTTTTTTCATATCAGTTATTTTTCTTATTTTCAGTTAACTAAAGAACATTTTAGGCTTCATGCCGCCAACAGAAAAATATCTTACAAATAATAGCTGATGACAATAAGCCTGTCAAAGTCCATTTTTTTATTTCACTATATGATTTTAGAACCTCTCCATCACCTTCTCGATAATAGGAGCCATGTCGTAGTACTTATACTCAGCCAGTCTGCCACCGAAGATGACATTCTCCTCCTTATCAGCTAGTTCCTTGTACTTGGCATATAGTTCAGAGTTCTGCTTGTCGTTCACAGGATAGTATGGCTCCATGCCGTCTTTCCACTCAGTACTATACTCCTTCGAGATAACAGTCTTAGGGGTATCATATACCTCAGCACCAAACATCTCGAAGTGCTTGTGCTCAATAACACGGGTGTAAGGTACTTCACGCTCAGTATAGTTTACCACCGCATTGCCCTGATAGTTGGGTTTGTCTATAACCTCTGTCTCAAAGCATACTGTACGATAGTTTAGTTTACCAAACTGATAATTATAGAATTCATCTATCTTACCAGTGAAAACTATCTTGCCGGCAATGTTTTCCCAATATTCACGGTTTTCAAAGAAATCAACATCCGTCTTTGTCTCAACTCCTTCAAGTAAACCATCAATGAGTTTGTTATAACCACCAACAGGGATTCCTTGATACTTATCATTGAAGTAGTTATTATCGAAGATGAGACGAACTGGCAAACGCTTGATAATGAAAGCAGGAAGCTCGGTACACTTTCTGCCCCACTGTTTCTCAGTATAGCCCTTAATAAGTTTCTCATAAATGTCTTTTCCTATCAATACCTGTGCCTGCTCCTCTAGGTTACGAGGTTCTGTAACACCATCAGCTTTCATGCGAGCAACAGCTTCCGCTTTCTGTTCGTCAATCTTAGCCTGCGCCTCCTCAGGTGTAGTTACTCCCCACATCTGATAGAAGGTGTTCATATTGAAAGGCAGATTATAGAGCTTGCCCTTATAGTTAGCCACAGGAGAGTTGGTATAACGATTGAACTCCACGATAGAATTCACAAACTCCCACACCTTTTTATTGGAGGTATGGAAGATGTGTGCGCCATACTTATGCACGTTGATACCCTCGATGTTCTCACAATAGATGTTACCACCCAAGTGAGCTCGCTTATCTATCACCAGGCACTTCTTGCCTTGCTTGTGGGCAAGATGAGCAAATGTGGCTCCGTAAAGACCGGTGCCTACTATTAAGTAATCGTAATGATTTTCCATATAATAATTATCGTTTTATTTTTGACAATATTTGAACTAGCATCTCGTCCTTGCAGATACATAGGATAATGAAGTAAGCTAAGACTCCATTGCAACCTTGTAGAAGCAAGATGGTGAGCGTAGGTAGTTGCAAGAGACTTATTCCATATAAGGCGAAAGCCATCACAATGCAACCCAACGCATAAGTGAGATGCGATTTCTTAAAATATGTTATAGGTATATACTTGCGACCAATGAAATACATTGAAACAGTCGTGGCTACCTCCGCTCCCAAATAAGCTATAGACGTACCTATATAAGAGAAAAACGGAATCAAACACAAATTGAGTATCAAGTCGGCTATCGCTCCTATACCGCAGCACAAAGTCACTATATTTATTTTTCCCTTAGGAAACAAAACTTGAATGCCAAAGACATTGGAGATTGCTACCATTAATATAATAGGTGCTATAATCTGCGATGGCAAAATGGAGTGTTCAAACTTGACTCCACACAATGCAGTGATAAGACTTGGCGCACAGAAGATGAGACCAATCGTTATCGGAAGTGCTATCGCCAAAGTGAAATCGTATGATTTTTGAATCAAACGATTGAATTCATCTTCCTTATTCTCTGCTATCAGATGAGAAGCTCGTGGCATCATGACAGAACCCAAGCAAGAGGACATCGTTAACAGCATTTGCATCACCTTGGTAGCAGCAGCAAAATATCCTACCGCCAATGCATTCTTCAGGAATCCCAGCAATACCGTATTGAGTTGGAGATAAATACTGGTAACTACAGAGAATGAGAAGACTTTCAATACTGGTTTGATATGTCGCTTGATATGAAGTTCAGAGAAGATGATGTTCTCACGATGGATGTACTTACGAAGTCGGAAGAAGTTGAAGATATTTCCACCTAAGACTCCAAAGACGGTATAACAACCATAGTAGAGCAAATCAGTCTTACTCTTCACAAAGATGAACAAGAGAACTACCGAGACGGTCTTGATGATAAGTCCTCGTATGGTGATATACTTAAAATCCTCTATTCCCTGATAAAACCATTCACAGCCGATAGCCGTAAAGAAGATGGTAAGGCTCAGTATCAAGAACAATGGGATGTTGACTTGAATCTGCGGGACTGTCAAACATAGGATAGCGACGATAGCGTATCCCACCAATGTCAACATCGAATGCAGCAACAGAATCTCCATTGCCGTTCGATTCATCTGTACCACATCATTTCTATCTCTTGCTATCTCTCGGATAGCATACATCGGTATGCCCAAGCAAGTGAACAAGGAGATATAGCTGATGATGGACTGGAAGAAATTGATTTGTCCGATACCATCTGCCTCTATCACTCGGCAAATGTAAGGAAAGGTTATCAATGGGAACAGCATCTGTGTTCCCGTATTGATAAGGTTGAGTATATAATTAACTTTTACTGATTGTGCCATGTAAACATTTTACTGATTGAATTTTATTCTTTATCCAAATTACAAGCATCGCCAAGATGATGGTTCCAAATAACCTTATAAAGAAAGCAAGGAATGCATCCGCATTACTCGTTACAAAATCTCCCAAACCTAGATATGTCAGATATACCAACACATAGTTGAAAGGATCGGAGAAGAGATAGAGTTCATAACTATAACGAGAGAATGTCTTGTAAAGCCTGAGATTGGTAATACACTTGAAAGTGCCAAAATATTTGGTAAACTGGATCATGATGATGGAGCCATATACGCCCATCGCTACTGTATATATATAATGTGCTGCTTTCATAAAAGCAGTATCACCATTACCATATTTCAAAAAGGAAAAGAACAAGAGGTTATAAATTACAATGTTGAGCAGTAAGATTTGCCCCCCCCCACATCGTTGCATCAAGCTTGCGTAAATACTTAAAGCCAAATGCAAAATATACCAAATGTTTGAATGCAGCAAATATGCCCAGGAACTCAATTCCCTTATTGGTAAAATACGTTGCTACTATAGAAACGCCTACCAAACTAGGCAGGAACCACTGTTTATCCGTAAGATGCTTCTGATGCAAGCCATAATACATAAGAAATATCCAAAACAGGCTAGCCACGAACCAAAGATGTGAGTTACCCATCAAAAGGAATTGCCCCAGGACTATATCCTCTAATACGTTGGCGGACTCAGAATAATAATCACTCATATACTTTAGAGGCACGGACAAGAGCAACGTGGTAAACAAGAAAGGCACAAGAAGCCTTCTTGCCTTGTTACTCACAAATGCCTTCAAGCCCGCTACCTTATGAATGGTCAAACTAAAGCAAGCTCCACTCAGCATCATAAATAATGGCATGTGGAACGTATAAATAAAGCTTACCATCATACAGAGCAGTTTCTCTCCAACGGAATAGTCCGTAGGCGAGATATCACTGAAATAATCTATACCACCATAAGGTGTCATCAAATTAATATAAGTACAGTGCCCGATGATAACCAATAACATGGTTAATGTTCGAGCATCATCTATCCATAAAATATGTTTGTTTTGCATTGATAATTACTTGTAATCTACTAAATGAGTTGGTTATCGTATAAATCATAATTTTGGAGAGACATATTTTCTGTTACTCGCTGAATATTGTCTCATACCATTCACATATATAACCTCGGGAATGTATTCACCTTTAGCCTTCATATCAACTTGTACTTCTGCTATCTTTGCTTGAATTCGCTCGATAGAATCATCTTCCATAATTATCATAAATATGCCACTATCTGCCTTTTCGGCTTTCATATATGCAGCTAATTGGGTTCTATAGCCATGAAGCAAGTTTGCATTTGTTGAACGTTTGATTTCAATAACAGTGTTTGCTTTTGAGCCACGTGTTATATGAAAATCTATTTCACCAACCCCAGGATTATCTTCTCTAGTAATAGATACGTCTAAATTAGCAGCTCTTTTATAAGTATCTGCTACAGTATAAAGCAACATTTGCCAATCCGTTTCATCTGGTTTACGGCTATCTTTGTAGAATAACTCGGACAACCTATTATCTTCTACAAGATGTTTGAATTGCAAACAGATAGACTTAGTTATTTCATAAACCTCTATCTTTGGATCACATGATGAAAGAGACGGAAGAGTAAGAGGATGTTGCAACAATAAATCATGAAATAATATGTCGACATATTCTTTCTTATTATCAGAAGAGAAATCATAAGCAACACCCGTTAACCCTTTATAATAAGATATAGCAGCTTCATAACAAGCTTTATTTCCTAGAATGAGACCTTTCCAATCTCGCTTCTTGTAATCCTTATATTGCGCCCAAGCTACCCCTATAATCTCAGCTATTTTTTTCTTCAACTGATTATTATAATTGCAAACTTTGTCTATTTCATCAAAATCATTAGCTTTAGGCAAATCTGCCAACAATTGCATCGGAATAAAATGAATAGGCTTGTTTTTATAAAACGGCACTTCATATTCTACACCATGTGCAAACTGGAATGCTTGGGTTGTAAGATTAAGCTCTTTTGCTATTCTTTGAGTATATGCAAGAAAGTCTTCCTGTAAAATACAGAGAGTCATATCACTTATTCTATCCGCTCCAACATTATCCTCTATCAATTGCATCAAGGCAAATATTTCAGGTTCTACCAATCCTGCTTGTATTATAGTATAAGCACTATTAGCTAATTGATTTGCTAATTCACCACTTATTCCTTTTCCATAAGAATTTTCCTTTGAGAATCCCAATCCTGTGTTTGAAATTTCACGCATTGTGAATTTCCTTACTATTTGTTTAAAGAAAGGATCTCTCACATTTGTGCCTTTTACAAATTTTGCAAGAGGCACAAGTTTACGGAAATAATCCAAAAATGTATTATATGACTCTTTAAATTCAGGAATCATACAACCTTTTAAAAGCAAAGGATCGACATGCAACAAGGAATCTTTGTCTAAAAAGGCATTATATACTCCTTTAGAAACAAAATCATTATGTTGCAAATGAAAATATTGACTATAATGAATTGCCATAAATTCTTATTTTTAATTACTTTCAATTCAATCTTAGAAAAAGCTATCTACACCGTACATCACCATTACAGCGTCCCCACTATTTTACAAGTAGTTACACATATAAGTTTTTTGAAAAATGTATTTCTTATTTTAGAGAATTGATCTTCAGCTCTTTACTGATAACCTTACCCATTGATTTCTCAATATCGAAGAAGGTCATAGGGTCGTTGTAATCTATCTCAGAAATGGCATTATCCATATCATTTATAGCATAACCTATCCACTCTACGGATTCTTCCAAGTTTTTCATATTGATTCGAGAATAGGTTTCCTCGAAACGATTGAGAAAGAAGGATACCAAATTAGGATTTTTCTTTAAGTACTGATGAAAAGTCTTGCAGACCTGGGCTTGCCCTTTATAGTTGAGACGGCGAATATCCTCAAACATCGGCATAGCGCAGGTATAGGACTTTACGGAAGAAACCTTTTTCCCTATCTTCTTGCGTATCTCCTTTGCCTCGGGAATCGTATCATCGTAAATGTCTTGAAACTCTTCTGGGAGCATCGAGAGCATTCGCTCTAAAAATTCTTTATCAGCCATAAGTCTCTAATTGTATAAATCTACATTGATATCAAATGGAGACTCGAAGTCCTTCAGCATCGCATGCTTGGTATCTTTCTCGGAGAGATTGGCATGTTCTGTTGGGATCTTCCAATCGATATCGAGAGAATCATCCAAGATAGAGATGCCGCCATCTGCCTCTGGATGATAGAAGTTATCACACTTGTATTGGAAGACGGCTGTTTCTGAGAGTACGGCGAAACCATGAGCAAAACCCTTGGGGATGAAGAACTGGCGATGATTGTCTTCTGTCAGTTCTACAGCCACATGCTTGCCATAAGTAGGGGAGCCTTTACGAATATCCACTGCTACATCGAGTACTCTACCTTTTACGCAGCGTACCAGTTTGCTTTGGGTATAAGGTGGACGCTGGAAGTGCAAGCCTCGCATCACGCCATAGCTGCTCATAGACTCGTTGTCCTGGCAGAAGTGAACACTGTGTCTCAAGATTGGAGTAACCTTCTCTTCAAACTCTCGCTCGCTGAAGTTCTCGAAGAAGTAGCCACGAGCATCATGAAAGAGGTGTGGCTCTATAATGAGAACGCCTTCTATATTGTTTTTTATTATTTCCATACCATTCTTTAGGAAATCACTAAACACAACATATCCATTATTTGCCTATCAAACCATTCTGAAAATCATACTTCATACCATCATCATGCTCATTCAAGGAATGGGCTAGTTCTATCGCATCTTCTTCTGAAAGACAATCTTCAATATGTTCATATTGTCTTGTTATTTCATTAAAACGAGCAACTTCATACTTACCATTTTCTTTTGGTTGCGCTACATATTTCTGTGCCATAATTCTTTTGCTTTTATATTAACCTCAAATCCGCAACCTATAGGGTTTCGTGGGAATTTACTTGTAAAACGACAAAAATTCTTTTATTGTACATATTCCTTGGGCATAACAGAAATGTCGCAGACACAAAATCCCCTTACCCCATAAAGCGACTTGAGGTAATACGCTGGTTTAACCAGAAAAGCATGGTCTTTAACCAAAGTCTGTCTTGAACAGGTTGGCATAAGCATTGTTGTCTGAGTAAATGTTCAATACATGCCTGCGTGATGTCTTAATCCATTTTGCAGGAACAGAGATGAACTTGAACACAAAGGTCTTGATTCTGCTGGTGGCACGCAATCCAAATTCATGGGTTTTCAATCTCTGCATAATAGCTTTGTAGAAGTTTCTGATGAGAGCTGTCATAAGCAGGAATACAGTATTCTGTGCCATGAACGATTTTGGCAACTGATTCCAGCCAAAGCCATTGTTCATGTCATCGAAGATGCGTTCCTTGCCACCACGAAGATTGTAGAAATCCACAATGTCTCTTGCACTCGACTTGTAATCGTTAGTCAGTATACATCTGTAGGTATATTCGCCTTCCCAAATGTCAAGGTC
>ENA-USUA01000705-USUA01000705.1-human-gut-metagenome-genome-assembly--contig:-NODE-705-length-18917-cov-261.779299_pt1 | contig 18917 bp, 17 predicted proteins | sample MGYA00250057_ERZ773390 | MGnify/ENA primary metagenome ERZ773390 (study PRJEB29103, sample SAMN06111941) | human gut metagenome | biome: human gut; feature: ankylosing spondylitis patient; material...
GAATGATAAAAAAAATATCGGATCGAAAGGAACAAAAAACCGTAAAAGGCAATGAATCCTCAAATCCAGAATAATTTTTATGTTGAACCATTTAAAATTTTAGAGTATGAATGTATTTCTCTTTTATCGTACAGATAATTGGAACTCCCATGATAGCAAGGATTTGGTATACATCGGGACAAACAAAGAGGCTAGTATCAAAAAACTAATGAAGTTGAAGAGCGAGCCTATCACAGAAGAACAGGCTGAGGACATCCGAAGAATGAACCAAAGCCAGTGCAACAACGTTGGGTATGAATGGGAAGTTGAGGTTTGGACTCCTAACCATTTGAAAGAGTAACTTTAATCTTTAAGCAGATAGGAGATTGATATTTATGGCAAAGGAAGTACATGTAATTTTAAAAGGAGACTGCTATTCTATGAATACTTATTGCAGTACCCTTAAAGAGTTTTTGGAAATGCGCAATCTTAAGAGAAGCGATGTTTCTGATTGGTGGAAAGAGTAATGGTATGATTACAATATCGGAAGAACGAATTTGCGGAGGGTGCAAGCATCATGTTTATCACTTCTCTCCAATATCACAAGATTACGATTACTATACTTGCAGACTGCATAAATGCCCTAGCAAGTGTAATCAAGGTATTAACAATTAGAATTACGATTATGAAAAAGAAAAATAAATATTGCTATGGTTGGGCAATTTGGACTAACTGGGGTAGCGGTTGGGAAAAAGAAAGTGTTTACGACAAGAGTTGTGAATCATACTCCCAAGTGAAGAAAGATGCAAAGGAATACAGAATTGCCGGAGCACAAACGAGAATTACAAACACTAGATGGCTGAACGCCAGCTAATGTATAAAGTTATTAATCAGGTGGGGAATATCCCCACCATCTTACTATTTGGATTATGAAACAGTATATTAGTTTTAGCTACAACGAGGAGTATTTACCTACTCCTCGATGTAAGAAGTTAAGAATACGTGAGGTTCAAAGTTCAACATCAGTAAACATCAGGGAATGTAGCAAGGAAGACGCACCTCTTGTTATGGTGGTAAAAAGCTATAATTGTGACGATTGCGAAGTCAGAGTGTTTAGAGGAAAACTTTATCGCAATGTTCAATGGCGTGACATGAAAAGAATTGATGTAGACCCTTTGGAACAAAACGAAACTGTTAACACAATGAATTGGCAACAAGCAATTTGGGGGCATGATTATTACAATGCTTGCCGTTGGACTGGTGAGATAGGTGATGCTACTTCTAAAGCCAAGATTAAGAAAAGAGCAAGTAAATATCTTATAATTGGTGATATGGTTTTTATGAGAACAACAGAGCCTATCTATAATATAACTTGTTTCGGTTGCAATGATAGTGCAGGAATGTTTGTTGATTATGCGGATAAGGATTCTACGTATTACTATAATTATTCAGCCTTGCAGCATGAAGAATGCCACGAGGAATTGAAAAGAATACTTTCTTATTGCCGTAATAAATATGATAATTCAAATTCATATAACATAAAGGTTTTGGATCCTAACTACGTTAAATTTAAGAGACATAAACGTAAATGATTATTAGAGGTGGCAAGTCTGTTGCTGCCTCTTTTGTTAAATCCCTAGGCTGCTCCCTCATCGGTCGCAGCCATCCGGTTGAACCATTCAGCTTCACCGGTGCAAGAGGTATCTCCGATGGTTGTTGTTTTGGCGCAAATAGTGGCTTTTTTGTTAGGTCACTTTGTTTTTATACCATATAGCAGCTATATGGTAGGTTTTTCTTTATATCTATACCTTCGCCGTTTAAGCCCTTTCCCTGCTTTTTCTTCCAGGCACAACGTTGGTAATCCTTCCAGAGAAGACAGGGAAACTGCACTAATGCGATGCATGCATCACCTTAGAGCAGCAAGGGAGAGTGGTCTTCTTTCCACGGTACAAGTGCAGGGTGGAAAAAACGGAGTATTTGATGGGGGTTATCTTGCTTGATTATATCTATTTATATATATTGTTATTGTGTTATATAGCTATATACTTATATATCTATATTGTTATTGCATTGTTTATCTATTGTGTTGTTTGTTTATTGCTTTATTGCATGCTTGAAGCATGGGAGTATTGCTTTCTTTATATCTATATTCTATTTTTGTTCCTTACTTCGACCTCTATTTTTTTATGATAGTGGTTGCCGTCTCTCTATCATTTGGCTTTTTACCGTGCAAAGGTATGGCGGTTCTGTCAGATACCAAACACCAGACGATGCCTTATTCGGCTAAAACTTTTCCGGAACGCCTTCCACAAATGTTGCACATTTGGGTATTCCAAAAAACTTTCTACCGAATTGTTGGGTGTTCTGACTCTTGGGAACCACCATTTCTTAATGCACGTAAAAAGGCTATATGATGACGAGATGACGGAATGATAAAAAATATCGGATCGAAAGGAACAAAAAACCGTAAAAGGCAATGAATCCTCGAATCCAGAATAATTTATGTTGAACCATTTAAAATAGTTAGAGTATGAAACAGATAGACGAAATATTACAGAGACAGCTTGATAAGAACATGGAGTTCTTTATGAAGTACTTTCCTGCTCGTATCAAGAATGTTGGTGAGGATGCAGTTGCTGCTCGTAAACTTGTATGGGCATTCAAGGATGCTAGAGACAATGCGTTTGAGAAAGTGGCTGAACTTGCAGCAGAACATCTTGTAAAGACGTATGGAGAAGACAGATTAAAGAAAATGGCATTTGTTTGTGTTCCTACAAGCAAGAGAGAAGATTATTCTATACGTTTTCGAGCATTCTGCAAGCGTGTCAGTGAGTTGTCCGGTATAGAGAATGGCTTTTCTCATGTTGTAGTTATGCAGAGCAGAAAGGCAGTACATGAACATTGCAGAGGAAAGAAGAAAGAGGAAATTAGGCCTCAGATAATAGATTTCGATATACCATTCTTCAAAGATAAAGAGGTTTGCGTATTTGATGATGTGGTAACTACTGGCAAAAGTTACGCTCGATTTGCCAATCTTCTAGAGGAGAATGGAGCAAATGTAGTAGGAGGAATGTTTTTAGGTAAGACTTTTTATAAATACAAATAACGTAAGGTATGAACTATAATATGAATGAAACTATGGCTTTTACGGGGCATCGGTCGATAGCCCCATCAAAAGCCGGTCAGATAAGACAGAATGTGAGAAAGCAGATAAAAGACTTATATATCAAAGGAATAAGATTTTATCTTTGTGGAATGGCTCTAGGTTTTGATATGTTGGCTGCCGAGGAGGTATTGGCTTTAAAGGAAACACTTCCAAGCCTTAAACTCATAGCGGTGGTACCATTCACGAATCAGAGTAACAGGTGGAATCATCGAGACCAAGAACGTTACAGAAAGATTTTGGAATCGGCAGATGAAACGATAGTTTTGAGTGACGTTTATTTCTCCGGATGCTATTTGGCTCGCAATGATTACATGATTTCGCACTCTGCAGGTGTGGTTGCTTATTTCGATGGCACGCCTAAGGGTGGTACTTTTTATACTATCAGAAAGGCTAGAGGAAAAGGAAAAAACATATTGAATCTGTTTACCTAAAAAAAAGAAGGAGTATATCTGTATGAGGTATGCTCCTTTTATTATATCTAAAGCAGCACCCTAAATCTGTTGTGAAGATTTAGGGTGCTGCAGTTTTAATATCTATATGTTTTTTATTAACTGCTTAATAACTAGTAATCTATTTGTTTTGTCTAGGTTTTGCAAACGTTAATTTCAAAGGTATATCAAATCGAGGCTCTTTATTATGCCTAGATTTTATACTTTTGCAGCGTTTTAATATTAATCGAAAATCATATGAAGATAAAAAATCACGTTTTGTGTATGATGGCTATAGCATCTCTCCTGGTCAGCTGCAATAGCCATCCGAAGTTTGAAACATCGGTAGATGCTGTAGAAGGTTGCAAGAAGGAGCTTGCAGCCTTGAAGGGAGAAAAGGAAATGTCGATAGAACAACTTACAAAAGCCACCTCGTCTTGGCTGGAAACACAAGACTCGGCTTATAGCGTTTTCTCCCGTGACACTTCTATTAATTTACGAAGTCCGGTGGCTTTGGCATTTTTTGTGGTCTCGGACTCTATCCGTGGAGAGTTGAAGCGATTGGCTTTTTCCCAATCTCGAAGCCTGAACGATGTAATGTATCTTAAGCTCAATACCGCCACATCCAGCGAGAAAATCGAAAAAGCAGATGCCTACAAAGAGGCTATCTCCTTTTTCGAGCGTTTGGATAAACAGGCTGTTTTTCCAACCCTCAAAGAAACTCTTCGTGCCTATTATTATCTTTTACGCAAAGCTAAGCCATTCCGAACGGAAGAGCAACTGATTGAGTTCATATCTAAGGAAGACAAATGCTTCCGTTCTCTGATGACGCATTTGAGCGAGGTTTCCAATGAGCACCTTCAGCAGCTCACTGATGCCACTTCAAAGGTATATGATGGTTTATATGATTCCGTCGGGAAAAAAGCGGATGATGTGAACGACCGCACCATGTTGTTCCTCACCATGCGCTTCAACCGTAGAATTATCCAGAATTCAGCAGCATGCAAAGAAAATATTGAAAGCGGTAAGAAACTCGATAGAACACAGAGAGCCAATTACCGATGGATGCTCATTCAGCCTTTCATGGCTATAGATGATTATTCCACATCTGCTCTCACGAAAGAGCAGAAAAAGGAACTTCTCGAAATATCCAGATATATTCCTTCTCTTCTGTCTAAACTAGATTTGCAGAAGCAATCCAAAGAAGAGGAAGATAAATTTACTGAAGTTCTCTCTCAATATTTCTTGAAATCATATTTATCAACAACTTTATAGTACATACAATGAATATATTAGTAGATTATAACCAGCTTGAAAACGAAGTTTTGAAAGATTCAATCTCTGATTTCCTCTCAGAAATGAGAGAAAATCTACCAGAGGTGTTCAACTCCTTAGAGATGAGAACAGTGTTGCACGGCAATTATGCAGAGGTTTATTTCCAACTCTGTTCACAAGCCATGATAGAGGAACTGACAGATGACCTGGCAAGGAAGCTCGGATGCCATGTCCTATATGCCGTGAAGGAAGGTGAAGGCAAGGATTACAAGGTAGTCGCTTATTCTATGCCTGTAGAGAACAGGATGTATATCATCTATATCTCTTCCTGGCAGTATGGTGTGGTGGATTCCATGACCGCTCATTTCTATGACAGCATGGAAAACATGTATAGGCAGATTACCAAGGAATATACTTCTGCTCCAAAGCAGTGCTTTATCCTGGAGAAAGAGAAGTTCTCTGAGGTACTAAGAAATTTCTATTAAAAGTCGGGTGTTATGTTTATATTATCATTAAAAGTAATTTTGGCGTTTGTATTAACTGCCATTCCGTTTGCTTTTCATGTCTGGGTTCAACCCAACCAGGACAGATCACCTCTTCTGAGAAATCTGTCTACAGCAGTGATGGCATGTTTGCCAAAGATTCGTGGAGTGGTGAAGAAAGCAAGATCATTTCTTTCGTGGTACTACGACAAGATGAAAACCAGTATGAGCGCAAGAAAACTTTTTACACTGATTTTAGTGATGGTTCTTCTGGCTGTTCAGTATGTTGATTACGAAACAACCCTCTATGCAGTTAGAACAAATCACTTGATTGGAGAATGCCCTTCATCTTTGGAAATGGATAAATCCGAGGGAATTAGTTGCCTATGGAGTGTGTGGGAGAAAAATCTGTTTTTTCTCCCATCGCAAACTCCCTACAATATAATAACAATAAATCTGTTATGTACCTTTCTGCTTTTCAACTATCGTATAGCTGAGAATGTTCTTACTTGTTTGAATCAGAAAAAAGTTATATTTTCATTGTCGGCAGCAGTTTCTGTTGCTCTCATCCTGATAGATGGAAGGCTCCTGATTGGTTCTGAATGCATATACATTCTTTTGGGTGCAGGAGCCATTTTTCCAAAGTTCGTAGGACATGGACAGGATGGTTCAAAAGAATCTCTCAGACACATTGTAAGGGAGCTTCGAGAATGGAAAGAGATTTCCCGAAAGGCTGCTTAGCTTTTGCTACAGCCTTGTCATTGAATTAGTTTAAATAATAGATTGTAAATATAGAATCATTTATATGATACTTGAAAATAAAAAAACAAGAGACATTGGTGATGCAAAAATCGTTCAAAACTCCATGAATGGAACAACGAAATCAGCCGAAAGGAAATACTCAATATATATTCCTTTTGAGCTAATGGACTTTTTAGGCAATGACCTTATGATAGTGAGTCCAAAGCGTTTTTCAAAAATCAAGGCTTTCCGATATTTGCTATCCCGGCATATTGATGGCCTCGAAAATGGAGAACTGAAACGCAACTACATTTCTCAACTTAGCAAAGACTGGAAATGGACTCGTCAGACTGTTGTCTCATTTTTAAAATCTCTTCAAGAGATGAATGTAATCGATATCAAACTCATTCTTCGTGCTACAATGGTCTCCATTAATCCGACCATTGTAGTCGCTAATCTTAGCAAAGAAGAACTTGACAAGATGGCTCAGTTATCGCTTACTCAGCTTTCCTCAGCCTCGTCACATATCTCTTCTAGAGAAACAAAGTAAATCAGCAAGTAGAAATAGTAACAATCGCAAAGTAAGGTTCTTTTACAAATGCGCTTGCGCATGAGTGGGATGTTTTTCACGTCTTTAGTAGCCTAATACTAAGTTCCGTCCGGAACTTATAAATCCCCCAAAAACGATAAGTAAATCGTTTTGACATTCGTGCGGCAAGCCGTGGGGTATTAGGCTCAGGGAATACTTCCCTAAGAACCCTTCTTTAAAAAATCAGAAACATGAGTGGACCAAAGAATGTTATAGATATGAGACCTGGAAAAGGTTTCACTACATCACAGAGCAATGAGCATCTAAGACGGATGGCTGACAAAGAATCAGCAAAGAAAGCTCAATGGAATTATGACCCTTCGAGAGAACGTCTTAACTTTGAAATAGGGAAGGGTGGAGTAGTAAAAGAGGTTGATAAGACAAAATCAATTCCACAAAGAATTAAGGAGAATCTGGAAGTACGTGGAATTAAAGATCCCAACATTTCTTTAATCAATCAAGGGAAGGATCCGTATTACCGCACGGTTGCAAACTTCATTTTGGGTGGCAACCGAGAAGTAATGAGAAATCTGGCTTTTGGAAATCAGAAGGTGGATTGGGAGCATGGAGCTAACAATTCTGGCTTGAAGAGAATGCTGGAAATTGAAGCATGGGCAAAAGATGCTTATGCCTTCATGTGTAAAAAATATGGAGAACAAAATATAGCAGCTTTTGTTGTTCATCTGGACGAAACGAACCCACATGTACATTGTACGGTTTTGCCTATTACAAAGAAAAATAAGTTTTCCTTTTTCGGTGTTTTTTTGAAAGGGAATAATACAAAGGATGCACTTTCAGAATATATGGATAGCCTTCATACCGAATATGCGGAGGAGGTTGGATTGAAGTATGGTATGGAAAGAGGGGATAGCATCAAGGAGACAGGAGCCGTTCATCGTACCACAGAAGAGTATCGCAGGAAACTTTGGAAGGATGCCCAGGAGAAGGAAGAAGAGGTTCGAGAAAACACCAAAACCATCGAACAGCAAAATTCAACGATTACCAATCAGCGTGGAATTATTGCATCACTCAGCAGGGAAATCAAGCATTCAGCAGCTCGTCTGAAGGCGTTGGCTACGATGATCAAGAATCTTGAAACTCATAAGGCTGACCTGGAATATGAGGTTGAAAAACTCAATAAAGACCTTACTACAGGAAAGATTTCTAAGGAAGAAGCAGACCGCAAACTGTCACAAATCAATGCCGAAATCAAGAAGACGGAAGAAAAAATACTTGACAAGACTGATAAACTGAAAATTGCAGAAAGCAAACTCCATGATGCAGAACAGCGCAAGGCAGAATTGGAAGCGAAAGCCCATGAAGCCGAAGAAAAGAGAAGTTCAGAAGAGCAGAAGACTGCTTTGGCTGTTGAAAAAACGGCTAGGGCAGAAGGCAGATATCAGGAGATTAGAGCCAAATATAAGGAGGTCGCTCCGGCTGTAAATGTTCAAGTAATTCATGAAATGGAAACCCTAGGATACCATTCTGCGGCTTTTGACATGAAGAACAGACTTTCCAAATACAACGCTCTAAAAAACTCACTTTCGTATGAACAGAGAGAGTTTTTGGATAAGATGATGGACGATATTTTTGATGGTTCTGTTATTGTTAGTATGGCAGAAAATGCTGCTTCGATTTGTTCAATCGCAGCTTCATTGTACTTGGGATATCTTGATAATGCTACAAGGATAGCACAAAGTAGTGGCGGTGGCGGTGGACCTGGAACAGGATGGGGAAAGCGTGATGATGAGGATGATTTTGCCTTCAGAAGAAGGTGCTTCGGGATGGCAATGAAAATGATGAGACCTGGACATCAGCAACGTCGAAAACGTTAGTTAAGAAACATACATATACAAAAACAGACCGACATGAACTTTTGTTCACATCGGTCTGTTTTTGTCACAGCCATCTACTTCTTTTATGCGTTTTTATCACAAGTGGTGTATAAGTAAATCCTTCTTGGGTCATTTTCAAGCCCTCGCCATCAAATTGAGTAATTTGAATCTCCGTATCATCCTTGATGTATTCACTTTCATAAAAGCATGCCAATACAGAAAAATAAGTGAAGTCGTCAGTTCTTCTGCATATCTTGTACCATTGATCAGGCTCACTTTTCTCTATCAGATACTTATTATTGATGACACAGAGGTTGTCGTCTGCCACAATTTCCCATTGCCTTAATGGTCTGTTCATAAGTCCAGGGATGTTTCTCACATAGCACCAGTCTCCTTCTTTCAAGATGTTCAGATAGCCACGTTTGAACAGGACAGGTCTTGTATAATGTTTCCTATATGTCACAGGGTCAACCCAATAGCTTTCATTAACCTGTGCATCCTCCACATGCCAAATGCCGTCTTTCTCGATTGTTATCTTATCTTTCGCTGTTCCAAGATGTTTCTTGATAGGATAGAGATTATCAGCAGGATAATATTCATAATGTTTATATGAATTCTTAAGTTTTTCTAAACTCTCCTTCCTTTCTTCTTTGTCTCTTTGGGCAAACTCAGCCAACTCCTCACGGGAATCTACTTTCTCCAGTTGGCTGCCGATGTTCTTCTGCACATAATATTGCTCATTCTCATCAATATACAGTCGCGTGTTGCCTTCTCCTTCTTTATACAGATACACCTTATTTGGCTCATCCCAAGGAATAAACTTATGCTTCCAGCTCAGTCCTGTTCCTACTTGCAGTTCCAAGGTCTTCACCGTCAGATAGGTCTTTTCATCAATATATTTCGATAGAATACGAGGGTATAGCTTTTTGCCATCCTCTGTACAGAAGTCGATGCCCATCAGCTTCACACTTTGTGGCTTATTGGCAAACCACAACCTGTTCCGCAAGTCAATCCATTCCTTCCTACCTGCTTTCTTTCTTATGTAGCAATAGGCAAAGCCATCGTTGGTCATTTCTATCTTCTTATATTGGCATTCCAATATCATCTTGCCATCCATATCCTTGATGCCTTTCAGTCCTTTTTCGTCTTCTACAATCTGATAGCCATAGGTGTCCATGATCATCTGCTGTTGGCGCTCATGGTTGATAATTTTCATCATTTCCTCATCACCATCCATCAGCACATCCATCCTACAGTTGTGACTATTGACTTGCATACACGCCTCTTGCAGAATGTCCTCCAGAGAAGTACGTCCTTCAAACATACTCTGCCAATCTCTGTCCACAGATGGCAATCCAAACCGCTTATACAGTCCTACATTGTCCAGTATCACGCAGTATTCTTTACCTTCTGCCACTCGCAGTCCACGTCCCACCATCTGCATATACTTAGCCAATGACAGCGTAGGTCTTGCCAACTGTATGAACTCCACATCAGGACAGTCGAAGCCCTCCGAGAATAAATCCACACTTACCAGTACCTCAATCTCATCGGAAGTATTTGAAGCAGAATTTAGGGAAGAGGAGAGCGAGGAAGATTTGAATCTTTCAATAAGTTCTTGTCGTTCAGCAAGCGGTGTCTTGCTCGAAATCGCCACAGCCTTGATGCCATTCTCCCGATAGAACTCCGCAATATGCTCAGCATGTTGAATACTGATAGCATAGACAATACCTTTCTTCCCAGGCACATACTCCTTGATAGTAAGGCAAAGCCTTTCAAGTGATGGTCTCACATCCATCACTTCATTCAGTTCCTTTTGCTGATAGTCACCATCAGCACCTCGCTTCTGCAACGAGTCTATCAGCAGCTGGGCTGCACTATCAGGCTTGATGGAGTAGTAGTCATACAGGCTCAACCGCCCTTCGGCAATAAACTTCTCCATACTCCATGAGCACAGCAAAGTGTCAAACAAGTCCGTGAATCCTTTGCCGTTCAAGCGGTATGGCGTAGCCGTTAGTCCCAACTTTTTCGCCTTCGGATAGGCATTCATCACTTCTGCGTAAGTCTCTGCCAAAGCATGATGTGCCTCGTCTATCACTATAAGCCCCGGCTTCTCTTCCGTCTCTCCATAGTGTCTCGACAGCCATTGTATCGATGTCACTTTGATAGAGGTGGATTTTAGGGAAGAGAAGAATTTTTCCAAGGTGTCCTTGATTTGTGAAACGAGTTCACGACGATGGGCTACTACCCACACTTCCTCTTTCAAAAACAAACCTACGAGGGCGGCAAGCAGATACGTCTTTCCCGTTCCAGTCGGCATTTGTACCATGACAGCATCATGATGTTTAAATGCCTCCTGAACTCTCTTCACCATGTCTTCCTGATAATCAAAAAGCTTTATCTTCTTCATTGTCATTTCAAAAAGCAAAAATCCTTTTTACCTTTTTACTCTTTTACCTTTAAAAGTTTGATTGTCTGTGTTTTTCCCGTGATACCTGTTACCACGGCGATTCCATTGGCACGAATCTCCACCTTCTCATATTTGGCATCAACAATCACTTTTCCTTTTAATGTCATAACACCCCAATGTTGGGGTATCTGTTCAAAGGCGCAATAGGCACCGACTGGTTGCGCTATACTGTGGTATAGAGGTGGCACGATAACTTTGCCATCTACCTTCACGCCCCATTTCTTTCCTGCTTGATACAATTCCACATGTCCTGCCTCCGACTTCTCTTGCATCAGCAATAACTCCTGTTCCTCTTGCTTTTTCCTGCGCTGCATTTCTATGTCATAAACATGCTTGCCAAGCCGAGGCATCGCAACCATCAAATTCTCGCTTTCTGTTTTGGGGTGATTGCAACCTATATAGGTCTTTTTCAAGTTGGAGTCAACGTAGTAATAATCCTCATGGCTGTCCATGACCACTATGCCACTGTCGTATAGGTCGGCACACAGCCAATATACATGAGTATGGTCGCTACGTAAAAAACAAACCTTTTCACTGTTTTCTTTATACATACGCATAGAGCCGCCATCCTCCTCTTTATATATCCATTCCTGACAACCACTGGCTGTAGAGCGTTGAAAGTTGTAGATCAAATAATATCCATAATTCCATAGGTCATATTGGGAAGGGCGAAAAGGTAAAGCAAAGTACTCGTAGGTACGAGATCTGAAGAGACCATTATATTCGACGAACTCCCATTTATTGATGGTGATTACCTCGGGAGCATCTTTCGCATGAATGTCCTCGTCTATGACAACTCTCGCCAAGAGGTCGTAGTAACATACAGTCTTTCTGCGAGGTCGATAGGATAAGATATTACCTTGCAAGAACTTCATGTCATAATAGTTGCCTGGTTCTATCACCTGTTCGCCTTGCCGGTTTACCACCGTCATCTTTCCATCATTCAACTTGACGATGGCAAAATCATCATTACAATCATCAAACTCCCGATACTGCAATGACTGCATCAGTTCCTCATGGCTCATCACCATCATCATTTCAGAGTCTTGACCAACAGGCATAGTTTCTTGCTTTCCGTACATCAAGAAGAAATCTCTTTCTTTCGGAGTCTCCTTCTTACTGCTGTATCTCAATCTTCCTTCAAATGTAGCCTTCCAGTTCCATACTTGCGATGGCAACCCAAATACCCGATATAGTCCCACGTTATCTATAATCACGCAGTTCTTCTTTCCTTTAGCTACTCGCAGTCCTCGTCCCACCATCTGCAGATACTTGGCAAGCGACAGCGTTGGTCGAGCCAACTGTACAAACTCTACATCCGGACAGTCAAAGCCCTCCGAGAATATATCCACATTCACCAGCACTTGGATGTCACCTTTCTTGAAAGCTTCAATGTCTTGTTGTCTTTCCGTAGCAGGAGTCTTCGAGTCAATGGCTATGGCTTTCACGCCATTTTCCTGATACAGTTTTGTGATTTTCTGAGCATGAGAAATATTGATTGCATACACGATGCCCTTTCTGCCTTTACCATATTCTTCCAAGCTCCGATAAAGTCTTTCGATGCTCGGTTTCTTATTCAGCAACATATCCATTTCCTTGTTCTGGTAGTCACCATCTGCTCCTCGCTTCTGCAAGGAGTCGATGAGCCGTTGCGTCATACCATCCGATTTGATGCTCACAAAATCGTATGTTGCCAATCTTCCCTTGCTGATAAACTCAGGAACATCCCACGACTGCACCAATACATCAAAAAGGTCAGTGAATCCCTTTCCGTTCAATCGGCAAGGAGTAGCCGTCAGTCCCAGGAACTTAGCCTTCGGGAATCTCTCCCACATTTCCTTATAAGTCTTGGCAAGGGCATGGTGCGCCTCGTCAATCACTATCATTCCTGGTTCTTCCTCTATCTCGTCATAGTGCTTCGACAACCATTGAATCGACACAGCCTTGACGGAAGACAATAGGGAAGAGGTGTTTGATGCGGAATAAGAATGGAACTTTCTTACGGTTTCGTCTATCTGTGACACAAGCTCTCTTCTATGGGCTACAATCCATACTTTCTCCATTGGATTGTTGCTCACGAAAGAGTCTATGACTGCTGTTAACAGGTATGTCTTACCTGTTCCCGTTGGCATTTGTGCCATCACGGACCGATGAAGGCGCAACGCCTTCTCAATCCGTTCCTTCATATCCTCTTGGTAATCAAATAGCTTGATTTCCTTCATTAACAATTTCAAAGAACCAATAACGATGTTATACCAATTTCATAAATCCGATATACATCAAGGCATCAGCGATGCTCTGCTGTACTGGATTTTTCTTGTCCGAAGCCCATGAAAATTTCGCTTGAATTTTGCGAAGTTCCTCACGCTTCTCTATATATTGCTTCTCCAGTTGATTCAGAATCAGCTTGGAAGCTTGTGACAAAGGAACCTTGCCTGCCTCTCTGTCCATCACTTCCTGCAACTTGATGTTACATTCCGTCAAACTCTCCAATACTTTGCGATATTCCATCATGCCAGGAATATCACCAATCTGACTTTCCGTAGTATCTCTTAGTATTGTCCTTATACAATCAGGCATAAATAACTTCCAAGTATTGCCATCCTCGTATGTCACCACTAAATGAACTTTCTGCATCATCAGATGCTTCTCGCCATTTCTTGGCACTTCAACACACTCGTCAAATTTCAGATTGATAAGTTGGGCTATTAACTTCTGCTCGTTCATTGGAAGTTGGTTGACCGTATAGAAAGGATCATGCTGAAACAATGTAGCAAGTCCTTCTGCCATTTCTCCTTTACGATAGGATGATGGCAAACTTACATTTATCAACCTTGCATGTTCTTGAATCACTTTCTTTGTGTCGTATTCGATCATCATCGCCAAGTTGAGCTTATCTCTAAATGGTAAATTCTTCAGTATAACCATAGTATATGTTCTAAATCAAAATAATCAGTTTCTCAGCAATCGCATCAAAGCAGGACGATTGCCGTAATTGTATTCTACCTCCTCCACAAAATCCAAGATGAGTTTCTTGGAAGCTTCACAACAAGTGTACATACCCTTGATATCATCCACGATATAGCCATAGCTCTTCGATTTTGCATAACTCAAATGCTTACGCAAATCATCAATAACATGCTTGGTATAAATAGTTTGATCTTCCTCGCTCATATAATGCGCATACTTTTTGAAGAGTGCTACTCGGCTGAATGACAGTCTGTTGTCCATCAGAATCTTCAAGAGGCACTGATACTTCTTTTCCTCCACAATCATGTCGCACACTTCGATGCAATCATCATCCGTGATATGTGGAATATCCCCGAAGAGTTTCACAACAAACTCATCCCAATCCTCCTTGGCTACCAACTCTTTCAACTTCTCGAAGTAAGGTCGCTTGTCCACCAAGAACTGACGGAACAATCTGCGGTATTCTTCAATAACGCTAGCCTTGTCATTACGTCTTTCCAAGATTTCTATCTTTTGCAGATGCCAAGGTTCAGTGGTATTGTATCCATCATCGCCATATACAGCAATCGTTTTGTCTATCTCTTTCAAGGCATCATTCTCCAATCCCTTTTTGAGAAGTTCGTTGATTTTGAAGGAGCAGACATCAGGTACATACTTGTATTCCTCCAAGATAGCAACCTCTTCATTCTCTCTATCGTGAGTCCGCAGATACTCTATCTTCTTGATGAGCAACTTGCCCAACTCCTCGAATCTGAACAGCGAACTCAACTGGTCAAAGTTTTCGTCATTCACCAATCTCTTGTATTCATGGGTATGATGCTTTATCTGCTTGTCAAGGTCAGCAAGATAAGTTTCCGCATCCGCCAATCTGAAGTTGATAGCCTCACGGATATGGTCAAAGAAGCAAAGGCAATAGTCATCGTAAGCCTCCATCTTCTCAATCTCAGCCATCTCTTTCTGTGCCTTAGCAACAGATTCAATAGGAGTAGCCTCGTCTCTCAGCACCAGAGCCAACTCTTTCTCCACTTGATAAGTGAAGAAATCATCTCCATCACATTCTTGGTTGTTATACACTTCCAAGCGGCTGTATTCCTCTGCCACAAAGCGCAGAAAGTCCAAGCCGCTTCTCACAGCATTCCCATTCTCCTTGGCATCCGTCAATGACTTGAATTGTTTATATTTTGTGTAAGATTGTATCATTGTTTTACTTTCTAAGTTAATTCATACTAAATATTCATTTTAAAGTGAACAAGCTATCAATAAAAGTATTATGTTTTGCAATATCAGGAATGACATCATTACTATTGAAAAGAATATGATATGATAACAGACATGGAAAATGCAACCTTTGAAATTAAGCAATATGACAGAACAAATTATTCCGTGATTGCCTCGCTGCGATACCAGCCGAGCAAAAGGCAGAGTTCGATTTGTCTTTCGGTATTGTCGAGCGCATCAGTGAGATTCTGAGAGCCAAGGGCCTCACTCAAAAGGATTTCGCCCGCTTACTCAACAAGCGAGACTCAGAAATCTCCAAATGGTTAACAGGCAGACATAACTTCACAACTCAAACCATTTCTCGTATAGAAACTGCCTTAGGAAGTAAACTCATCAGCATAGCCCATTGATTGGGCTATGCCTATGAGCATATTCTAGAATACCAAGAAATTCACAATAAATCTGTAACTTATCATCAAATCCACCGAATATAAACTGTAAACTATTGACTGTTGTCCCCAGACGGTTCTATCCCGCACAACTTGACGAAGACCTTTGATTGGTCCGCCAACCTTATAGCGTAGCGGTTCTGAGCACTGGAGGGCGGTTGCATCCCTTGCCCTTTTGAAAGGGCGAGTACTTGGGAGAGTGGGTAAAGAACCATCCTGCGGGGGCTGTCACCTACAAGGGGAACCGAAGGGGCCGTAAAGACTTTTACTTTTACCGAAAACATTTCCTATTCTTCAATGTTATTAATTTCCTTTTTGAATGAAGTTAAGATACTTGCAGCTACGATTTCCTTATTTTTATAATACAAAGAATGATAAAAATCATTATAAACCACTGAAAGCAGAGTTACATATGCAGACAGCAAAACATTAAAATGATTACACACCTGTTCTGCCTTTTTCGAATCAAACTTAGGGAAAACATTGAGAGCAGTAATATGATCCATATTTAATATAGATGCTGTATGTACATCTTTACAAAGTTCAACATATTGATTGTGTATTGAATCATACACCCCGCTTTTGGACATTTGAAAAACAGTTGATGCCTTCGCTAAGTCAAAGATTTTATACACACTTTTTTCCAATATAATATTGGGATTTTCTTTCAAACAAACAGCCTTGATAAAGTTTTCGATTGAACTTCTCAACAATAAGCATGCCCCTTTGTAGCATCCATTCATAAAGGAAAATAGAGATTGACCAACATCAGAGACAGACTCCAATAAATAATCGTATTGATTCTCTTGTATAGAAAATCCGCTTTGCTGGTGTAATTCGACAACAAATACGAGATAAGAATAATATCTTTTATGACAACTTGCTAAAATTTTCCGAAACTCTTTGTCACCTACAGATGAAGTTAGGTTATAACTGTTAAGGAATTCCAGCAATCTATCAAAATCCTCATTCATTAGTCTCCCCATAATAACCACCTAATTTTGCTATCGTTTCATTCCATGAGAAATCAGGCTCCTTTCGTGCCTTTTTAAAATCACTCATGTCCTTTTCGTTATTTAATATACGATTCAATGCATCAACTAATTTTCCAAGTTTTTTATTATTTGAATTTGAAACTTCACAAACAATCATACCAATATACTCTATCTTAGATCGCTTGGCTGCCTTACTAAGATGCAAATCCAGCACCTCTTCCGCAAAATCCAAAATATCACCTTTGGTAAGGAATAACTCTTTGTCTTGGAACAATCTCGGCAAAACGCCGACTAAATATTCTTTGTCATTCGGAATAGAACATTTATGCAACTCTAAACTCTTATTTTGCTCCTGCTGAGCAAGAAAATCATATAAGTCGCTAAAAGTATTACCTTTATAAGTATCAAAGATCCAAGATAACTCTTGCACAAATTTTTTCAAACTTTGCACTTTACTTTCTGAAAACTTTCTCATCTTGACTATTTTATTCTAGATAACATTTCATTAACAATTCTCGACAATGCCGTTTTAACATTAGCATTTCCAGAATCTAAGATAAATTCCTGATTCAGCTGATGTTCTGCAACATTTATTGATTTTGGAATTTCCCATTTAAACAAATATTTTTTCCAGAAAACATGTGTCTCAAGATTCTTTCTTGCTGCTCCATAAACCCGCGTCTTTTCTTCAGTCATCATCAATACCAGACCTAAACACTTAACATGCAAATCAAAATTCTCATTTTTCTGTCTAATGATACTTCTCAACAAATCAATACCAGTTAAAGACAAAGGATCTGCCTTTACAGGAATCATATAATAATCACTCGCAATCAAGGCACTGGTCATCCAAATTGAAGGAGTTGGAGGAGTATCAATAATCACATAATCCAACTTATATATAGAATTAATCTCCGTTAAGTATTGATGCAATCGATTTACACATCCCGACTGAGCAGATATTTCGATCTTAAACAATTCTAAATTACCAGGAAGAATATAGAGATTATCTTTGATCTTTAACGGTTTAATATCTTTAAAAGTTCTTTCTTTACAAGGTATTTCTCCGTCAACAGAACTAATTCTCTTGACTACATTTGGCTCAAATATGTTACAGATTGTATCACGTTTTTTTGAGCAATAGTCGATATAATCATCACCTGACATAAAACACTGAGTTGCATTAAACTGAGGATCTATATCAACTAGCAAAACACGCTTATTCTCATTCGTTGCTAAATAATGGCAAACGTTAGTTGCCAAAGTGGTTTTTCCTACACCACCTTTCATATTTATAAAACTTATAACCTTCATAGCTATATATTGAGATAAATTATTTTAATATTTAAAATTATATGTATATCAAGCCCATGATTTAAGCATACAATAAGAACGACCTCTTCGCTTTAAAAATATAACATGAAATGACAACAGCAGAAAGGATTGCAAATCACCCTTGTTTTATAGGTTGAACCTTTTAAAATTTCGGATTCCAAAAAGCGCCTAATGGGAGATAGGGCTCTATTAACAAGCGTGACCTATAACCGTGACTTTTCCAAAATCACACACTACGTATATTTCCTTTATCCCTAGGCGGTCCCAGCCCGCACAATCTGGCGAGACCTTTGATGGTCCGCCAACCTTATAGCGTAGCGGTTCTGAGTACCGGAGGGCGGTTTTCTCCCTCGCTCCTGAGGAGAGAGGGCAGGGATGAGAGGTGGAGCCTTCCTTAAGGGTAAGGAAGGACGGGTAGGTTTTCGAAAAAAACTCCTTTTGTCTAAAGGGAGGCAGAGGGTTTCGAAAGTGCATACCCTCCAATCACCCCATAACATACCAGCGGTATGAGAAAGGCAATCGCCATACTCCCCGTAGTATCTGCAATATACCCCATGATTACAGGAGCAACCGCTCCCCCCACTATCGTCATGATAAGCAGCGAAGAAGCAAGCTTGGTCTTAGTACCCGCATCTCTCAATGCCAGCGAGAAGATGGTCGGAAACATGATGCTCTCTCCCAGATACAGGGCGAAAAACGCAATGAGCGATAAGGTTCCGCTACATACCACCACAATCAATGTGGCAACAAAGGTGAGGATGGCACAAGCTAGCAGTACCAGCCTTGGCTGGATATAATTCATGATGACACCACCAGCCAACCTGCCGATAAAGAACAGACCCATTCCGCCAAAGGCGAGATACAGACTGGCAGCCTGCTTCTCTATATGAATACTCTCCTCAGCATAGTTGATGAAGAAACTGTTCACACCCGTCTGGGCTGCCACATAAAGAAACAAGGTCAGCATACCGAAACCGAATGCCAT
>ENA-USUA01000724-USUA01000724.1-human-gut-metagenome-genome-assembly--contig:-NODE-724-length-18610-cov-40.364701_pt1 | contig 18610 bp, 18 predicted proteins | sample MGYA00250057_ERZ773390 | MGnify/ENA primary metagenome ERZ773390 (study PRJEB29103, sample SAMN06111941) | human gut metagenome | biome: human gut; feature: ankylosing spondylitis patient; material...
AGGCTCTGGCCGCTGTCAAGAGCATCGTGGAGAAGCAGCTGGGCTGATGTTTGGACAAAGGAGCTGCGCGTGAAAGGCTCTCCCTTTGGGAGAGCTGTCACCGCAGGTGACTGAGAGGGCAAGCCTGTGGCCCCAGAGCTGCGGCGGCGTGATAGGCAAGAGTTTTGTCAGAGCGATAGCGTCGCTGTGCTTTTAATTTCTTGTCAGCGCCCTTGCCCTCTCCGTCTGCTTCGCAGACACCTCTCCCAAGGGGAGAGGCTTGACAATACGCCGCAGTATCCAGATAATAGAAAGTAGGAAGGAGCGATTCCCATGGAAGATTGTCTGTTTTGCAAAATTGCAGCGGGGGACATCCCCTCGAAGAAGCTCTATGAGGACGAGCAGGTGGTGGCATTCTATGACATCGCCCCGCAGGCCAAGGTGCATTTCCTGGTCATCCCCAAAAAGCACATCCCCTCGGCCGCTGCGCTGACCGAGGAAGACGGCGCTCTGCTGGGCCATGTCTTTGCGGTCATCGCAAAGCTCGCCAAGGAGCAGGGTCTCGACAACGGCTACCGCGTCATCTCCAATGTGGGCGAGGACGCCGGCCAGACCGTCAAGCATCTGCACTTCCATGTTCTGGGCGGCGAGAAGCTGCCTGTCTGATTCCGAAAAAGTAAGGGAGATCGTTGAATATGGCTAAGACTTATACGCTGAATGTCGCGGGCCTGACCCGTGAGCTGACCATCTGCAAGGTGAACGACCACATGGACATTGCGGCCTTCATCATGCTGGGCGACGCCGAGCTGACGGTGGCGGCTGCCGCTGAGCTGCTCAAGAAATGCCCGGATTTTGACATCCTGCTGACCGCTGAGGCCAAGGGCATCCCCCTGGCTCACGAGATGAGCCGCCAGAGCGGCAAGCCCTACGTCTGCGCACGCAAGGGCGTCAAGCTGTATATGCCCGACCCTGTTGTCGTCGAGGACCAGTCCATCACCACTGCTGGCAAGCAGAAGCTGGTCATCGACCGCAAGGAGCTGGACAAGATGAGCGGCAAGCGGGTGCTGGTCGTGGATGATGTCATCTCCACCGGCGGCTCTCTCAAGGCTCTGGACGAGCTGGCCGAGCAGACCCAGTGTACCATCGTGGGTCAGGCCGCCGTTCTGGCCGAGGGTGATGCTGCCCAGCGCAAGGACATCATCTTCCTCGAGCCGCTGCCTCTGTTCCTCCACTAAACCGATATGCGACGCCCGCTCTGCGCGTTCTGCCTGAGTGCGCTGGGTGTGTTAGCGTTGTGCTCATTTTTGCCGCAGATGGGGCTTTTGCTGCCGTCTGCGGCAATTTTTGTTGTCTTCTGCCTGCTGGTCTGGTGGAGAGGCGGGGCCGCGAGAGGGTATGCGGTCTGCCTGCTTCTGGGCGCAGTGCTGGGCGTCGGCATCATGAAAACGACCGGCGCGCGGCTGGCAAAGATACAGGACGCCTACGCCGGAAAAGAAGTGGCCCTCACCGCCGAAGTGGAGAGCACAGGCCGCGCTTACACGGCGGGCCGGGTGAGCGCTGTGCTGATGGTGGAAAAAGTGGACGGGGAAGCTGTCCGCTTCCGGGTGGAGTGCGCCAGTCTGCCCAAATGTGAGGCCGGAGGCCGCATCCGGGGCCGCTTTTCGCTGGATGTGCCGGATGCCACCCAGCGTCTGGACGACTACGCCGACGGTATCGCTCTCAGCGCGGAATATCTGTCCGGGATGCTTCGTCTTGGGCAGAGCGAGAGCTTCCGCGCCCGGACGGCTCGGCTTCAGGCGGCGCTGAGCCGCGCCCTGCGAAAAGGCATGGCCGAAAACACCGGCGGCGTTCTGGCCGCGATGGTGGTGGGCGACCGGAGCCATCTGACTTCGACTCTCCGCAGTGCCTACCGGGGCGCGGGGCTTTCCCATGTGCTGGTGGTGAGCGGCCTCCACGTCACCATCTTCTGCGGCCTGCTGGATGCTCTGCCCCACAAGGAGCGGGAGCGGAGCCGGGCTTACCGCCGGATGCGGTCGCTGCTCCGGGCCGGAACGGCCCTTCTGCTGGTGGGCATCACCGGCGCGACGCCCTCTGTCCTCCGGGCGGCGGTGGCGGTCTGGGTGAGCTCCCTCGGCGTCTGGGTGGGAGGCCCGGCGGATACGCTCACCTCGCTGGGCGCGGCAGGCGTCCTCATGTGTCTGGGCAACGGGTACGCGGTCTATGACGTAGGCTTCGAGCTGTCGTTTGCGGCAGTGATGGGAACACTGGCCGGTGCTGAGTGCGCAGGGCGTGGGCGGGAGCGCTATTACGACAGAAAGAAGAAACGGAAGAGCCGCCGGGAGAAACCGCCCCGCGCGGTGCTCCTCTTCCGGCGCTTTGCGGGCGGCGTGTGGGACTCGCTCTGCGTCTCCCTCTGTGCCTCGGCGGCGACCTTCCCGGTGCTGGTGCTGCGGGGGATGAGCACGACGGTCTGGGCTGTGGCGTCGGGCGTGGCCGTCCTCTGGCTGGTGGGGCCGATGCTGAGCTTCGGCCTCGGTGCAGCTCTGCTGGGTCTGGCGGCAGAAGACTTGCCTTTGTTTGAGCTCATCCGCCGCCCGGCGGCCTTCTGTGCCGAAGGGCTGGCATGGCTGATGAACGAGTGGGCTTTCCGGGTGTCCGTTCTGCCGGGAGCGTCCCTCTGGTTTGATGGGACCTATGCCGCACTGGTGTGTCTTGTGCTGATCCTGCTCTGCGCAATGGCAATGCGGCGGCACATCCGGCTCCGGGCAGCTCTGCCGACGGTCATTCTGCTGGCGGCGCTGGCCTTCGGGCTGGAAACGGCCCTGAGCTGGAATGTGGTGAACATCGAGCTGGTGGGGACCCGGGCTTCACCCGCTGTCATTATTACGCAGAGAGGAAAGGCCGTCGTCCTCTTCCGGGGCGGCAGCACCACCCGGCGGGCGGTGGAAAATCAGCTGGAAAAGCGGAGCGTAAAGACGGTCGAGCTTCTGGTTGACCTGCGGATGCAGCCGGAAGAACCCTGCCGTATCGAGGCCCAAAAGCGCATCGAGGCTGCCGCTCTGGCCGAGAATACCACCCGCCGTGCTTCCTGCGGCGGGGTGGACTTGGAGCTTTTCCGCACCCGGCAGGGCTGCATTCTGCGAATGCGTGTCGGCGGGCAGAGGTTCATCACCCTCAGCGGAACCGTCCGGCCTGCAAAGCCCATCCGGGCCGAGTGGCTGCTGGCCTCGTCGGCAAGGCCGGACAATATCCGGTACACCGACTGCCTGACCCTGAGCAGAAAATACCGCTGGATGGAAGAGGACGCAGAGCCTGTCTCGCGGCTGCGCCTCCGTCTCGAGGGGTGAGCGCTTTTCAAAGCGGGCAGAGTATGATAAAATAAAATAATCCTAATACAAAGGAGCCGATCATTTGGCAACGGAAACGAAACTCCGGCAGCTTGCTCAGGGAGGCTGTCCGGTCTACTATTTTTATTCCAGCGAGCGCTATCTTGTCCGACAGGCTGTGGCCCGGGCGGCAAAGCTTCTGGCCGAGGGTGAGGATGAAGAGACGACCGTTCTGGACGGTGCTGCGCCCGAGATCGAGCAGCTCATCATGGCGGCAGGCACCATCTCCTTCTTCGGGACGCGGCGCGTGGTGCTTCTGCCCGAGGCGGACCCCGCCGCCTACAGCGACAAAGACCTCGACGAGCTGTGCGCCACGCTGGCCAGCCTCGAGAATGCCGTGGTGGTGCTGGGCAGTGTGTTCGAGATGGAGCGCAATAAGCTCAAGCTGGGCAAGCGGGCGCAGAAGCTCATCGCCCAGTGTACCAAGGTCGGCTTTGCCGAAGAGCTGGCCAAGCCTAAGCCCTACGAGCTGAAGGTCATGATGATGGACCGCGCCAAGGCGCAGGACACCACCCTCTCCGAGGGTACGGCGGCGGCCCTGCTGGAACGCTGCGGCGAAGACCCGTTCCTTCTCGAGAACGAGGTGGACAAGCTCTGCGCCCTCTCCGGCTACCAGACCGTGACCACGGCCATGGTGGCCGAAATGGGGACTGTGAGCCTCGAGGCCGACGTCTTCGAGATGATACGGATGATCACGGCGAAAAACGCCACCGGTGCCTGCAAAAAGCTGCAAACGCTTCTCCGCCTGCAGCAGGAGCCCATCCCCATCACGGCGGCCATGATCGGCAGCTATGTGGACCTCTATCGGGTCAAACTGGGCGCAGCCAAGCGGAAGAGCTACAGCACCGTGTTCAAGGATTTCGGCTACAAGGGCAGCGACTACCGGCTCAAGCGCTCTGCCGAGACGGCCAGCCACTACACGCTACCCCAGCTGGAAGCCTGTATGCAGATTTTGCTTGAGCTGGACAAGAGTCTGAAAAGCCAGCCCGTGAGCGCGCAGACCCTGCTGGAAACGGCGCTCTGCCGTCTGGCAATGGCGGGAGGAAGAAGATGAGTGAGAAACTGGAACTGCTGCACACCGACCGTGTGCTCATCGTGGAGGGCAAATACGATGCGGCCCGTCTCTCTCATCTGACCGACGCCATGATCCTGCTGACGGACGGCTTCGGCATCTATAAGGATAAGAAGCGTCAGCAGCTCTTCAAACAGCTGGCCCACAAAAACGGCCTTATCCTCCTGACGGACTCCGATGCGGCGGGCTTCCGCATCCGCACCTACATCACAAATCTGGTGGGGGAGAAGAACGTGGTGCAAGCCTACGTTCCGGCCATCCACGGCAAGGAAAAGCGGAAGACCCAGCCCGGCAAAGAGGGGCTTCTGGGGGTCGAGGGGGTGGACGATGCCCTCGTTTTGCAGGCGCTCCGGGACGCTCTGGGCGAAGAAGCTGGCATTGCCCCTGCAAAGCCGGAGGGGCGGCAAATTACTTATACCGACCTCTATGAGTGGGGGCTTTCGGGTACGGCGGGCTCGGCTGAGCGGAAAACAAAGCTGCTCTGCGCTCTCGGCCTGCCGCCCCGGCTCTCGAAAAAAGAGCTGGTGGAAGCCCTCAACCGCCTTTACAGCTACGAGCAGCTGGACGAAATGCAGTCGGAACTGCTCAAAACATGAAAATACAGCAAACTCTCCTGAGAAAAACATGAAAAAGATTCAAGCAAGACTTCTGGGAGATCTGCCGTAAGCTGTGATATAATCAATATACTGTGCGCCCGTCGTGGACGAAACGACGGGCGCAGATCTTTGCAAGGTGCAATAAAGGAGACAATCAATGGAACGCGAAAAACTCAAATCGAGACTCGGGTTCATCCTCCTTTCCGCCGGCTGCGCGATCGGCATCGGAAATGTGTGGAAGTTCCCTTACATGGCAGGTCAGGGCGGCGGCGGCGCGTTCGTGCTGTTCTACCTGCTGTTCCTCGTCATTCTGGGTCTGCCCATCATGACCATGGAGTTCGCCGTGGGCCGTGCCAGCCATAAGAGCCCGGTGCGCGCCTATCAGGCCCTCGAAAAGCCCGGCCAGAAGTGGCACATCCACGGCTACTTCACCCTCATCGGCTGCTACCTGCTGATGATGTTCTACACCACGGTGTCCGGCTGGATGCTCCACTACTTCTACATGACCGCTGCCGGTAAGCTGGTGGGCCTTGACGCCGACCAGGTGGCCGGCAAGTTCACCGAGATGCTGGCAAGCCCGCTGACCATGGGCTTCTGGATGGTGGTCGTTGTGGCCATCGGCATCTTCGTCTGCGCCCGCGGTTTGCAGAACGGCCTCGAGAAAGTCACGAAAGTCATGATGATCGCCCTGCTGGTCATCATGGTGGTGCTGGCAGTCAACAGCATGTTCATGCCCGGCGCAAAGGAGGGCCTGATCTTCTTCCTCGTACCCGACTTTGAGCGGATGAAGGAAGTGGGCATCGTCAACACCCTGGTGGGGGCCATGAATCAGGCGTTCTTCACCCTGAGCCTCGGCATCGGTGCAATGGCCATCTTCGGCAGCTACATCGGCAAAGAGCACGCCCTGCTGGGCGAGAGCGTCCGCGTCGTGGTGCTGGATACCTTCGTCGCCATCACCGCCGGCCTCATCATCTTCCCGGCCTGCTTCACTTACGGCGTGGACCAGACCAGCGGCCCCAGCCTCATCTTCATCACCCTGCCCAACATCTTCGCCAATATGGCGATGGGCCGTCTGTGGGGCAGCCTGTTCTTCCTGTTCATGGCCTTTGCGGCGCTTTCCACCGTGCTGGCCGTCTTCGAGAACATCATCTGCTGCGGTATGGAGCTGACCGGCTGGAACCGTCAGAAGTCCAGCCTTGTCAACTTCTTCCTCATCATCGCCCTCTCTCTGCCCTGTGTGCTGGGCTACAACGTCTGGGCCTGGGACGGCTTCGCCATCTTCGGCGGTGCGGTACTGGATGTGGAGGATTTCCTCGTCAGCAACCTCTTCCTGCCGCTGGGCTCCCTCGTCTACCTGCTGTTCTGCGTTACCCGCTGCGGCTGGGGCTGGGACAACTACAAGAAGGAAGTCAACACCGGCAAAGGCCTCAGGATGCACGACTGGATGCGCGGCTACCTGACCTATGGTCTGCCCCTCATCGTCCTGTTCATCTTCGTGTTCGGCCTGTACGATAAGTTCATCGCCTGATAAAACAAAAATACGGGATGCTGCATTTTGCGGCATCCCGTATTTTTTATCGCTTTATTTCACATACCGGCCTTCGCAGATATTCTTGCAGCAGGCGCTGATGGGAAACCAGCAGCAGTCGCGGCAGATGTCGGCGAGGATCTCCGGCGTGGCCTTGGCGTCGATCTCGCGGATGAGGTCCTGGTAGACGTAATCCTTTTCCTCGAGGCCGAAGTATTCCACCGTCTTTGCGTCGTAGCGCTTGACCTTTTCCTGCGTGTCGCAGAGGTCAGTCCCCAGCTTGTTGGGGCAGCAGGAGCAGAGGGTGTCGGTGGAGAAGGTGAGGTGGATGGTGGTGCCGGGAACATCCCGCAGCTGATGCACCACGTCGGTCATGTGGGCCACGAAATCGTTGTCATAGCCTTTGCCGGAGTAGCCCTGCGTGCAGAGCAGATGATGGGGACGAAGTAGGATGCTCATGCTTTCAGCCCCGGAATGCGCTTCCGCAGATTCAGGCCGATGGCGCAGGCCAGAACTGCCTTGATGATGGCAGTGGGGATGAAGGGCAGGACGCAGGCGGTGATCCCCACGGCGATGGTGCTGTGGGCGACGACCACGAACATTGCAACGCCCACCACATAGTTGACCACCGTGCCGACGATGACAGCGGTGACGAAAGCGCCCTTGAAGGCGTCACGGTGCTCCACGCCGAGGCCGATGATGTAGGCCATCAGGGGGAAAGAGATGAGGAAGCCGCCGGTGGGGCCGACGAACTTATCGAAACCGCCGGAGAAGCTTGCCAGCACCGGCACGCCCACAGCGCCCAGTGCCAGGTACACCAGCGAAGCGATGGCGGAAAGCTTGGAGCCCAGCACCACAGCAGCCAGCGTGATGGCGAAGGTCTGCATGGTCATGGGGACGCCCAGAGGCATCGGGATGGAGATCTGGGCCATGACGGCAATGACGGCGGCGAACAGACCTGCATAGCAGATGTCCCGCACAGAGAACTTGGACTTGGCGGCCGCAGCGGCCTGGGTGTTCTGACTCATAAGAATTGTTCCTCCTATACGTTCTGGCCCAAAGCGGCCATGCTCCCAGTATGGCAGACTGCAAACGCTACGTCAACTTTGGATTCACGAAAAGGTTTACAATTCGAAACGAAAAACAAAACAGAAAAATACACAAAAGATGTCGCTTTTGGTTGTGGAATGTGCTATACTAAATCTTAGCTATAAGAAGCACACCAGTGATAGATAGAGAGGAGAACATCATGCAGCATGAAACCGTGATCGTGCTGGACTTTGGCGGCCAGTACAATCAGCTCATCGCGCGCCGCGTCCGCGAGAATAATGTCTACTGTGAGATCTATTCCTATAAGACGGACCTGTCCGTCGTCAAGGCGAAGAACCCCAAGGGCATCATCTTCACCGGCGGCCCCAACAGCGTCTATCTGGAGGATTCGCCCACCATCGACCCCGAGATCTTCAGCTGGGGCGTGCCTGTGCTGGGCATCTGCTACGGCAGTCAGCTCATGATGCACCTGCTGGGCGGCCGCGTCTGCCGCGCCCCCGAGCGCGAGTACGGCAAGACCGAGGTCTTCGTGGACAACAGCAGCAAGATGTTCACCGATGTGCAGCCCTCCACCGTCTGCTGGATGAGCCACAACGACTATATCGAGCAGGCTGCGCCCGGCTTCAAAATCACTGCCCACACCGTCAACTGCCCGGTGGCCGCAGCTGAGAACGAGGAAAAGGGGCTGTACGCCGTTCAGTTCCACCCCGAGGTGCTCCACACCGCTGAGGGCAAGAAGATGCTGCACAACTTCGTGTACAACGTCTGCGGCTGCACCGGCGACTGGAAGATGGACTCCTTCGTGGAGAACAACGTCGAGGCCCTGCAAAAGCGCATCGGCAGCGGCAAGGTGCTCTGCGCCCTGTCCGGCGGCGTCGATTCCTCCGTGCTGGCTGCCATGCTGGCCAAGGCCATCGGCAAGCAGCTGACCTGCGTCTTTGTTGACCACGGCCTGCTGCGCAAGAACGAGAAGGAAGAGGTCTGCTCCGTCTTCGGCCCCGGCAACGCCAACGGCTTTGACATCAACTTCATCTGTGTGGACGCCCGTGACCGCTACTTTGCAAAGCTGGCCGGTGTCACCGAGCCGGAGCGCAAGCGCAAGATCATCGGCGAGGAGTTCATCCGCGTCTTTGAGGAACAGGCGAAGCAGATCGGCAAGGTCGATTTCCTCGCACAGGGTACCATTTACCCCGATGTCGTCGAGAGCGGTCTGGGCGGTGAGTCCACCGTCATCAAGAGCCACCACAACGTCGGCGGCCTGCCTGACACCGTGGACTTCAAGGAGCTGGTCGAGCCTCTGCGCAACCTGTTCAAGGACGAAGTCCGTCAGGCTGGCCGTGAGCTGGGTCTGCCCGAGTATCTGGTCAGCCGCCAGCCCTTCCCCGGCCCCGGTCTAGGCATCCGCATCATCGGCGAAGTGACCCCCGAGAAGGTCGCTATCGTGCAGGACGCCGACGCCATCTGGCGTGAGGAGATCGCCAAGGCTGGCCTCGATAAGGAGATCAGCCAGTATTACGCCGCTCTGACCAATATGCACAGCGTCGGCGTCATGGGCGACGAGCGCACCTACGACTATGCCGTGGCCCTGCGCGCCGTCACCACCACTGACTTCATGACCGCCGAGAGCTACAATATGCCCTGGGACGTGCTGGGTACTGTCACCAGCCGCATCGTCAATGAGGTCAAGCACGTCAACCGCGTGTTCTACGACTGCACCGGTAAGCCGCCGGCCACGATCGAGCTCGAGTAATCTGCAAACCCTGAAAAGTGTTGAGGCAATGCAATATTTTGAGAGCCGAAAGGCTTTCTGATACTGTTTTGATACGATCGGGCGATTATTCATAAAAAGAGACATGAGAATGAGGCTGTTGCAAAATAAAAATGCAACAGCAGTAGAAACCCGGAACCCTTTTTGAGCCGTTTTGACTCTGAAAAGGCTCCGGGTTTTGTGCAATATTTTTCGAGGAACTATTTTGCAACAGCCCTTTTTCGCATATCCATATCCTTCTCACACACCCGATGGCAGTAGGCCATTCTCCTTCGAGTAGGCATACGCCTCCTCCTTAAAATGCCGGATGGCGAGGGCGTTTAGGTGGTCGGGGAAGGCGCTGGAAATAAGGTAGCAGATACGCGTCGGGGGCGGGTCGAGAAGCTCGTAAATTTGAACTGGAAACTCACGGGTCAGTTCAGGAAGGTTGCTACGCTGGACGATGGCCCAGCTACCGGGCTGCTGGAGGAACTGCTTCATCACGTTGCAGGAGTCTACATGGATGAGGTAGTTGCGGGTGCCAAAACGGCTGTTGTGCCATGTGTCGAAAGCGGGATTCCAGCGCTGGTAAATTTCAGCTTTTGGGTCGAAGCGGTCGAGGGGGGTGTGGATGGGTGGGCCGGGCTGCTCGCAGGCCTGCACGACCACATAGTCCAGCCGAAAGAGAGCATCACAATCGACGCCCGGCACCTCGGAGGAGGTGGAGACAAAGGCAAGGTCAAGCTGCTTGTTGGCTACCATCTGGTAGGCCTCAATGCTCTGGTAGACAAGAAGAGACATCTTGGTGTGGTGACGGGAGATGACCCGGTTGCAGATGTCCGGCACGAGGGTGGCGCTGAGGCTGCCAATGGTCGAGATGGTGATGGAGTTGGAGAGGAAGAAGCGCGTTTCGTCTATCTCGCCATAAAGCTCTATGAATTTTTGCGCAGTTTTCAGGAATGCCTCGCCGCGCGGGGTGAGAATGATGCTCTTTTTGCCTTTTTCGCGGTGGACGAGGGTACAGCCCAGCTCGTTTTCCAGTTGCTGGATGCGGGCAGAGATGGCAGGCTGTGTCTTGTAGAGCAGATCTGCCGTCTTAGTGATGCTGCCCGTTTCGCAGAGGACGACATAGGTCTCGAAAAGGTCATGGTCCACAAAAAGTCCACTCCTTCTTTGTCAAATATAAGCATTTTTTATATTATAGAGAAAAATAATCGATTTGTCAATAAATGCAAAACATAGTATAATATGCATAAAGAAAGCGGCGAATGTGAGCAAAATTAAGAAATTTTGCCGGCAAAAACTGCAAAAACAGACAAGCGACCCCGAGCACATCAGGACAAAAGGAGTAATTACTATGGCTGCAAGCAAGTACACCGCAAACATGTTCGACGCAGAGGAACTGGCCGCTCTGCGTGAGAAGTTCAACTATGTTGATACCGACATCAAGGGCCGTCACCGCTTGTTTATGGACAATGCCGGCGGCTCCCTTCGCCTGAAGGCCGCAGAGGACGAATTTAAGCGTGTCAGCGAGATGCCCGATGCCTCTGAGCACTCCAACGAGCTGGCTCTGGAACTGCTGGCACTGGAAGATAAGGCCCGCACCGACATTAAGGGCGTCATCTTCGGTGCAAAGACCGGCGTTATCTACCCCGGCTACACCGCCTCCCAGATCATGATGGATGTGGCCCGCATCTTCGCCGACCATGCCAAGGGTACCAACTATGTTACAACTGTGCTGGAGCACCCCTCCTCCTTCGATGCGATGACCTACAACGCCAGCAAACACGGCTGTGAGCTGCGTGTGGCACAGGCCAACCCCGCTACCGGCGGCGTGGACGCTGAAGCAGTCCTCGACCTCATCGATGAGAATACTGCTGTGCTGAGCTGCATGGCCGCGTCCAATATCTCCGGCTACATCTACGACCTGAAGACCATCTGCAAGAAAGCCCGCGAGAAGAACCCTGATATCTTCATCATCTGCGACGCCGTCCAGCACGCTCCCCACGGTGCCCTGAACCCCGAGGAGCTGGGCGTGGACATGATGCACTTCGCCCCCTACAAGTTCTTCGGCGTACGCGGCTTTGCGCTGGCATGGCTGTCTGACCGTGTGGCCGAGTTTGACCACTACCGCCTGCTGGGCAAGGCCAAGAACGACTGGGAGATCGGTAGCCCGGCTACCGCACAGTTTGCTGCCGTGCAGCAGATCATTGAGTACGTCGTTGCTCTGGGCAAGGTGAAGGATCCCGATGAGACGGACCGCCGCGCCCTGTACGAGGTCGGCATGAAACGGATCGCCGATCACGAGCGCGGCCTGCTGGAGCTGATGCTGGATGGCACCGACAAGATGCCCGGCCTGCGCCACATGGAGGGCGTTACCGTTCAGATGGATGGCAAGGACCTGACCACCCGCGACCTCATCCTTGGTATCGAGCTGGCTGACATTCCCTGTGAGCAGGCTGTTAAGGAGTACGACAAGCGCGGCATCGTCACGTTCGACCGTTCCGCTTCCAGCCTGTACTCGCGCCGTATGTTGGACGCTTTCGGTCTGAAGGGCGTCGTCAGGCTCTCTCCCCTCCACGTCAACTCGGTGGAAGACATCGAGGAGTTCCTGCAGATCACGGCTGACATGGTCAAGGCTGCAAAGTAAGAAAGAATCGGATAAAAAGAGAAGAGTAAATTTGATATAGGAGAAATACCATGACTGAGTCTAAGAAACAAAAGAAACTCGGCCTCGGTGGCCGTATCCTCATTGGCATCGTCATCGGTCTTGCCATCGGCTTTATCTCGCCCTCTCTCGCCTCTGCATTGTCCCCGCTGGGCACCATCTTCCTCCGCTTACTGAAAATGATTATGGTCCCGCTGGTCTTCTTCAGCATCACCAGCGGCGTCTGCAAGATGGGCGACGTCAAGCAGTTGGCCTCTGTTGGTCTCCGCTTTGTCCTCTATATCCTCTTCACCTCGGGTCTGGCCTCTGCGGTTGGTGTCATCGTGGGCCTCATCTTTCAGCCGGGAAAAGGCACTACCGAGTTTCTGGACGCGTCGGCTAACGTGGAGAGCGTGACCTATAACTTTATCGACAACGTCGTCTCATGGGTGCCCGATAACGTCGTCAACGCGATGGCAACGGCCAACATGCTGCAGGTCATCGTCTTCGCCCTCTTCCTCGGCGTGGCCCTGCTGAGTCTGGGTGAGAAGACGAAGGTCTTTACATCCTTCATCGATCAGGGCAGCGACATCATGCTGAAGATCGTCGAGTACATCATGGCAGTCTCTCCCATCGGCATCGCCTCCCTGATGGCTACGATGGTCTCTACCATCAGCGGCGCTACTATGAAAGAGGTCGTCTCCTTCATCATCATGGACTACGGCTGCGGCATTACGATCCTGCTCGCTGTCTATCCGCTCCTCATCAAGCTGCTGGCCCGTGTGCCTGTCATCCCCTTCATGAAGAAGATTTCTGAGCCTATGATCGTTGCTGTCACCACCACTTCTTCTGCCGCCACTCTGCCCATCTCCATCAAGGTCGCCGGCGAGAAGCTGGGTGTCCCCGAGAACATCTATGGCTTCACCCTGCCTCTGGGCAACACCTGCGGTATGAACGGTTTCGCTATGTTCATCGGCCTGTGCTGTATCTTCGCTTCCAACCTCTACGGTATGCCTGTCACGATTGCCTCTCTGGCCCAGTTCATCTTCCTCGGCATCATCCTCTCGGTAGGCGCTGCAGGCGTAAAGGGCGCAGGTATCGTCATGTCCACCGTCCTGCTGGAGGCCATAGGTATGCCTTTGACCCTTATCCCTATTCTGGCTGCGATCTGGCCGGCCATCGACCCCATCCATACCCTGATGAACAACATCAGCGACCTTGTGGGCACTATGCTCATCGCTCGTCAACTGGACAAGGTGGATATGAATGTTTATAATAGCTGATAGGAACAGCCACAACAAGTAACACACGAAAGAGTACGCAAGATGAGAACACCGGAAGAACAGCTGGTCGATGCCAGCCTTGATATGGGAAAAGCCCTGCTTCTAGCAGGCGGCGAGGTGACGCGGGTGGAGGACACCATTACCCGCATCCTCCACGCCTATGGGATGCATAAGGTAGGTGTGTTTACTATTACCTCCCTTATTGAGGTCACGGCACGCACGCCGGACGGCGACGAGATCGTCAAGGCCCGGCGCATCGCCGGAGGCTATGCCACCAACCTCGACCGGGTAGAACAGTTGAATGCCCTCTCCCGCGAAATTTGCGCCACCTGCCCTCCGCCGCAGGACATCATTTCCCGTATAGAGGCCATCAAGTACCCGAAGCCGGAGGCGGCGTGGATCAGCTACGTCGGCGCGATGCTGGCAGCAGGAAGCTTCACTGTCTTCTTCGGCGGCAGACTGGCCGATGTCCCGGCGACGATCATCCTCGCCTGTTTCATCAACTGGATGGATCGGAAAGGCATCTACAAAAAGGAGAACCAGCTGCTGTTTTATCTGGTCTGTTCCATCGTGACGGGCTTTTTGGGCTGCATCCTCGTCCGGGTGGGCATCGGTGTCCATCTGGACAAAATTCTCATCGGATGCATCATGCTGACCATTCCCGGCATCCCCATTACCTACGCGATGCGGGATATGCTGCTGGGCGAGAGCATCACAGGTCTGTTTCGGTTTGTGGAATCCCTGCTCATTGCGGCCAGCATTGCGGGCGGCTTCCTGCTTGCGACCGTCCTTGCAGAGGGGGTACTGTAATGGGGCAGATATTAGCTGGTGCGCTGGGAGGCCTCGGCTTCTCCATTGTCTTCGGTGTGCGCAAAAAGTACATGGTGCTCATCGCCCTCAATGCTGGCTTGTCGTGGGCCGTCTATCTGGCAGTGAACGCGCTGGCCGGGGACTTCGCAGGCAATATGGCGTCGGCCATGTTCTGCAGCCTAATGGCCGCAGTTCTGGCCCGGCGCATCAAGGTTCCTACCGTCGTGCTCCAGATGCCCGCCACCGTGCCCATGATTCCCGGTGGCAGTCTCTACTACACGATGCTCTATGTCTTCTCGGGCGATATGCTCAATGCCAAGCTCTATTTCCTCTCCACCATCCGCGCTATCTTCGGTATGGCTATCGGTTTTGCTGTGGTGAGTGTCCTGCTCAGGACGCTGGCCGAAAAGCGTAACAGCGCCACGCACGGCGCTTGATCTCAGGTTTTTTATGCGGGGAGCTGCATTTTCGGCTGATTTTCTCCATATTTGCACCACATCCCATTCCTCCCCGCGGAAAAGATAACCCGCTCGCCGTACGGTATAATGCTGTGCGGCGGGCGTTTTTTGTATTGCAGATACACATATTTTTTGCTATAATCAACGTAACAACCCATGTTCAAACAAAAAGTTGTAACTTGAAGGAGGGACCGTATGTATTTCCAATACGGCGAAGCGGAAACGGCGTATCTGAGCGCAAGAGACGAGCGGATGGCGGCGGTCATCGCACAGGCGGGACACATCGAGAGGGAAGTGGATACCGACCTCTTTTCGGCGGTGGTACACCACATCGTCGGCCAGCAGATCTCCACGAAAGCGCAGGCGACCATCTGGAAGCGGATGCGGGACGAGTTCGGTGTGGTGGATGCAGCTGCCATCCTCGGAGCCGGGGTTGAGAAGCTGCAGAGCTTCGGCATGACCTTCCGAAAGGCTGAATACATTACGGACTTTGCCCGAAAAATCGAGAGCGGAGAATTTGACCTCGAGGGTATCCGGCAGAGGCCGGACGATGAGGCCATCCGGGAGCTGAGCGGCCTGAAAGGCGTCGGTGTCTGGACGGCAGAGATGATATTGCTCTTCTGTATGCAGCGACCCGACGTGTTCAGCTACGATGACCTTGCCATCCAGCGTGGGCTGCGGATGGTGTACCACCACCGAAAAATCGACCGGAAACTGTTCGAAAAGTACCGCCGCCGGTTCAGTCCCTATTGCAGCGTGGCCAGCCTCTACCTCTGGGCGGCAGCAGGCGGCGCGGTGCCGGGCCTCAAGGACTACGCGCCGGCCCAAAAGCCGAAAAGGAAGGGATGAACCGTCATGACCGATACGATGCATTACGATTCGCCGCTGGGAAAGATACTGCTGGCGGCGGACGAAGAGGGCCTGACCGGGCTGTGGTTCGAGGCACAGAGGTATTTTGCGGCGAAGCTTCCTCCAGAGCATGAAGAGGGGACGACACCAGTGCTGGGAGACGCCTGCCGCTGGCTGGACGTCTATTTTTCAGGCCGGGAGCCGGACTTTACTCCGAAACTCCATCTTATCGGCTCCGATTTCCGACAGGCGGTGTGGGCGCTGCTGCTGCAGATCCCCTACGGACAGACCAGGACCTACGGCGCACTGGCAAAACAGCTGGCGGAGATAAACGGCGGAAAGCGCGTCTCCGCGCAGGCCGTGGGCGGCGCGGTGGGGCATAACCCTGTTTCCATCATCGTACCCTGCCATCGGGTGGTGGGCAGCGACGGCAGCCTGACCGGCTACGCGGGCGGAATCGACAAGAAGATACGCTTGCTGACGCTGGAAAACGCGGAGGCGGCAAATCTTTACCGATAACAAAAAGCAGGCCATCCCGGCGGGATGGCCTGCTTTTGCTATCTGTATCGTTTACTTGTTCTGGATGTACTCGTCGATGGCCATGGCGGCAGCCTTGCCTGCCCCCATGGCCTTGATGACGGTGGCGGCACCGGTGACGGCGTCACCGCCGGCGTACACGCCCTCGCGGCTGGTCTTGCCCTCGTCGCCCTCGGTGACAATGCAGCCGTGCTTGTTGGTCTCGAGGCCCGGCGTGGTGGAGCGGATGAGGGGGTTGGGGCTGGTACCCAGGCTCATGATGACGGTGTCCACGTCCATCGTGAATTCGCTGCCCTTCTTCTCGATGGGGCGGCGGCGGCCGGAAGCATCCGGTTCGCCCAGCTCCATCTCGATGCAGGTGATGGCCTTGACGAAGCCGTTCTCATCGGGCAGGATCTCCACGGGGTTGCAGAGGGTCTTGAAGATAATGCCCTCTTCCTCGGCGTGCTCGACCTCTTCCTTACGGGCAGGCAGTTCTGCCATGCCGCGGCGGTAGACGATGTAGACCGTCTCAGCGCCCAGACGCAGGGCGCTGCGGGCAGCGTCCATTGCCACGTTGCCGCCGCCGACGACGGCGACCTTCCTGCCGGTGCGGATGGGGGTCTTGCTGGTGGGCAGATAAGCCTTCATCAGGTTGGAGCGGGTGAGGAACTCGTTGGCGGAGTAGACGCCCTTCAGGCTCTCGCCCGGGATGCCCATGAAGCGGGGCAGGCCGGCACCGGAACCCACGAAGACGGCCTCATAGCCGTACTCGCCCATCAGCTCGTCGATGGTGAACACCTTGCCGATGACCATGTTGCACTCGAAATCGACGCCCATCTTCTTGAGGCCGTCGATCTCCTGCTGGACGATGGCCTTGGGCAGACGGAACTCGGGGATGCCGTACATCAGCACGCCGCCGGCCACGTGGAGGGCCTCGTAGACTGTGACCTTATAGCCCAGCTTGGCGAGGTCGCCTGCGGCGGTCAGGCCGGCAGGGCCCGCGCCGATGATGGCGACCTTGTGGCCGTTGGACGCAGGCACGACGGGGGCAGTGTGGACATTCTCACGGTGCCAGTCGGCCACGAAGCGCTCCAGACGGCCAATGCCGACGGGCTCGTTCTTGATGCCGCGGGTACACTTGCCCTCGCACTGGCTCTCCTGCGGGCAGACGCGGCCGCAGACGGCGGGCAGGGAAGAGGAACGATTGATGACCTGATAGGCGGCTTCGAAGTCACCCTCGGCCAGATGGCCGATGAACTCGGGGATGTCGATGCCGACGGGGCAGCCGGTCTGGCAGGGCTTGTTCTTGCAGTGGACGCAGCGCTTGGCCTCGTTCACGGCCATCTCGGCGGTGTAGCCCAGAGCCACTTCCTCAAAATTCTTGTTGCGGACGTTGGGGTCCTGGGTGGGCATGGGACACTTTTTGGGGTCCATATTGAAAGCCATTTTACATTCCCTCCTGAGTCTTGAACAGATTGCAGGCCTTTTCCCGGGCCTTGGCCTCAAAGGGGCGGTACATGGTGCCGCGGGCCATTGCCTCGTCAAAATCCACGAGGTCGCCGTCGAAGTCGGGGCCATCCACGCAGGCAAACTTGGTCTCGCCGCCCACGGTCAGGCGGCAGCCGCCGCACATGCCGGTGCCGTCGATCATGATGGGGTTCATGGAGACGATGCTCTTGAGGCCGTGCTTCTGGCAGGTCTTGACCACAAACTTCATCATGATGAGGGGGCCGATGGTGATGACCAGGTCGTACTGGTTGCCGGCAGCCACCAGCTCGTCGAGGGCGGCAGTAACGACGCCCTTGGTGCCGTAGCTGCCATCGTCGGTCATGATCCGCAGCTCGTCGCTGCAGGCCTTGAACTCATCCTCGAGGATGAGCAGGTCCTTGCTGCGGAAGCCGACCACGCTGTGGACGACGCAGCCCTGCTCGTGGAGTTCACGGGCGATGGGCAGCGCAATGGCGCAGCCCACGCCGCCGCCGACGACGCAGACCTTCTTCAGGCCCTCCACCTCGGTGGCGCGGCCCAGCGGGCCGACGAAGTCGTGGACGCTCTGCCCCACTTCGAGGCTGTTCAGCTCCATGGTGGTGCCGCCGACGATCTGGAAGATGATATCCACAGTACCCTTCTCGCGGTCATAGCCTGCGACGGTGAGGGGGATGCGCTCGCTGTCTTCAAACGGGCGCACAATGATAAACTGGCCGGGCTTTGCCTTTTTGGCAATGAGCGGGGCTTCAATGACCATCTTTGTAACGGTGGGGTTCAGCGCCGCCTTTTCCGTGATCTTGTACATTGCGTTTGCTCCTTATTCCTATATTCTCCCCTGCATGAAAACACGCCTGTTCCTCGGTGCAGCAGCCCGAAGCGGCAGGCGCGAAAGTTCAGCAACGATTTGACAATCTTAATTATAACGATATTAAAAAAGGAAAGCAATTAAATTTTCTTCGCGTCAGCTGCGGCAAACTTGAACGCTTCCGCAGCTTTGTACGCGGTGGGGGGACGGAAACGTCCCTTTTTTCAAAAAATGCAAATTTGCAGTTGACAAGAGGCGAAAGCTGCGGTATAATAATCGACGTCGCCGGGAACGCCCGGTGCGCCACAATGGAATCTGCGGCCGTAGCTCATCTGGTAGAGCGCCACCTTGCCAAGGTGGAGGTAGCGAGTTCGAGCCTCGTCGGCCGCTCCA
>ENA-USUA01000731-USUA01000731.1-human-gut-metagenome-genome-assembly--contig:-NODE-731-length-18362-cov-4.705496_pt1 | contig 18362 bp, 19 predicted proteins | sample MGYA00250057_ERZ773390 | MGnify/ENA primary metagenome ERZ773390 (study PRJEB29103, sample SAMN06111941) | human gut metagenome | biome: human gut; feature: ankylosing spondylitis patient; material...
GAACACGAAGAAGTCCATTGTTTCATCACCCATAAAGAGGCGCTGGGCACCTATATAACTTGCACCGAAATCGGCAGCACAATATGGTCCACATTGTCCAGGTGGTTCAGTTCGCAGATTTCGGACAGCCGATTCAAATTTCCATACTCTTTCCAGCAGATTCCGTATAACGTCTCCCCGTCACCGATCTCATAGATCCGGTAGCCGTTTGCGGACGCGGCAGCGTAATCGACGGGTTCCTTCTTGGAACTTTCCGTGCTGCTCTGTTCACTCTCTTTTCCCATTCCGACGCGGGGCTGGGTCGGAGACTCGGCGCTGGTGGACGGAACTGCCTCCTCTACAGCACCGGATGCGGCGGCGGTCTCATTGCTGGCTGCCGCCGCGGTGTCTGACGGCTGGCTCACTGTGCCCGTCTGCCCACCGGAACTGCCTGGCGTGGACTGCGCCTGCTGCCCATCTGTACTGCCTGTACTATGATTCTGCGTCTGATTGTCCACGCTGGCGGCCTCCGTATCCGTCGCGGCTTCCGTCGTCTCCATAGTCTCCGCCGCATAACTTTCCCCGGTCTCACCGCTGGCCTCTGTCGGGAACACATTTCCCGGGCGCTCCTCGATGACAAAATCCGGCTCCTGATTCAGCTTGTCCAGGTAATCACTCCAGTTCGCCGTCCCCGCAGGCACCACAGAAGTCAGCACAGACTCCATCTGCCGCATCTTGTGATAATTGTTGACGAGGACCACACCTCCTGCCAGCACCGCCACCGTGAGGACCCCGCAGGCCGTCCCCAGGATTCCGGACATATGCCGTCCGGCATCCGCCTGTTCTTTCCGAACCGTCATCCGCTGGCGGAAATCCTTAATGACCTTCTCGTGGGACCCGGACTCCACCCGGCGAACATCTTTCCGCGTCACCATGTAATCCTGCATCATCTGATTCCGCTCATAGTAGATACAGTGGCCCTTTAACCGGTAAAATCCGTCCTCCGATGTGACATAGACCGCCTCCTCGCCTTCCAGTCCATGATTCAGGTACATAAGCTTGTTCTTCCCATTGAAATACTGGTTGTGCTGCTTCCAGTAATTCAGCGGACTCAACTGGCTCGACGGCGCCCCGCAGATAAACCATCCCTGGACCGTCCGCTTCGGAAATGACTCCTCAATTCCCCGGTATGCCTTCTTCCAGGCATTCTCCGAGAATTCTATCTTCTCCCCGGACACCTCCACGTCCTCCATCTCGATGGCCCCATCAATAAAGATATACGGCGTCCCGTCATAATTTTCCGTGCTGCCCAGCAGAAGTCCCACCCGCAGCGTCTGGTTTCCCGCCGGATACAGGCGCTTTAAATATGTATTTACATAATCCTCCACATACAGCCGGACCACCTGGTCCGTGTCACCGATCTGGCGGATATTTTTCGGAAGTTTCGGAAACGGATTGTATAATTCTCCCATGCTGTCACCTCGTTCTATCTTCAGGCGGCCGGCATGTCCAGATACCGGCCGCCTCTATATTTACGCGAACCACGAAACCGTGCTTCGTCGGATTCTTTCCGAAGTATAGCATGATACACCCGCAAAACATGTCAAAACGGTGCAGCCTGACTGGAAAAGTTTTCGACACGTCTCCCAATGATCCGCATCCCAAGACAGATGCTGCGGCTGATGCAGTCCGCCAGGCGCATGACCATGGACAGGCGGATGCTCTGCAAAAACAGGGGATCCCCGCTCTCCGCCCCGCCGACGATCCCGGTAATGGAGATGTCACCCACGGCGGCAAGCTCCTTCCGAACGCCCAGTCCCGGGCGGAGCGGTCCTTTTTCCAGTGTCACGAGCCCCACATGATCCCAACGGCCAACGGCGGCATCCACGGCGATGATGATCGCGTCCGGATAATGTTCCTCGATATGCTCCAGCGTCCGGTCAAGATTCACCGCATGGACCGGATGTTCCAGTGTCCCGATCACCACCACATTGCTGATCTCCTCCGCCTCCAGCCGTGAACCAATGAGCGGCCCCAGGCTGTCCCCCGTGGACCGGTCCGTCCCGATACACAAAAACACCACCTGGCGGCGGCCAGATGCCCGCATCTCATTCATCAAAAGAAGCAGAAGTCTCGCCGCAAATTTCTCCGCTTCAAATCCCGCTTCCGTATCATAATAAGTGATCTTCCGCCTCCCGAATCTCATGGTAAACACTCCGTTTCCTGGCTGGTTTCTATGAGACATTATAGGCAGAATACGCAGAGATTATACATGTTATTCCCTTTCCGTTCTGTTCGTTACTTTTCACGATATTTTTATGTAATATGGAATTTCTCAAAAATCTCCCATTATAAAAAAGAATGTGCCTTGGCACATTCTCGCGCCTCGCGCGGTCACTTGCGACAATCTACATCTTCGCGCGAGTGCGCATCTTTGGCACGTTAGTGCCTTTTTATGTAACAGGGAATTCCTCGGAATTTCCTGTTACATAAAAAAGAGACCAGGTACCCTCAAATACCCAGTCTCTCATCAAATCTCTATTTTGCTTAGTAATCAAAGTGCATCATATCCGCTCTGCTGAATCCGGCTCCCCAGTTCCATCCATGTTTTCCAAATGCCTTCACAACATCACTGTCACGTCCAATGGAATACGGATTCACGCCCGGCTCCCATTTATTTCCGACGAGAACTGTTGTACTGTCTACATCGATCTGCGGGTTTGCGTCAGGATTGATATCAATGGCAGTTCCAGAACTATGGTTGCTTCCAAGTCCGTTGCTTCTCCAGTTGTATCCGCCGACACTCTCGATCGGGAACTGCTCCGGTCCATTATAGATCTCTGTAAAGATCTCCTTTACATCATTCGCGATGGAGCTTAACACCTGCACATGCGCTGTTCCGGCAACCTTCTGGCCATTTCTCAGTCTCCATACCGGAATCTCCACACTGACCATCTCAGCGGATGCGGTCGCATCACACGGATTGGCCGCGATTCGGTCAACCTGTTCTCTCACTTTTGCTATTTCATCCGGATTGTAAGCATCCCAATTATAATATTTTGAAGAATAGTGATAAGCTGCCTTATCTATTTCGCTCAAGTAATCAGCTTTCAGATACCAGTCCGGATCATAATTATAGCCATAATTCCAATAACCGGAATTATTCGAATTGCTGTTACTGTTGGAACCACCGCTACTGTTTCCGGAAGTTCCAGAGCTGCTGTTCTTCGTCTCCCCACCGGCTTTCTGCTTTACCTCGCCGCCAACGACCCAGGCACCGATCCTGTTTACCTGATAGCCGTCCGGTGTTGTCGTATTTCTCAGGACATAGCCGTTTTCATCAAAATAGAAGCTCTCTGCCATTCCATCATTGTCCGTATCGATCCATGCCCATCTTCCCTTCGGATAGGAACCGTCATCAAACTGGTACCACATTCCGTTCGCGTCGGATTTCCATGTTCCCGCAAATGAGGCAAATGGCATTACCATGCAGAATACCGCGGCAGCAACCGCAATCTTCATTCCAATCTTTCTCATCTTTTGTTTTCCTCCCCTGTGATGCCGTTCTTCCTGTCTTTTTCGCACCACTTTAAAATATACTTTTTCTCCAACTATCCAGTACCTTTATAGTTACAAGCAAAAATCCATTCCGGATCAGCTGCGCCGATGGGATTTTTTCCTTCCAGCTTATGTTTTCTTGCGGTCAGCACAGCAAGCGTGCAGACCTACTGAACAGTTATCTTTTTCTTTTCCATTCGTTTTTTATACGAATCGGTATTTTCGTCGGACTTGCTGAGCGTTTTTTACTTTGCCGTCTCTCCCTGGCTCTTATAAACAGCAATCGCGTCACTTATATTGGACGCTGCTCCGCTTCTCACGATATCCGCCAGCGCCTGCAGCTTCTCAGAAGTCATATAGCCTTTTCCTATATAGACCTCGTAGTTATCCGTAATAAACAGCGATTTCTCCTTCGCCGCTGTACGCGTACTGCGGAGTTTTTCCGACAGAGAAGCAAGCTCATCCTCCATCCGGTCGATCTCTTCTTTATTGTTTGCCGTGATCTCGTCGGAGATGATCGTCCGCGTTACGGTATCGAAGGTCGTCAGCGCTTCTTTCTTTTTCCGGTTGATCTCAGCCACATCCTGATCGAGCTGGGCGATCTCATCATCGAATTTCTGGAGATTGTAGATCGTCTCGTTCTTGTCCCGGCGGATCGTCTTCGCGATCACTTTCATCTCTTTTTTATTCGCGCGGATCTTTGCACGGATGCCAAGTCCCTCTTTTAACACATCCATGTAGCGCACCTTGGTCATATTTCCCACCGTCACATAGATTCCGCCGAAAATGAGGATCGCTGCCACATAAATTCCAACGAGATACATGGTCCGTCTCTCCGGGATCAGAAAATACACGCCGCAGGGAATCGCGAGAAAACAGATCAGGATCGTCACAAGAAGCGTCAGGAAATCCTTAAATGTCCTCGTAAAGTAGAGTGCGTAGTAATAATTTCCCCGGCAGAAACCCGGAACATGGTTTGCCTTAAATAAGGTCTTGATCTGATCCGCCAGCTCTTTATTTTCCCGCACAAGTCCCCGGGTGTCCTCCTCGATCCGTTCCTTGACGCCCTGGTTTTTTGCTTTTTCACGCTTCGCTTTTACTTTTTTAAGCCGCTCCTGGGCCTTTCCGAGTTCCGCGTCATAGCTTTTTGTGATCTCTTCTTTCCGCTGCTTCACCGTCTGACTGATGGTTTCTGTAACAGAACGCTGTTTTCCCTTAAGGGAACTCTCTAACTTTTTCTCATCCGCTTCGAGCTGCTCCACTTCTGTATTCAGAGCTTCCAGTTCCTGTACTGCCTGTCCTGCGCTGGCAAAAAAAGCAGCATAATCTGTAATTGGCTGTCCCATCTTTTGTCCTCCTGGCTCTGGTTCAAGTATGTCATCAAAATGTCCATATAGATATAGATTACTACAATTTTTCTGACGATACAAGGCATTTTGGGCAAAATGTTGTGCCTTTACTTTCTGGAAAAAATCCGTTATACTGTTTTTCAAATCATGATCGTGAAAGCAATCGAATGGAGGACGTTTTTATGTTCCGGATCTGGGGAAAAATATGGAAAGATAACCATCTTGTGCGAGATATGGTTTCCTGCAATAACGACTATTCCATGTCAAGAACCGCCATGGTATTTCAGGCACTGGATGAGATCTGCCATGAATTTGACTTAAGCCAGCCAATCTGGCTCGACTCGAATATCCGCGACTTTCAGCTGCATGATAAGACGCGGTTTACGAAGGACAGTTTTATTGAATCGATCGATTTTGATTATCTGGAATTTCAGGTGATCGAGGAGTAAGCTCCGGTTCATGCACCGTGCAGGCAAAAACCGGAACGAAAGCAGGATAACCTTCCGGGAAATATGGTAATCACCTGATGGATCTCCGCAGGCAGTGTCTTGCCGACGGAGAACAATCAAATTCAAGTCGAACGTCCGTGAGACTTGGCGCGTGATTCTGGTCAGCGCAAGCTGACATATTCTTTACAGAATCACTGCGCATCCTCGCGGAGCGTTTATCTCAGTCGGAGATTGGACTCCCACTGAGACTAATTTGTTATGACTCACCACCTGAAATGGTGGGAGTCTTCTCGACTGAGATAAAAATCAGCCCAACATCCTATCGTGTATTTCCTGTCTGGAGAACACCTGAATATCGGGCTGATTTTTATTTTCATCTCTATCTACGGCTGACTTTTTGCGAATGTTTTTTCTCTTTCTGCCATCTGCATACTTCGCCTCACAAGCCGCATAAAATATTCGTCCTTATAACTTATAATCTCTTGAGAAGCGCCTCTCTTGCCTCCTCATAGCCCGGTTTTCCAAGCAGGGCGAACATGTTCTTCTTGTAGCTCTCAACACCCGGCTGGTTAAACGGGTTGACACCAAGGATGTAGCCGCTGACGCCGCAGGCAAACTCGAAGAAGTAGAACAGCTGGCCAAGGCTGTAAGCATCCTGCGCCGGGATCTTCACCATAAGATTCGGCACGCTGCCGTCTGTGTGCGCGAGGATCGTTCCGTTCATGGCGCTCTTGTTTACAAAATCAACCGTCTTTCCTGCCAGATAGTTCATACCATCTGTGTCGACATCCTCTTTCTGAAGGACGATCTCCGCCGGAGATTCTTCCACGTTCAGAACGGTCTCGAACATGATACGTGCGCCGTCCTGGATAAACTGCCCCATGGAGTGAAGGTCTGTTGTGAGATCAACGGCTGCCGGGAAAATACCTCTCTGGTCTTTTCCTTCGCTCTCACCGAAGAGCTGTTTCCACCACTCAGATACATAATGAAGGCTCGGCTCGTAGTTTGCTACGATCTCCACCTGTTTTCCTTTTCTTAACAGGATGTTGCGGACCGCGGCATATAAAAGTGCCGGGTTCTTCTCATACTCTGTCTCAAGAGCGACCTTTCTTGCGTCCGCTGCACCTGTCATCAGGGCGTCGATATCTGCTCCGCTGACTGCGATCGGTAAAAGACCTACGGCTGTGAGCACGGAAAAACGTCCTCCAACGTCATCCGGAACAACGAAGCTCTCGTATCCCTCTTCGTTTGCCAGATTCTTTAAAGCTCCCTTTGCCTTGTCTGTGGTCGCATAAATTCTCTTGTTGGCCTCTTCCTTGCCATACTTGCCGATCAGCATTTCCTTGAATACGCGGAAAGCGATCGCCGGCTCTGTGGTTGTGCCGGACTTAGATATAATATTAATGGAGAAATCTTTTCCTTCCAGTACATCCTGAAGATCATGGATATATTTGCTGCTGATGCTGTTTCCTACGAAATAGATCTCAGGAGTTTTTCTCTTTCCCTTCGGCAGCACATTGTAGAAGCTGTGGGATAAAAACTCGATCGCAGCGCGGGCTCCGAGGTAAGATCCGCCGATACCGATCACGAGAAGCACATCGGAATCTCCCTGAATCTTTTCTGCCGCTTTCTTGATCCTTGCAAACTCTTCTTTATCATAATCAACCGGGAGGTCGATCCATCCAAGATAGTCATTGCCTGCACCGGATTTTGCTGTCAGGACATCTTTCGCGCCCATAACGGTGCTCTTCATGTTTTTCATTTCCTCTTCGCTGATAAATCCGGCTGTCTTGGAATAATCAAATACGATTTCTTTACCCATAACCCTGTCTCCTTTTCTTGTGTGAGATTCACAATCTCCGTTCGTTATTATACCACTTCGTGAAACCCTTGACAATGGACGGAAGCAATTTTATCGGCACTACATCTTCACTCATCATCCGCTTTCCTCCCCCAGGTTTTAAGCACTGCGCCGTGCTCCTGATTTTTCGATTTGTTTGCCGTTCTGTTTCACCGTCTGCCTTGTATTGTTAAAATATGGACTACCTTGCTGATTTTATACCCCGCCACTCTGCAATGTATTAAACAGCGTCTTCAGCATGTCCAGCTCCGCCGGCGGGATTGAATTCCGTATCAGATCCAGCCTGTCCGAATCTTTCAGCATCTCCTCCGGTTGCTCCCTGCTCGCGGCGATCTGCTTCAGGCTCTCGCTCAGATGATTGATACTCTGGGCAAGCTCCGTCTCACTTGTCGGTACTTTTCCGCCTGTTCCTGAATTGTCCTGTCCGATATCCCGGATATTTTGAACTGTGCCTCTATTATAATCGGCCTTTCCCGCCATTTTTTTCGATGAACTGCCTGCGCTGTTCTCATTTACGGCCTGGTCGTCCTCATTTTCCTGGAACGCAGGTCCTTTTCCGTCCAGCCGTGACATTCTCCCGGTGTCCCTGGTCCTGGCGAGACTCCCTTTTTCCACATGATCCGTTTCCCCGTTCCCGCCAGCAGCCTGTGCGTCCTTCTTTTTTCCAAGGACAGAAAAGCGGCTGTTGAGCTTTTCTTTTCTCACATTTTCCTGGTTTCTTCCATATCCAATGCCGCTGGTGCCTGAAAAATCTACGATATCGGAAGAGCCCGCCGCCTTTTTCCGCTCCTGCCCGGCATAGGCGCTGTTATCCACACTTTTATAAAAATGCGGAGAGTTTTCCACATAATCAACTAAATGATCCGCAAGCTGTTTCCGTTTTGTCCCGGCACCGATCCCGTTGTCTACAAATGCGAGGAACAATCCGCCAAAAACGCCCGCTGCCCCGTAGAGCACAATATAATAGTTGTCACACCGATACCAGTAAGCACCGAACGCCGCCGCTCCGCCTGCCATAAAGCAGAGGATCATCGCCTGCACCGACAGGTTATCCCACCCGTCAAGGCTCATATGCAGGAAGCGGAATCCGTAGAGCTGTTTTTCTATGTACGCGTTCACATTTCGGATCCCGTGGTTAATAAGGAACACATTTTCCATGCGCTGTTTCAGCGCCTTTAAATTTTTATCCTTCGTGAGAGCCATGTTTCCGGTTTCCTTGATCAATCTTTTGTAGAGGCTGCCTGTTACGAGTGTGCTGAGTGTCCCGAGCGCACAGATCGCTGCCAGGACATAGAGCATTCTCCCTGTCTGTAAAAATTCCAGCATAATCAGTTCCCCTTTCTTCGTCCAGATCAATTCCAGATGATGCCACTAATTATACCGGGCTAGAATGTTTTTGAGAAGGTTGAGAACGGAAGAATCGTTCGTCAAATGGGGACAGGAATCGCGTTTTAAGGTGATAGTGGAGGTAAAATATTCTCGTAGAAAGTAGTTCTCGCAGCTTTCTTGCTCCAGAAAACTTTTTGAGTCTTCTCTTTTTAGATTCTCTTTACAAGTGCAAGCATCAGGTTCACGGAATGCTCAACAGCCTTTGCCTCAAACTCGCTGTAATCCATATGGGCGCTGTCATCTGCCTTGTCGGAGATCGCACGGACGATCAGGTACGGAACCTTGTTTAAGTATGCGGCCTGAGCGACTGCTGCGCCTTCCATCTCTGTGCAGTACGCGTCGAAGGTGTCATGGATCCAGTTCTTTTTCTCCTTGCTGTCGATAAACTGGTCGCCGCTGGCAACGCGTCCCTTGAAAGTGCTGATATCCGGGTTTGCCTCTCTGCATGCCTCTTCCGCGAGAGCTAAAAGTCGCTCATCCGCCGGGAATTCCTTCACGCCAAGCTGGGGAATCTCACCTGCCGGATATCCGAATCCGCCTGCGTCCACATCGTGCTGTACTGCAACAGTAGAGAGAACGAGGTCACCGATATTGATCTCATTTCTTAAGGAACCTGCGATTCCTGTATTTACGATTCCATCCACCTGATAAAGATCCACAAGGATCTGGCTGCAGATACCGGCGTTTACCTTACCGATACCGGAGCGAACGATGACAACGTCCTTTCCCTCCAGTTTTCCCCTGCAGAAATTCATTCCTGCCACTGTCTTCATCTCTGTCTCTGTCATTTTTGCGCGAAGCTTCTCGACTTCCACTTCCATTGCTCCGATAATACCAAGCATTTGAATTCCTCCGTGTTGTATCATATGATTTTAGTCTGATCTCGAAAGCAGCAGTTCATCTGCTGCTCTTAAACATAGATTCTATCTGAGTTTCAGACGCGTTCTTACCGTCTTTATCGTTCTCATTATACGGGATACAGAGCGGAAGGTCAAATAAAATCCTTAGCTCATCCGCCGATAAAATCCTCAACTCATCCGTCGATCTCCAGAATAACCAAGTCACTAAGTTCGCTCGCTCTTCTACTCACCTCGAACTAAGCTGGCCCGTTTTTAATAATTCCGATATTTGCTTCGTCTGTAACCTGTAAACTTATTTTTTCCGTCTGGAAATCTTGCTTTATCGCCTATCCTCAGCTCTTTCCGCGCTTCTCTTGACAATGATTCTCTGCTGTGAGTATAATAAGGATACTTTCAAACTGGCCGCAAGGTCATATTTTTTACAAACGGAGGTTTTTATATGGTATACAAGACACAGGGCACCTGCTCCAGAGAAATCCATTTTGATGTAGAGAACAACAAACTCAAAAATGTAAGCTTCGTTGGCGGCTGCAATGGAAACTTAAAAGGTATCGGCCTTCTCGTTGAAGGCATGGATATCGACGATGTCATCAAGAGAGTCGAAGGCATAAGCTGCAACGGCCGCCCAACCTCATGTCCAGACCAGCTTGCAAGAGCTTTAAAGCAGTACAAAGAGCAGCAGGCTTAAACATCAAAAGTGAGTCATTTCCAGACGTAAAAATAGCCCCGCAAGAGGTTTGTTGTGCGCGGGGCTATTTCTTTTATTCAGTTCATAAATTGTCGAATCATTATTCTCACCGGCCTCGACCGGTTTTATCTACGGTGTCTTCCCATCAACCATCTCCCTTTATCAGTTTGTATCTATATTATTCGGCCGAAATAATATACTAAAGTATTAAAGGTTAAACTGCATGGTCGGTGAGAAGGACACCGTTTGTCTGGGTAACTTTAGCTTCCGCCTCGTCGCCCCACTCAACAAGATGCATTGCACGAGCACGATAATAACGATTTGGCTGGCAACCAGTTACTGTAAAGCCTACATGATACTCTGCAAATATCTCATCCTCTGATTCTTCTTTTGTCTTTTCAAAATCCCATTTACCAATTTGCTTCCAGTCTTCACGGTCCTCATCCCATTCATCTAGAAATACGGTCTGATAAATTATATCTACTTCTGTATGGGCAAAGGTCTCCACCGTGATATGTAATGTTCCGTCTTCTCCATTAGCAATTCGTAAAACTCCTGCCGAAAGCCTAATTCCTCGTTCTATTTCTTCAGTACTATCCTCTGCTTCCTTCACATTCTCAGGCAATAAAACACTTTCTTTATGGTTTCCTGCAAAGTCACTCCACGTAAGTTCGCTAGCATAAACCATTTTTGCCATCATAAGTACAAATAATAATGTACTACACCACAATCTTCTTACTAATTTCATACGCATCTCTCCTTATTTTTATTTATTAATATAAACGTATTAAAAAGAGAAATGTGACCACTTTTTAGTAAAAAGTTAAATTTTCTAGTGTCATTTTATACTCTTCCTCTGGCATGGTTCCAAACAAATAATAAATACCACCTTTTTCAAACAGAACAGTCTCATATTCTGTTTGACCATCTTCTGATATATTACTTGAATAATCTATATCTTTTTTTATCCATTTATTATAAACAGTATCCTTTTTTTGTCTGTCAGAAGCCATATTCGCAGATGCACTTTCATTGTTCTGCATTTGTAAAATTCTCACTATATTCGTTCCATAAGAAAATATTAATTCCACTTCACTTTCGTCATAAACTATATATTTCTCAAAATGCATATTTTCAGGACAGTAATTTAATTTTAGCAGCGGAACTTTTAATTTAGATTTTATTTCTGTATATGCCGTTTCAAGCTGCGAATTTTGTTTCTTGTTTTTATCATTATCCATATATATTACTGGTTCGCTATTTGTAAACCTTCTAAAGAAATAACTTTTCTTTCCTACTGCCGTCCCCCCAAGCATCCCTGCAATCACTGCCACCAACGCCGCAGTGGCAAGGACCTTCTTCTTTCCGAATCGCATCACTTTCTTCTCATTCTTCTTTTTCTCTTCCGCTTCAGAGATTACTGTTACCGTCTTCTTTGGAAGCTCTTCTGCAATTTGAATGTTGGCTGATTCGTTCTGTGGAACCAGAGTCGGTGTCTGGGAGGCGGTTTCCTTTTCAAGTTCGGCTTTTCGTGCCAGGAAACGTTTCATGAGTCGATCTTCGGCGCCAGTGAAGTTTACATCTTTGAAAGTCTCGTTTGCCTGATCCAGCTGTTTTAACAGCTGATCATCCGAATAGCCAAACGCTTCCCGAAGACATTCGCTTATTTTCTGATCCTCACGATTCTCCGTGTCTGCCATGATTCAGCACCTCGCTTCTTCCTTTGTATCTATTAGGGGTTGACATTTCTCTTTCAGCCGTTACTATTAAATAGTCAGCAGCTGTGAAATTCTTGCTCCATGGAGGCAATTTTTATGAAAACCATTCTTCTCACCGGCGGTGGTACAGCCGGTCACGTTACCCCGAACCTTGCCCTGATTCCGTCTCTCAAGGCAGCCGGATATGATATTCGATACATTGGTTCCTACAATGGTATGGAACGCAAACTGATTGAAAACGCAGATATTCCTTACGACGGAATCTCTTCCGGAAAACTGCGCCGATATTTCGATTTAAAGAACTTTACCGACCCGTTCCGCGTATTAAAAGGTTACGCAGAGGCCTTAAAGTTGATGAAAAAATACAAACCGGATGTTCTCTTCTCTAAGGGCGGCTTTGTTGCGGTTCCTGTTGTCCTCGCTGCAAAGCATTACCACATTCCGACGATCATCCACGAGTCCGATATGACTCCAGGTCTGGCAAATAAACTCTGCATTCCGTCTGCAAAATGGGTATGCTGCAACTTCCCGGAGACCTTAAAGTATCTTCCGGAAGGAAAGGCAGTCCTCACAGGATCCCCGATCCGTGCAGAACTCCTTCAAGGTGACCGTCTTGCCGGTCTGCAGTACACAAACCTCTCTGCGGCAAAACCGATTATTCTTGTAATCGGTGGAAGTCTGGGCTCCGTAAAAGTAAACGGCGCGGTCCGCAGTATTCTTCCAAAGCTCTTAGAACAATTCCAGGTGATCCATATCTGTGGAAAAGGGAACCTGGATGAGTCCCTGATCGGAACTCCCGGTTACGTTCAGTATGAATATGTTGACAGTCCGCTGAAGCACTTATTTGCGGCAGCTGATCTGATTGTCTCCAGGGCAGGTGCAAATTCCATCTGTGAAATTCTTGCACTCAGGAAGCCGAATGTCCTGATTCCGCTCTCCGCAGCGGCCAGCCGTGGAGATCAGATCCTGAATGCCAATTCTTTTGCAAAACAGGGGTATTCCACGGTTCTGGAAGAGGAGAAAGTGACTGACGCCACTCTTTTTGACGCGATTCACGATACCTACGAGAACCGCCGGACATTCATTGATAGTATGGAAAAGAGCCATTTAAATAATGCAATTGATACGATCATGAAATTGATCAACGATTGTGCTGATCACAAATGACCGCGGTTCATACGACTTTTCAGGTTTTCTCTTAAGTATTTTCTTGCTCTTGAAATTCGCGAACGACACATGTCGTTCGTGATTTCAAGACGCTCACAAATTTCTTCAGTCGTAAATCCCTGGATGAAATACATCACCGTGACATCCTTCCACGATTCCCTTAAACCATCCAGGACCTCGAAGATCTGACCGCAGCTTTCTCTGCTAATTACGGATTGCAGCGGATCGTATGTGGAAAGATCTGCGACATACTCCAGTTCACTCACATCTTCGTCCTCATTCGGCTTGATGCTTCGCTTCTCTTTTCTAAAATAGTCGATACATTTATTCTCGACAATACGCGCCAGCATCACTTTTATAGCTTTTTCACTCTCTAGCTTCCCGCCATAATCCGCCCGGTAGAACGACCAGAATGCTTCCATGACAATGTCTTCCACATCATCATATGGCACTCCGATCGCATAAGCCAGCTTCATATACATTTGAGCATATTTCGTAATCAGTACTTGCAGCAGTTCATCTTTGTCCTGCGGCATAAATTCTCCTTTAAAAATCTCTCTGATTACAGTGCATCTTTAATCTTTTCTGCTGTCTCAGCAAGAACCTCCGGATCTTCTTTTCCCGGTTCCCATCCAGCGATCACCGGACCGCCCTCATAGCGCGGGATCACATGTACATGGAAATGGAATACCGTCTGTCCTGCTGCTTCACCGTTATTCTGTACCAGGTTGAAGCCTGCGCAGCCCAGGGATTTCTTCATTGCGGTTCCGAGTTTCGCTCCTAACGGAAGTACTTTTGCAGCAATCTTCGGATCCAGCTCGGTAACGTCCTTAAAGTGTTCTTTCGGAAGGATCAGGGCGTGACCTTTCGCAGCCGGACCAAGGTCCAGAATTACACGGAAATCTTCATCCTCATATACAGTTGAGGAAGGAATCTCACCATTCGCGATCTTACAGAAAATACAGTTACAGTCTTTCATCTTTTGATACCTCCGTCCGCCCACCAGTCTCTGGCAGGCCTATGATATAAAATTATAGCAAGCACAAAGCCTATTACAAGGCCAGACAGGTGTGCGATATTGTCCACACCGGTGCTTGTATATCCTAAATACAGGGAGAAAAAGATCATGATCACAAGTTGTCTTGTATTCAGATCTTCCAACTGCCCTCTGTTGGCCGTAACCACATAAAGCAGGCCGCCGACCACTCCAAAAATTGCGCCGGATGCCCCGGCTGATACTGTCATTGTATCAGCTGTGTGCGCCATCATAGACACCCAGTTCGAGCCAATTCCGCAGAGCAGGTAAAATATCAGGTACTTCACATGTCCCAGTGCCCGTTCCAGGTTGTCCCCGATCACAAACAGGACCAGCATATTGTTCATAATATGCCGGATTCCAAAATGCATAAACATCGCTGTCAAAAGCCGGTAATACTCACCGTCCTCCAGGACTGCAGGTGCAAACATCGCGCCCTTTGTATACATGAAATACGCGTCCTCCGAGGAACCGGTGATCTCCAGATACAGGAAAAACAGCACATTCAGAGCGATCAGAAGTCCATTTACATAAGCCTTCTTTCCATATCGGCTTCCCATGGGTCTCATCCTTTCTACTCTGTTATTTCATGACCCCAAGTCCTTTTGCGATGATCGTGATAAAGTCCTGGACATTCGTCACGATAGTCGTTGCGGAGAGGCTTCCGCGGTCCATCAGCTTGTTTACCACAAACTCGTCCGCATCAACAGTATAGAGATATACCGGGCGGATCGTTCCGTCCTTCATAACGCGGAATGACGGAGTCATATTGCCCGTGGCAATCGTGTGAAGCATTGTAGCTAAGCAGATCACACAGGTGGCATCCCGCACCATATCGCGCATGGCGCTCTGTCCTTTATACGCGTCTCCGATGACTTCCGGCATTGGACCGTCATCGCGGATCGAACCGGTCAGAACAAACGGAACATGATTCTTCACGCATCCATAGATAATACCATTGTCAATGTGATTATCCTCGATAAATTTCGGAATGGAACCGCTTCTGCGGACCTTATTTAGTACATCCAGGTGGTTGTAATGGCCATTCGGCTGGGATACCTGCGTGTAGATATCCTGTCCTAGTGCCGTATGCAGCAGCGCGCCCTCCAGGTCGTGGGTCGCGAGCGCGTTTCCTGCCATCAGACCGTGGGCATATCCGTTATCGATCAGGGACTGCATTGCGTTTCTCGCGTCATAGTCGAAGGAAAACGCCGGTCCCATGACCCAGACGATCTTCCCATGTTCTTTTTCATAGCGAAGAAGGTCCATCAGGCGGTCATAGTCTCTCGCATAGGAGGTCTCCCTGCTTCGTCCCTGGCGGAACACAAATTTATCCGCAAGCGCGTCCGCTTCTGTCTGGAATCCTGTACTGTGGACATAAATTCCCTCCTCGCAGGCTTCGCTCCGTCCAAGAATAACCTTGTCACCTTTTTTGAGATTTCTGTTTTCGACTACCTCCAAATGTCCGTCCGGGCAGATCACAACGCTGGAATCCATGCGGCTCTCTTCCGCTAACACCCACTTGCCCTGGATCTTAAAATATTCCGGGAACATAGATGTGCTGTGAAAGTATTCTGGGGCAACCCCATCGATCTCCACGATTTCCCATTTCGCGTCAGGGGCCTTGATAAACTGTTCCTTTGAAAAATCGGGCTGATGATATTCTGGCATCTGAAAAGCCATAATACCCCTCCTTTCATCATTGATGGATATATCATAGACCAAATGTCCGAAAAACACCACCCCTGTTTTGTATTTTTACTTTCTCTTTAACGGAACTTTTACCCAGGAGATCCTACAAAAAACGGTATCTCTGATCCGCAAAAGAGAGCATTTCCCCTGGTTCTATATGAATACTCTCATTTGTCTCCAGGAACCGCCCATTTACACTGGTTCCATTCGTTGAATTGAGATCCGTGATCATATATCCGTCCTTATCTTCTTCAATTTTCGCGTGGATCCGGCTGATCTGAGGCAGATTCAGGCAGAAATCCGATATTTCCCGGTTCTTTCCAATAATAAACGGGAAATATCGGACCAGGACGTCCTCGCCCCCATTTTCCGGGACGAGACGTCTTGTCGCCGGGTATATCTGTCTTCCCGTAAGAAGCACTGTCTGCATTTCATCAGATTCTCTTTGTCTTACATCAGTTCTTAAGTCATTAGGATCAGTATAAATGCCATTCTCATTATTTTCTGCATCTCCCCACACTTCCGCCATATCTCTCCGGTATTCAATTTTGTCCGGCATTCCTCCGCGCTCCCTGTCCTCTTCTTCCCGGAACTCAACTTCCCAGTCCTCTTCTGTTTCCCCGGTCTCTTCTTCATCTTTTTTCACACGAAAGAATATCACGCCGGCCATCAGCACACCTTCCGCCGCAAGGATTCCCCATTTCCATTCCAGAATCCGATCGATTCCGACGATAAAGTAAACTGCCACCGGAACAGCTGCCATCAAAACCGCAAACAGCACTGAAAACAAGTTTTTCCCGTGCTTCAGCCCTTTCTCCTCTGCCAGTTCTTCTGTCTCGCCTGAAAGATCCGTTTTCTTGATCTCAGAATATCTGTACTTTCCTTCTGATCCATTTTGCTTTTCTCCCTGATGTCGCGGCAGCTCTCCTGCTGCCCCTGTCCCATATTCCCTGACCATTTTTCTCTCTGCTTCATATAACTTTTCCTTTCCAGTGTTTTCCCCGAAAATATCTTCTTTCCCGTCTCTTTCTCCCGCCCGCAGACATTTTTCCAGATCCCGGATCCCCAGATTTTCCTTTTCTCCTGCCCGAAACAGAGCGAATGCCAGAACTACCGCGTCTCCGTCTGTGTGATCCACATGGTCCAGAATATACCGTGCCAGTTTCCGGAAACTCTCCTCAAACTGACTGCCACTCCCTGGAAGAAGGCAGAAATTCGCTTTCAGGTCATCCGGATCCACATAGATCATATCCGGTTCCAGACAAAGCTGGTCTCCGTCCATCAGGAACCTTTCCAATGCCGTCATGGTGACGACCAGATCACTGGTGATCTGCCGGATCTCCTTTGCCTTAAATGACCGGTATTCCATCATTCTGGCTAGCGACTGTCTCGACGTGATATTAAAATACAGGAATGTCTCCCCATCGATCCTTTTTTCCTGAAACGGCAGAAGTCCGTTGATCCTGTTTTCCGACAGCATCCGCAGCGCATAGGATCCCCCGATCTCTTTTTCCGGGTGCAGTACCATGTAATTTCGGTTCATTTCTCGTTTAAATTCTGTTTTCATCAGTCATCGATCCTGTCTTTTATTTTCTTCAAGGCGTCCTGCTGCCGCAGAAAAGTCTCCGGGTGGATATCCGCCCGCTCTATATGAAGACTCCAGTCCCCCGCCGCCGCGTCACCTTCTGCCGACAGCGCTCCCAGATTCAGATGGAGCTCATATGCTCCCAGATAAAGCCTTGGGTTCCCCATCTGGCTTCCCTCCTGCTCAAAAGAATCTATCGTTTTTTTCTCATTGACGTTATTTCTGGCCCGCTCCAGTGTTTCCTCCAGGATCATACTGCCAGTCACCGTATCATGGACCGTATAGGCATATCGGATAAATGCCGCCAGGGATAGTAAGACCACCGAAAGAATTATGGATGCCTCTACCGTTATGCTGGCGCTGTAATATTTCTTTATGCAAGTCGTCTTTCTCATATCATCCTCATAAGCACCATCCACAGTGACGCAGGTAAAAGAAACGGCAAAAACGGCAGCCGCAGTTTTCGGATATTTTCCCTTCCAGTTCCGATCTGTGCGCCGACCATTATCGCAAGCCCAAATATTCCGCAGAAAATCTGCCCGGAGATCAATAACATCACACACTCCTGCCACCCAAGGAAAAATCCGGATACAATAAAAAACCACCCGTCGCCCTCACCCAGGAGCCCCCTTGTCAACATTCCAATCAGCAAAAGCGTAATTCCAGGAATCATCGCCAGAACGATCTCCCCCGGAAGCCGTTCCTTCCATATGCAGGTTATGATCCCTACTGCCGCTCCGCCCGCCAGTACCTCCAGGCTGATGCTTCTCGTTCTGAGATCCTGCCAGGCTGCGGTTCCTAAAAAAACAAAAAACAGATTCATTCTGTCTCCCCCTTTTTCCTCACACAGTATGAGCACAATCCCAGATGTTCCTCCTCATCCTTCGGTACTTCCCGCACATAGGATATCATAGACCTGCAATTTTTATTGCAGTGATAGTGCTCGCCTGCCGTTGATTGACGCAGCAAAGCGTGCTTCTGCCCGCAATATTATTGCTGTTGTTCCTTACTTCGGATGGGCCCGTCAGGAT
>ENA-USUA01000752-USUA01000752.1-human-gut-metagenome-genome-assembly--contig:-NODE-752-length-18055-cov-5.021749_pt1 | contig 18055 bp, 9 predicted proteins | sample MGYA00250057_ERZ773390 | MGnify/ENA primary metagenome ERZ773390 (study PRJEB29103, sample SAMN06111941) | human gut metagenome | biome: human gut; feature: ankylosing spondylitis patient; material...
GGATTATGAGATAGTCGTTAAATTGTTGTCGACGGCTGCCGATAAGGCTGTTCCCGTATTGAAGTGCGAGTTTGAGAAAGATAAGGAGTTTGCCGATGTAGGCTACCGGCTCGCACCCGATTTGAAAAGACGTTTCGCATTGCACAATACGGCTTTCGGAAGTCGCGTGCGCTCGGTCAGTCTCTCTCCGAACGGCAAATATCTGCTTGCCTGCTATGCGGATAACTACTCGTTGAAGCGCTCAAGGACACGTTGTGAACTGACCGAACTGAAGACGGGCAGGGTGATACAGCCCGCTGCCGATGAGAAAATGCGTTGGATGCCCCGCAGCAATAAGCTTTATTATACCGTAACAGGCAGACAACGGAATGATTTGGTTGTGTTCGACCCTGCTACCATGCGCGAGGAAGTGTTGCTGAAAGATGTTCCCGAGGGATATTTTGCATGGTCGCCTGCAGAAGACTATCTTATCTACTCTCCGGATGATAAGGGAGAAGCGGTAGGCGGTCCTTTGAAGCGGCTGCTGCATCCCGACGACCGGATTCCCGATGCGCGTTCCCGCAACTATCTCGTTAGGTACGACCCTGTCACCGGACTTTCCGAACGTCTCACTTACGGCAGCCATGCCGTTTATCTGAATGATATATCCTCTGACGGCAAGAAACTCTTGTGTTCCACCTCTAAATCGAATATCACTCAATGTCCTTTCTCGCTTACTTCCATCTTCGAGCTGGATTTGGCTACGTTGCAGGCGGATACGCTGGTGGCGTGGGACCCTTATGTAAACAGGGCGGCTTACTCTCCCAACGGCGGACAGCTTTTGGTAATCGGTAGTCCGATGGCTTTTGACGGAATAGGGAAAAACTGCGGCGAGCATCCCATCGCCAATGATTTCGATACTCAGGCATTCATTGTGGACAAGGCCACGAAAAAGGTTAATCCCATCACGCGCGATTTCAATCCTGCCGTTGACTTCCTGCAGTGGAACCGTGTAGACGGCTGTATCTACTTCAATACAACGGACGAAGATTGCAGACATATCTATCGCTATGTGCCGAAGACGGAGAGTTTTGAAATGCTGCCGCTTCAGGAAGATGTGATTTCTTCCTTCGACCTGGCGGAGTACAATCCTGCGGTTGCCGCCTATGTCGGTGGTGGCAATGCCAGTGTGGGAGTTGCCTATACGTATGATGTGAAGAAGAAAACATCCGTTTTGCTTGCCAATCCGATGAAGTCCGTCTTGGACAAGATAGATATGGGCACAATGAAGGAGTGGAACTTCACGGCGGAAGACGGTACGGAGATTAAGGGTATGATATGCCTGCCGCCGGCTTTCGACCCGAACAGGAAATATCCGCTTATCGTTTATTACTACGGCGGGACTACACCTACCACACGCGGCATCACTTCGCCTTATTGTGCGCAATTGTTTGCATCACGCGATTATGTGGTTTATGTTATCCAGCCCAGCGGGGCTATCGGTTACGGTCAGGAGTTTTCCGCCCGTCATGTCAATGCGTGGGGAGAACGCACTGCCGACGAAATCATCGAGGGCACGAAGAAGTTCTGCGCCGCGCATCCGTTTGTCAACGACAAGCGTATCGGCTGTATCGGAGCATCCTATGGCGGTTTTATGACGATGTACTTGCAGACCAAGACGGATTTGTTTGCCGCTGCCGTTTCGCATGCGGGCATCAGTAACGTGACCAGTTACTGGGGCGAGGGCTATTGGGGCTATTCCTATAACTCCGTTGCCGCTGCCGGAAGCTATCCGTGGAATAATCCCGACTTGTTTACCAAACACGGAGCATTGTTCAATGCGGATAAAATCAAGACCCCGTTGTTGCTGTTGCATGGTACGGTGGATACGAATGTGCCTATCGGCGAAAGTATTCAGCTGTACAATGCCTTGAAGATATTGGGTAAGCCGGTTGAGTTCATAACGGTGGACGGCGAGAATCATTTCATCAGTGATTATCCCAAGCGCGAGTTGTGGCACAACTCTATCATGGCATGGTTTGCACGTTGGCTGCAAGATAGTCCGGCATGGTGGAACGACCTTTACCCGGAAAGACATTGGTAAGATATTAAGATAAGAGGAAAAAGTTCCTCACCGCTTTATTACGACAAAAAGCCGTTTCCCGGAATAGACAAGGAGGAAACGGCTTTTTTGTTGTCAGTGTGCTTACTGTTATTCGGCACATGAAGTTGTGAAATGGATGCTCTTGGCCGTTTGCATCTGTGCTCAGGCCAAGAACGATCCGTCACAAACAAACATAAACAGGGCTGCTACTAATACTAGTTTTTTGTTTTTTACTTGTTTTTAATTAGGTTAATATATTTATTCGGTTTTGGTTTAGGTAGATTCTACTTTGATGTTGTGGAGTTAAACTTCACACAGTATATATATCAAATGACGTGCCAAAGTGAGGGTGGAAACGGTAAGTCGTTGCAGATTAGCACGCTATTTTTACTGTGAAGGTGCGCAGGGGTGTGAAGATGTGTGGAAACGGTGTGGAAAGTGTGGAATAGAGTGTGGAGTTTTTCCACAGTTATAACTCTATTCCATATAATTTAAGTTTGTTGTAAAGTGTCTTTCTGTCTATCCCCAGCAGTTGGGCGGCGCGGCTTTTGTTATATCCTGTCTGTTTCAGGGCTTCGATTATCTGCTGCTTTTCGGTCTCTTCGTTACGGAGAGGCATACCTGCTGCGGATGGAGCTACCGGACTCTTCAGTTCGCTAAGCTCGTTCAGGGTGATGAGCTTGTCTTGCGCCAAAAGGGTGGCACGCCGGACGATGTTCTTCATCTGGCGCAGGTTGCCCGGCCATTGATATTCCAATAAAGCTTGGGATGCTTTTTCGTCAAAGCCGATGAGGTGCTTGTCCAGTTCGCGGTTTGCCTGGTCCAAGAAGAAGTTTGCAAAGAGCAGGATATCTTCGCGGCGGTCTTTCAGTTGCGGCATACGCAGGGTAAACTCATTGATGCGGTGATAGAGATCCTCGCGGAAAGTCCCTTTCTCGATGGCCTGCTCCAGATTCTCATTGGTGGCGGACACTAAGCGCACATCTACCTGTATCTCCTTGTTGGAGCCGACAGGACGTATTTTACGTTCCTGCAGGGCGCGGAGCAATTGTATCTGTACCTCGTAGCTGAGGTTGCCTATTTCATCCAAAAAGATAGTGCCGCCGTTGGCAGCAACGAACGCGCCCGTCTTGTCGGTCAGCGCGCCGGTAAAGGAACCTTTTACATGGCCGAAGAATTCGGAAGCCGCCAGCTCTTTGGGGATAGCTCCGCAGTCAATGGCTATGAACGGCTGTTTGGCGCGGCGGCTCAACTTATGGATGCGTTGCGCCACGTACTCCTTGCCTGTTCCGCTGGCCCCGTTGATGAGGACGGACATGTTGGTGGGAGAAACCAGGTTCACATAATTATAAAGTTGCCTGGCGGCATCGCTTTCGCCTTCCAGATAGTCGGATGAAGCGTTCTCTGCACCTTTCCGGCAGGGATTTCCATTGCTTTCGGAACACATGGTCTGTTTGGACGAAACAGACGGTTTGTTTGGGTCGAACGCATGGTCTGTTTGGGTCGAACGCATGGTCTGTTCCGAAGCAACGGATGAGGACTTCAGGGCTTCATCCATTTTCTTCAATAACTCGTCGGGGTTTACGGGTTTTGCAATGTAGTCGCATGCGCCCAGTTTCATGGCTTGCACGGCAGACTGTATGTCGGCATAGCCCGTCATGATGATAAGAGGGATGTGCAGGGAATGTTCTCCCAGCCACCTCAGCAAATCTATGCCGTCGCGGTCGGGCAGGCGCAAGTCGGACAGTATCAGGTCCACCATCTCGGCTTCGATATGCTTCTGGGCACGGGCTATACTGCTTGCCGAACTGACTTGGAATCCTTTTTTGCCAAGCCATGTTTTCAATATCATGCCGTAAGTGATATCATCTTCTACGATTAATATGGATTTCATCCCTTCTGCTTTTTATCTCTTTTATGGCACAAAGGTAAATCGTTTTGTCCGATTTTAGTATATTTGCAGGCTTAAATTAAACAAAAAGACAGATGAAAAGAAATCTCATTGTATTATTAACCATACTGGTGTGCGGCCTGACGGCCTGCAAACCGGGACAAAAGAAAGACGGAAATATGGAAAAAGAAACGAAGTTGAAGATTGAGACAAGTGCGGGTGACATCATCGTGAAACTGTATAACGAAACGCCGAAGCATCGCGATAACTTTATCAAGCTGGCCGAGGAAGGTACTTATGAAGGTACGCTGTTTCACCGTGTCATCAAGGACTTCATGATACAGGCGGGCGACCCCGAATCGAAGAATGCCCCGAAAGGCAAGATGCTGGGAGCGGGCGATGTGGGATACACTGTTCCTGCGGAGTTTGTCTACCCGAAATACTTCCATAAGAAAGGTGCGCTGTCTGCCGCCCGTCAGGGAGATAACGTAAACCCGAAGAAGGAATCGTCCGGTTGTCAGTTCTATATCGTGACCGGAAAGGTGTATAACGATTCTACGCTTCTCGGCATGGAACATCAGATGAACCAGGCACGCCTGAACAATGCTTTCAATGCTTTGGCGCAGAAGCACATGAAGGAAATCTACAAGATGCGTAAGGACGGTGACCAGGAAGGGCTGATGAATCTGCAGGACACGCTTATCGCGCAGGCTGAGGCTCAGGTGGCCGGCGAACCGGAGTTCCGTTTCACGCCGGAACAGGTAAAGGCATATACCACTGTAGGCGGCACACCGCATCTGGACGGCGAATATACCGTGTTCGGCGAAGTCGTTGAAGGCATGGATGTGGTAGGTAAGATACAACAGGTAAAGACAGACCGCAGCGACCGTCCGGAAGAGGATGTGAAGATTGAGAAGGTGACTGTGATTGACTGATAAACAGAATTGCGTCAAACCTTTGGGAAGAGAGTCTCGCCCTGTCACACAAGTATGAAGATAAATAAGCATTGTTTCCCCAACGGCCTGCGGCTGGTACACTACGAGGATACCAGCACGCAGATGGTGGCGCTGAACATCGTTTACGATGTCGGTGCGCGCGACGAGCATCCCGAGCATACCGGCTTTGCCCATTTGTTCGAGCATCTGATGTTCGGCGGTTCGGCGCATATTCCCGATTACGATACGCCTTTGCAGTTGGCGGGGGGAGAAAACAATGCCTGGACCAATAATGACATAACCAATTACTACCTCACCGTTCCGAAGCCGAACGTAGAGACGGCCTTTTGGCTGGAGTCCGACCGTATGCTGGAGCTGGCTTTCAGCGAGCAAAGCCTCGAAGTGCAACGCGGTGTAGTGATGGAAGAGTTCAAGCAACGCTGCCTTAACCAGCCGTATGGCGATGTGGGGCATCTGTTCCGGCCGCTGGCGTTCCGGGTGCATCCGTACCGCTGGCCTACTATCGGCAAGGAACTCTCGCACATAGAGCAAGCCACGCTGGACGAGGTGAAGAGTTTCTTCTACCGTTTCTATGCTCCGAACAATGCCGTGCTGGCAGTGACGGGAAACATTTCATGGGATGAAACCGTTAAGCTTACCGAGAAGTGGTTTGCTCCCATACCCCGGCGGGACGTTCCGGTGAGGCAATTGCCGCAGGAGCCGGAGCAAACGCAGGAACGCCGGCTGACGGTAGAAAGAAACGTGCCGCTGGACGCCTTGTTCATGGGCTATCACATGTGCAGTCGCGAGGGTGCGGATTATTACGCATTCGATATTCTGTCCGATATTCTCAGCAACGGACGTTCCAGCCGTTTGAACCGCCGCTTGGTACAGGAACAGAATATCTTTTCCGGTATCGACGCGTATATCAGCGGTACGCGTGATGCGGGTCTGCTGCAAATCAGCGGTAAGCCTGCGGCAGGTGTGTCGTTGGAGCAGGCGGAAGCTGCCGTCCGTAAAGAACTGGAAGAGTTGCAGCGGTCTCCGGTAGATGGGCAGGAATTGGAGAAGGTTAAGAACAAGTTTGAATCTACCCAGATATTCGGCAATATCAACTATCTGAACGTAGCCACAAACCTTGCCTGGTTCGAGCTGACGGGAAAGGCGGAAGATATTGACCTTGAAGTAGAGCGTTATCGCTCCGTTACGACGGAGCAGTTGCATACTGTGGCGCAGCGTACTTTCTGCGAAAGCAATGCCGTAGTATTATATTATAAGAGTGATAAATGACAGTCAAAGGGAGCGTTTTTTCGTCTCTTTGCAGGAGGGGAAGGGCGCCGTTTGACGAAACGAAAGTTCCCTGTTAAGGAAACTTCGGTTTCCTTGTTGAGGAAGCTTCGGTTTCCCATTGAGGAAACTCCCGTTTCCCGTCGGGGGAACTCCCGTTTCCCATTAGGGAAACTTTGGTTTCTTACTAAGGAAACTTTGGTTTCCCGTCAGGGGAACAATGGTTTCTCCCTTTGAAACAAATTTTAGACAATAAGATGATGAATTGGATAGCCGGCTATAAGCAGCATTATAAAGCGTTGATATTTTTGGGACTTCCCATTGTTATCGGACAGGTGGGAGTAATTATTCTCGGTTTTGCCGATACTCTGATGATCGGGCATCACAGTACCGAGGAGTTGGGTGCAGCTTCTTTCGTAAACAATGTATTTACGCTTTGCATCATTTTCAGTACCGGTTTCAGTTACGGGCTGACGCCTATCGTGGGCAGTCTTTACGGCAACCGCCGTTTTGCGGAAGCGGGGCAGGCGTTGCGTTGCAGTTTGGTGGCGAATGTCCTGGTGGCATTGCTCCTTACGTTTATCATGACGGTGGTCTACTTCAACGTGGAGCGCCTGGGGCAGCCCGAGGAACTGATGCCTTTGATAAAACCTTATTACCTGGTATTGCTTGCTTCGCTGGTTTTCGTGATGCTGTTCAACGGCTTCAAGCAGTTTACGGACGGAATCACAGATACGAAGACCGCCATGTGGATATTGCTGGGCGGAAATACGCTGAACATCATAGGCAACTATATCCTTATCAACGGCAAACTGGGCTTCCCGGAGCTGGGGTTGCTGGGAGCAGGCATCAGTACGTTGTTCTCGCGTATTATGATGGTGGTGGTGTTTGCGTTGATTGTGCTGCGCGGTCGCCGCTTTATCCGCTACCGGATCGGGTTCTCCCGCATGGGATGGTCGTTTCCGGTGTTCAAGAAGCTCAATGCACTGGGCTGGCCTGTCGGTTTGCAGATGGGAATGGAGACGGCCTCTTTCAGCCTTAGCGCCATCATGGTGGGCTGGCTGGGCACTATCGCTTTGGCATCCCATCAGATAATGCTGACCATTTCGCAATTCACGTTTATGATGTACTACGGTATGGGCGCAGCGGTGGCGGTGCGTGTCAGCAATTTCAAGGGGCAAGACGATATGGAGAATGTACGCCGCTCCACATTTGCGGGTTTCCACTTGATAATGGCTATGGAAGTAGTGCTTATGAGCATCGTTTTTGTGATGCGCGGACAGGTGGGCGGCTGGTTTACGGATAGCGCAGAGGCTTCGGCGCTGGTAGCCTCTTTGTTCTTCCCTTTCTTGATTTATCAGTTTGGCGACGGACTGCAAATCAACTTTGCCAATGCGCTGCGGGGCATATCGGATGTAAAGCCGATGATGGTTATTGCATTTATTTCTTATTTTATTATATCTTTGCCCGTAGGATATTTTTGCGGTTTTGTGCTGGGCTGGGGACTGGTCGGCGTGTGGATGGCTTTCCCGTTCGGTCTGACCAGTGCCGGGGTGATGCTGTGGCTGCGCTTCCGCTATAAAACGAGGACGAGATGATGCACGGGGCGATGCTTTGTCACCCTGTCGCTCCATAACTCTTTTATTACCTGTTTATGAATAGCGTATCGAAAGTAAAGATAGCTGTCGGATACACTCTGCTGCTGGGAGTGTTGTTCTTTTCCCTGTTCTTTGTGCACCGGGAGATGGAGCATCTTATGCTTTCCGATAACCGGGACGTGCAGTGGACGGACAGTCTCATCACGCTTCTTCGGAAGAAGGATGCGAACACCATTTACATGCTGCGCGTGTTGAGCGAGACGAACGACAGCATGGTCTCTACCCGGGAGATAGAAAATATTATCGCTACCCGGCAGGATTCGTTTGTGACAAACCAGCGCGTACAGCAGCGCATCATTACGCATCGCGACACGGTGGTTACCAAGCCCAGGAAGAAAGGATTCTTCCGCCGTTTGGGAGAGGTGTTCGTGCCGCCTAAGAAAGATACCGCCATTCAGGTAAAGACTTCCCTCGAATATGCCACGGATACGGTGATTAACGTGTATAATCCGGTGGATTCCCTGCAGGAAAAGCTGCGTGCCGTGGCACAACAGCAGAAGGAGCACATTGCAATTGTACAGCGCCGCAGGCGTACCTTGCAACGCATGGACCGGATGCTGACCGCCCGTATCGACAGTCTGCTGAAAGGCTACGAACAGGAAACCCTGCAGCGTGCCCGCGAAGAGGCGGAGTACCAGCAGTCCGTACGCCATCACTCCATTAAGACAATCAGCGGCATTGCCGTCGGTGCGGTGCTGCTTTCCGTCTTTTTCCTGATAATCATAGGGCGCGACATTACGCGCAGCAACCGCTATCGCCGCGAACTGGAAGAAGCCCGCCGCCGTGCCGAGGACCTGCTGGCCACGCGCGAGAAGATGATGCTTGCCATCACCCACGACTTTAAGGCGCCGCTCGGCTCCATCATGGGCTATGCCGACCTGCTCTCCCGTCTGACGGTGGACGAACGGCAACGCTTCTACTTGGATAATATGAAAACCTCATCGGAACATCTGCTGAAGCTGGTGGTCGATTTGCTCGATTTCCACAGGCTCGACCTTCATAAGGCGGAGATAAACCGGGTCACCTTCCATCCCGCCCGCTTGCTGGAAGAGATTCATGTCAGTTTTGAACCGCTGACTTCTGCCAAAGGCCTGGAGTTGCATTGCGATATTGCTCCCGAACTGGAGAGTACTTACATCTGCGACCCGCTCCGTCTCCGCCAGATTATCAACAACCTGCTGTCCAATGCAGTGAAGTTTACGGACGAGGGGAGCATAACGATGACGGCGCGTTACGAGGAACGCCGGCTGGTGGTGGCCATTGCCGATACGGGCAAAGGTATGGAACCGGCGGACAGGGAGCGGATTTTCCAGGAGTTTACCCGCCTTCCCGGTGCGCAGGGCAAAGAGGGCTTCGGACTCGGTTTGTCTATTGTGCGCATGCTTGTGCAGTTGCTGGAAGGAACGATTGATGTGGACAGTGTGCCGGGCAAGGGAAGTACATTTACGCTGCGTGTTCCCTTGTTCCCCGTACAGGTATCGGAGGATACCGGCGAGAAATATCAGGAGACGGAAACCGGAACTTCTTCCGCTCTTTCAGAGAGCATGCCCGCTTCTTCACAACCTTCGCTCCGTGTGCTGCTGATTGACGACGACCGCATTCAGCTTACGCTTACCGCAGCCATGCTCCAGCATAGCGGCATCGCTTCGGTATCGTGCATGCAATTGGACGAATTGCTGGATGCCCTGCGTTCCGACACCTTTGATGTGTTGCTCACCGATGTACAGATGCCTGCCATCAACGGTTTCGACCTGTTGAAACTGTTGCGTGCGTCGAACCTGCCCCAAGCGCAGACCATTCCCGTGATAGCCGTTACCGCCCGTAGCGATATGAAGCCGGAAGAGTTCAAGGAATATGGCTTTGCCGGCTGCCTGCACAAACCGTTTACGGTGGCGGAACTGTTCCGGGAACTGAATGCGGAAGGTATCGGACAAACATCTGCTGTGCGGAGCGAAGTAGCAGCAGCGGAGACGGTTGAGGCTTCATCGCCGGATGCTCCTTATGACTTCTCGGCACTCACCGCTTTCTCCGGTGACGACCCGGAGGCGGCAAAGTCCATTATGGAGAGTTTCGTTACCGAAACCCGCCTCAATGCCGAACGTTTGCAAAAGGCGGCGGATGCGGCGGATATGGACGAGGTGGCGGCCGTTTCGCACAAGATGATTCCTCTCTTTACGCTGATTGGCGCTACGGAACTGGTGGCGGAGCTTAAAATACTGGAAGGCTTGCGCGGTACTCCTTTTACAGCCGGGCAGAGGCAGCGGGCACTGCGTTCGCTTGCTCTTATCGAGGACATTATCCGCTTGCAGGCACGGGCGGATTAGAATAAGCAATTACGGTATAAGTGGTCGTAAACACCGGCGCAACATAGTATTTTTCTTTTATTAGGAACTTTATCTCAAAATTAATTGTTTACTTTGTACGAATTAATCGATGACAGCTTGACGTTCCAATGAGAAGAAAATGGTTAAGAGGGGCACTTTGGGTGCTTCTTACTCCTATTATCCTATTTGTAATATTGATGATATTGCTTTACGTGCCGCCCGTACAGAATTTTATACGGAAGCAGGCCACGGCAATAGCATCGGATGCTACGGGCATGAATATCTCCGTAGAGCGGATAGACCTTCGTTTTCCGTTGAACCTGCTTGTACGCGGTGTTCAGGTAGTGCAGCCGGGAAGCGATACTGCTGATATCCAACACCCCGATACCTTGCTGAACCTCGGAAGCCTGAACGTCCGCGTACAGGCATGGCCCTTATTGAAAGGAAGGGTAGAGGTGGATGACATCACTTTGCAACGGGTGGCCGTAAACTCTTCCGGCCTGCTGGAAGGCATGCGCATAAAAGGTACGCTCGGACGGTTCTTCCTTGCCAGTCACGGCATAGACCTGAATAAAGAGGATGCCGTACTGAACCGGGTGGAACTGAGCGATACCCACGTGCAGGTGATGCTTGCCGACACTACCGAAACTCCGGAGGATACCACCGAAACCGCCTTGAACTGGCGCGTAGCATTGCATAACCTGAAACTGAAGAATGTGTCGGTGGATTTGCAGATGCCGCTCGACTCCATGTCGCTGGCAGCCACTATCGGGGATGCAAGCATAGAGGATGCCGAAGCCGACCTCAAGCGGCAGTTCTATGGCTGGCGTAAGTTTGCCCTTACGGGGACTTCCGTGAATTACGATACGGGCACAGCCGTTCCTGCCGAGGGATTTGACGCTTCGCACATCGCATTGCGCGATATCCGTATCGGCATAGATTCGGTGATGACCTGCGGCCGCGACATGAATGCCGTTATCCGCGAGTTCTCCATGTACGACCGTTCCGGGCTGACGGTGACTTCCCTGACCGGACGCCTCTTTGCCGACTCAGCCGTTATCCGTGTTCCCTATTTGCAGCTCAAGACCCCGCACAGCGAGATGAACCTGACGGCGCAGACCTATTGGAAACTTGTCGATATACCCACTACCGGACAGTTGTCCGCCCGCTTTAACGCCAATATCGGCAAGCAGGATGTATTGCTCTTTGCCGGCGGACTGCCCGAAACCTTTAAAGAGGCTTATCCTTTCCGCCCGTTGGTAATCCATGCCGGTACGGAAGGCAATCTGAAACAGATGCAGATTTCCCGTTTCACGGCCGAACTTCCCGGCGCTTTCTCATTGAGCGGCGGCGGTGAGTTGTGGAACCTTACGGATAGCCTGAAGCGTAGCGGAGGGCTTGACTTTGAGATGCAGACGCAAGACCTTAATTTCCTCACCGGGCTTACCGGGGTCACTCCCGACGGCTCTATCGTTGTGCCCGACAGTATGAATCTCGTAGCGCGTCTCGGGCTCGACGGGCCTCAATGCAATGCCCTGCTCAAAGTGCAGGAGGGCAAAGGCAGTCTGAATCTGGATGCCGCTTACAACCTGTCTACCGAGGTCTATCATGCAGACCTCGCCATAGATGCCTTGCAGCTTCATCATTTCCTGCCCAAAGATTCTGTTTATGCACTTACTGCGCATGTTGCCGCCAAAGGCAGGGGAGTGGATATGACTTCCCGCCAGACGACGGCTCTTGTGGAAGCCAAACTGGACGAACTGCAATATGCCCGCTGGAATCTGTCGGGTGTGAACCTGAATGCGGGGTTGAAATCTGCGGTAGCTTCTGTACGGTTGACGAGCGATAATGAACTGTTGAAGATGCAGTCCGAAGCCGACCTTCGTCTCGACCGTAAATATATGGACGGCAGACTGAACATGAAAGTCGAGGAACTGGACTTGTATAATCTGGGAATCGCATCCGAACCTTTGGAACATCCCGTTGCGTTCAATCTGGGAGCGGAAGCGCGTCGCGATTCCATTAAGTTGCAGATGGATGCCGGCGATATGGATTTGCAGTTCCGTGCCCGCAGCACGTTGGAGGAGTTGCTGGGGCAGTCGGACAAGTTCGTAGCCATTCTGACGAAACAGATAGAGGAAAGACGCCTCAACCATGCCGCCTTGCGGCAGGTATTGCCCTCGGCGGGCATGCAGTTGACGGCGGGGCAGGCCAATCCGGTCAGCAATTTCCTGAAAACAAAAAACATAAGTTTCAATGACTTCACCCTTCGCTTTGGGAGTACGCCGGCACGGGGCATCAACGGACGGACCGCCGTTCACGGATTGCGTGTGGACTCGTTGCAGCTCGATACGGTTTTCTTTGCCGTGAAGCAGGATACTTCCCGGATGATGCTGCAAAGCGGGGTGATTAACGGACCGAAGAATCCGCAGTTCGTATTCCGCAGTACGCTGACCGGTGAGATTCGCAGTGAAGATGCCGAACTGACCGTGAATTATGTGGACGGAAAGGGACAGACGGGAGTGCTGTTCGGCGTCAATGCCCGCCCGCTGACGGAGGGACATGGCAAAGGCAACGGAGTATTGCTTAATCTGACGCCTGCCGAACCGGTTATCGCATACCGTAAGTTCCATTTCGTAGACAACAGCAATTGGATATATCTGCATAACAACATGCGCGTCTATGCCAATATCGATATGGATAGTGACAACGGTTTGGGCTTCCGTATGCAGTCGGACAAGAACGACAGCATTTCATTGCAGAATATGAACGTGGAGTTGAGCCGTTTCCAACTGGGCGAACTGAGCGAGGTGCTTCCTTATATGCCCCGTCTCACCGGCTTGTTCTCTGCCGAGGCGCAGTATATACAGACCCCTACTTCCTTGCAGGTTTCAGCCGAAGCCAATATCGATGAACTGACCTATGAGCGGCAGCATGTAGGAGACATCGGTATGGGAGCCACATGGCTGCCGGGCGATAAGGGCGCTACGCATTATCTGAATACATATTTCAGTTATGACAACCGGGAAGTGATGACTGCCGACGGCATACTGACAAAGAAGAACGGAAAGGACACGCTGGAAGTGACTACCTCTTTTGAACACTTCCCGATGAAGATTGCCAATGCTTTTGTGCCCGACCAAATGATCTCCTTTACCGGCGACCTCGATGGCGGGATGTACATCTACGGACCGTTGGAGAAACCCAGGATGCACGGAGATATCACGCTGGACAGCGTATCGGTATATGCCCGTCAGGCAGGGGCCCGCTACTGGTTTGACGACCGTCCCGTGCAGATTAAGGATAATCAACTGATATTTGATAAGTTCGCCATTTATACCACCAGCAAGAATCCGTTTACCATTAACGGCAAGGTGGACTTCCGCAATTTGGAACGTCCTACGGCGGACTTGAAGTTGCTGGCGGAGAACTATACGCTGCTGGATGCGCCGCGCACCCGCGAAAGTCTTATCTACGGCAAGATATTTGTCGATTTGAACGCTACGGTACGAGGGCCTTTGGATGCCCTGACCATGCGCGGTAACATGAACCTGCTGGGCAATACGGATGTTACCTATGTACTGACGGACTCACCGTTGACGGTGGAAGACCGCCTTGAGGGCTTGGTAACCTTTACTTCTTTTGCCGATACGGCTTCGGTGGGCACTGATGAGGCTCCCGCCATGTCTTTGGGCGGTATGGATATGATTATGTCCGTACATATCGACAATGCCGTGCGCCTGCGTGCCGATTTAAGTCCCGACCGCAGTAAATTCATTGAATTGGAAGGTGGCGGAGATTTGAACATGCAGTATACTCCGCAAGGCGATATAAGCCTTACCGGACGTTATACGCTTTCGGGCGGAATTATGAAGTATTCGCTTCCTATCATTCCGTTGAAGGAATTCCAGATTAACAACGGCAGTTATGTGGACTGGCGAGGCGATCCGATGAATCCGACGCTGAACCTGAAAGCGACGGAGCGTATGCGCGCTTCGGTAGCCGATGGTGATGACGGTGGTTCGCGCGTGGTGAATTTCGATGTATCCATAGCTATAAAGAATCGCCTTGACGCTCCCGAACTTATTTTCGATATAACGGCGCCGGATGATGCCACCATTGAGAATGAGTTGCAGGCTATGGGAGCCGAGGAGCGCAGCAAACAGGCCATTGCCATGCTGGCGACCGGTGTTTATATGAACAGCGGTGTCAAAGGCGGCGGATTGTCTATGGGCAGTGCTTTGAACAGTGTTATCCAAAGTCAGATCAACTCATTGGCAGGCTCGGCTTTCCAAAGCATCAACGCAAGTTTCACTATGGGTATGGAAGACCGTACGTCAGCCGAAACGGGTGACAAGCAGACGGATTATAGCTTCCGCTATTCGCAGCGTCTTTTCAACGACCGTGTGCAGATTGTCATCGGCGGTAAGGTGACAACCGGTGCCAATGCCACGAATGATGCGGAATCGTTTATCGACAATATTTCGCTTGAGTATCGCCTTGATACGTCCGGTACGCGCTATGTCCGTGTGTTCTATGACAAGAACTACGAGAGTGTGCTCGACGGGGAAATAACGGAAACCGGAGTCGGCCTTGTGCTTCGTCGCAAAATGGACCGCCTGGGCGAACTTTTTATCTTCAGGAAAAAGAAGAAGCAAACTGTAGAATGATATGAAACGACTGATAGTATATATGGCGGGCATACTGTTGCTGGCAGGATGTTCCACAACCAAGCATTTGCCGGAAGGTGAAATTCTGTATACGGGACAAAAAAAGATGATTGTCGAGAACCGCAGTACCACTCCGGTAGGCGAGACTGCCATGGAAGAGGTTGAAGCGGCGCTTGCCACTGCTCCGAACAATTCTTTGCTGGGTAGTTCCACTATTCGCATACCTTTTCCTATGGGGTTATGGATTTACAATGGCTTTGTGAAATATGAGAAAGGCTTTGGCAGGTGGATATTCAACCGCTTTGCGGCAAAGCCCGTACTGATGTCTACTGTCAATCCCGATATCCGGCAGAAGGCAGCCGCCAATTTATTGCGCGATTACGGCTATTTTAACGGAACGGTCAGCTATAAAACGTTCATCGATCCGAAGGATTCTTTGAAAGCAAAGCTGCAATATACGGTGGATATGCGCAACCCTTATTTTATCGATACGGTCTATTATCACGGTTTCAGTGAGCGTACCTTGCGCATTATGAATATGAGCCGGCGCCGTTCGCTTATCAGTCCGGGAGAACAGTTCAACGTGACCGACCTCGACGGAGAACGTACCCGTATCAGTACTTTGCTGCGCAATGTAGGGTGCTATTATTTCCGTCCCGATTATCTGACTTATCAGGCGGATACGACCTTAGTGCCCGGCGGACATGTTGCCATGCGCATGGTTCCTGCTCCCGGCATGCCTTCCGTTGCCGAGAAACCGTTTTATGTAGGCAAGAAAGCTTTTTATCTGTATGGCAAGCAGGGACAGACCCCTAATGACAGTATCGACTACAAAGGCCTGCGCATCTATTATCATGACAAGCTGCGGGTACGTCCCAATATGATTTACAGATGGCTGAACTATCAGGCGTATCGTCAGAAACGTCAGGTGCAGGACAGTACGGGTATTTCCCGCAGACGCTCCATGCAGCGCCTTTACAGCCTTTATCGCCAGACCCGCGTGCAGGAACGTTTGAACAATGTAGGCATCTTCCGTTATCTTGAGATGCAGTACACCCCGCGTGATACGACATTCGTGTGCGATACGCTGGATGTGAATATTCATGCGGCACTCGACAAGCCTTATGATGCCGAACTGGACTTCAACGTAAAGATGAAAAGCAATAACCAAACCGGACCGGGAGCTTCGTTCACCGTAACGAAGAACAATGTGTTTGGCGGCGGTGAGGCATGGAATGTAAAGTTGGACGGTTCGTATGAGTGGCAGACGGGTAAAGACCGTTCTTCGCTGATGAACAGTTATGAAGTGGGGTTGTCTACCTCGCTTATGTTTCCGCGCGTGGTCTTCCCTCGCTTTGGCGACAAGGAGTATGACTTTCCGGCCACTACAACTTTCAAACTGTACATCGACCAGTTGAACCGTGCCAAGTATTATAAACTGCTGGCGTTTGGCGGAAATGCTACATACGATTTCCAGCCGAAGCGTACGAGCAAGCATAGTTTTACACCGTTCAAACTCACGTTCAACGTACTTCGCGACCCTACGGAAGCCTTCAAGGAGTTGCAGGCGGAGAATCCTGCACTCTACGTCAGCCTGCGCGACCAGTTTATTCCGGTCTTTGAGTATATGTACACCTACGACAACGCATCTTTGCCGGGTGTGCGCAATCCTATCTGGTGGCAGACGACAGTGAGCTCGGCTGGTAACCTTACTTCGTGCATTTATCGTATTTTCGGAAAGTCGTTCAAGGAGAAGGACAAAAAGCTGCTGGGTGTTCCTTTTGCACAGTTCCTGAAGGTAAACAGCGAATTCCGCTATCATTATAAGATAGACAAGAACCAGATGATTGCCTCGCGCATTGCCGGTGGCGTGATATGGTCGTACGGAAATGCGCTGGCGGCTCCTTATACCGAACAGTTCTATATCGGCGGCGCCAACAGTGTGCGTGCTTTTTCTGCACGTAGCATAGGTCCGGGCAGTTATGCTCCGGATAAGGAAAATAAGTATTCTTTCATCAATCATGTGGGTGATATATGATGTTACGGATTACATCTTCCTTTGGCTCTTCCTGCTTTGGTGGCTGTACTGGAGCCTGCTGCTTCTTATTGTTCTTCTGCTTTCTTGAGCTGCCAAAATCATTATTGCGGTTATTGCGGCGGTTGTTCTTGCCACCACGGTTGTCATTTCGGTTGTTTTCCTTGTTGTCACGGCTGTGCTCACGATTGATGTCATGGCGGTTTTCTTTGCCGTTTCTTGTTTCTTTTGCGTTAATCGGAGTATCTCCCATAGAAGGCCTGTTTCTTCTGTCATTTCCGTTACGGTTATTGTTACGGTTATCTCCGCGATTATCATTACGCCCGCCACGGTTGTCGTTATTACGATTATTATTTCTTCCGCCGCCACGGTTGTCATTTCGGTTGTCGTTACGGTTGTTACGGCCGCCACGGTTATCATTTCGGTTATTATTTCTTCCATCTCCGCGGTTTTCATTACGTCCATTACGATTGTCGTTATTGCGGTTGTTATTTCTTCCGTCCCCACGGTTGTCGTTACGGTTATTATTTCTATCTCCACGGTTATTATTTCTATCTCCACGGTTATCATTTCTGCTACCGCGATTATCGTTGCTACGGCTTTCATTGTTACCGCGGTTGTTACCAGATTCTTTTTTCTGGAATTTTGCTTTTAATTTATCTACATGTTCATCTGATACTGTACTCATATGACTCTGTACTTCAACTCCCTGCTGTTTTAACTCTGCTATAATTTCTTTGCTGCTTTTATCTAATAACTTTGCTAACTCATGTACTCTCATTTTTGGCATACACTATCCCTCCATATTCAGACTTATTTTTTTTACGATTGATTTTGCAAAACCTTCATCTAAGATACAGATGGAAGCCCTGTACGCTTTACCTATCCAATGCCCTAATTCCTCTTTGGTCGCAAAGATTTCCATAGGCACTTCATAATACTTACACATGTTCCGGAACAATTTTTTTGTATTGTCAGAAGCATCTTCTGCTACGATTACCAGACAGGCATTGCCGGATTTTACTTCCTTTTCGGTAGAAAACTCTCCGCTGGCAACCTTTCCTGCCTTAGCAGCAAGCCCTAGCATAGATAATACTACTGCTTTTTCCATCGGTCAGGAAGTAAGTCTCTATATTTCTCCAGTGGGGTATTCGGTTGCCATTCAATGGTCT
>ENA-USUA01000790-USUA01000790.1-human-gut-metagenome-genome-assembly--contig:-NODE-790-length-17200-cov-332.367459_pt1 | contig 17200 bp, 19 predicted proteins | sample MGYA00250057_ERZ773390 | MGnify/ENA primary metagenome ERZ773390 (study PRJEB29103, sample SAMN06111941) | human gut metagenome | biome: human gut; feature: ankylosing spondylitis patient; material...
TAACCAAACATAGTGCATCTCAATCCCAAGGTGGAATCTATGGTTTGAGCTAAAAGAGCATCAAATTGCTCCATAATCGAAAAAAATCCCCCAAAAGGAGTGAGTTTCTCAGATTTTATTTGTACTTTTGCCATGTCATTCAGAATTTTGTTTGTTTTTATTTTGCAACACTAAGATAAGTGAAATTTCTGACATGGCAAAATCCTGAGCAACTTTTTGTTGCTCAGGTGCTTATAAAAAATATTAAATTATAGTGTTGCGGAAATAAGGAAAAAATAAAAGTCCCTAGGAAAAGTGGCAGAAAGCATGTTTTTAAGAGCATTACATATTTTATGTTACATATTTTGTGTAATGCAAAGATAAGTCTTTTATTTGATACTGCCCAATATTTCAGCTCTTTTTCTATGCTGATATTCTAATAGGGCTGATTTGCTCCTTTATCATGCAACAAACAGCGATATCATTCAGAAAAATCAGTGAAAAACAGAAAAATGTAGATAAAACTGAAAAAGTTAGCTAAAAATTTGGTGGTTCGTGAAATTGTTTATACATTTGCCGATGAGTTATTTTCTTGATTAGAAACCGGAGGAATAGCTCCTTTTTTTCTCTTCTCTATGATATTAAAAGAGAAAAGAGAAGGAAAAATTAAACTGGTATCGAAAAAAAGTATCCCGCCTTTTTACTTTTCCTGTATTCTAAGTTCATATAGTTGTGACGTTCATCTAATCGAGCTCAAAAATGATGATAGTGAACTTTAGTGAGAGTAGATTTATAACAGGTGGTAGAATCAGTTATTCTGAAATAAACGATTTTTTTAGAAAAAAAGTATCCCGCCTTTTTACTTTTCTCATTTTGAATGGTCATATTATTGTAACGTTCATGAAAATAAACGAATATGAGTATAAATGACAATGGCATAGTGGATACGCTGAAGGAAAATCCACAGAACGGATTTCGGATGCTGATGGCGAAATACCAGGAAAACGTATATTGGCATATTCGCCGACTGGTGGTTTCGCATGATGATGCACAGGATGCCTCGCAGGAAGCCTTCGTGAGAATCTATCGCTCGTTCGGCAACTATCGGGGCGATTGCTCTCTGAGAAGCTGGATTTATCGCATAGCCACAAATGAGGCTCTTAGGATTATCAGCAAACGGAGACAGGAAGTTGTTTCCATAGAATCGGAAACCACAGGTGTCAACCTGATTCAAGGTGATGATTATATCGACTTTGATGATAAGGTGGCGGTGAAACTGCAGAAGGCTATTCTTTTGCTGCCGCCCAAGCAGCAGCTGGCATTCAACCTTCGGTATTACGATGAACTCGGGTTTGATGAAATAGCGAAGGTTGCGGATTCCACACCAACAAGTATCAAGGCAAGCTATCATGTTGCCAAAGAGAAAATTATCAAGTACATGAATTCGAACGATTAAGTGAGAGTTCTGTGAGTTTTTAATGGTTATTCAAAATGGAAAAGAATATGGATACAAATTTTGATTTCAATAAAACCGGAAAGTTCAACTTCGACCAGGTGGGTAAGCGGATGCCTTACTCAACGCCAGAAGGATTCTTCAAGGAGATGGAAGCCAATATCCTGGAACAGGTGAAGGATGACAGACCGAAACCTGTCAGGATACAGCCGAAGAAACGACCTCTGATGAAGGGGATCTGGACGGCTGCAATAGCTGTGGCAGCATCGGTGGCAGTACTTCTGGTACTCAACATCGATTTCTCAGCCTCTTCTTCCCAGCCTTCACAGGTGAATAACGGGATACAGGAGGTTGATCAGGCTTTCGCTCAGCTGTCTTCTGCCGATCAGGCTTATCTTCTCTCTGTATATCAGGAGGATGTGTTCCTCAACAATTAAACCGATTCAATAATATTTTAAAATGATAGAGTTATGAAACGATTTTTTGGTATTTTAATGATGGTCATCGCCATGATGACAGTTACTACAAGTGTATGTGCACAGGCGCCTAACCAGAAGCAGCGCCTCAGTCGTGAACAGTTGGCAGAAAAGCAGGCTCAGTACATCTCTCGTAATTTGGGGCTTGATGAAAAGACCAACGCTAAGTTCATCGAGACCTATACTGATTATCAGAAAGAGGTATGGGCTTTAGGTCCTCGCCTTCATCACAAGAAGGGCGAAATGAAAACGGATGCTCAGACCGAACAGGAAATCAAGCAGCGTTTCGAGATGAGCGAGAAGATTCTCAACATCCGTCAGAAATACTACAAGAAGTATTCACAGTTCCTGAGCCAGCAGCAGATTCAGCGTGTTTACGAACTGGAGCGACAGATGATGAAGCGCTTTGCCCAGAAAGGTCCTCGCAAGGGAATGGGAAAGGATGGAAGACCAGGTCCGAGAAGAATGCATGGACCTGCACAGCAGAAGTAAAAACGGCAGAAATGTTTAGCGTAATAATATATTAGTCCTCTTATACAAGGAAAAAAGATTACTTTCTATATTCAAATATATGCGAACGACGATTGGTGCAAGAGCGCGCGCCAATCGTCTTTTCTTTCTCATGTCATTATTTCTATCATCTTTTCATAAGAGATTTTTCCTGCTTGTTCTCCCAAGCCAGAATCAGACCGATGACGCCGGCATAGCTCTTTCTGCCGCCTTCTACATGGTTGCCTCTCAGATAGAGTTCGAAGAAGAAATCCTGGGCGGCATCCAGTGCCTTGCATCTTTTGCCCTGCCAGTATTGGCGGTCGCTTTTCAGCAGTCTGATTATCTCTGGCCGGATATGTTTCAGATATTTCTCACCTTCCTTTTCGCCGAGAATATCGAATACATTATATAATACATGGGGCAGAATGTGGTAATATCCGCTGAATTTCACCGCCTTATCCTGTGATGCCGTACAGACGATATAACTGTAGAAATTTGCCTCTCCTTCGTTGGCAATACCCAGGAAATGAGCAAATTCATGGGCATAGGTAGCAGGATAATCGTGTGCAAGAATATCGCCGTTCAGCGTAAATTCGCAGAAGAATGGTCCCATGCTGCCGGTTACACCCGACATCGAACTGATGGGCGTAAATACCATCGTCTTGGCATGCGGATGCTGGTTGAAAGGCGGATTGATGCCCTCCCGATAGCCTATCTTGTTATATTCCTTCAGAACCGTATCCCGCACCCGATTCTTCAGTTTATCATCCACAATACAATTGAATTTTTCACTCTTCACTCTCCGTTCTTCACTCAAAAGGTTGAGGCTGTCAGCATACTGGTAGGCAAATTTCCGGAACTTCTCTTCCGAAACCTCAGCAGGCTGCATGCCAACTCTATAATAGATAACGGGCTGCGAATAGTTCAGTCCCCAAGCTGCATAAAACCAAACATATACCCACAGCAGATATTCAATTACCCTTCCGAAGACCGCCTTTTTCTTCGGATAGCCGCCGCTCTTGGCAGCAAGAAAGATAAACCGACGGGCGAGTTTCTTCCGTAATCCCATCTCGTAGATAGGATAGAGGATGACCCAGGCGATGCTGAGAGCAATGAAAATATCGCCCACGGCAAAGGGAAAGATGCCCGAGATGGGCGAGAGAAGGGTGCCGATAATGGGATAAACACGGTAGGTGTAGATAACTCCCCAGAGAGGAATCATCTTGGTAAGGGTGACGAGGATGAGCAACAGCAGCAGTACCCAGTGGCGCCACTTCATTCTGTCGAGTCGTAAAGTATGTAATATCTTCATTTTGTTTCTTGTTTTTTATCTTGCATGGCTCTTGAACAGAGCTGTTTTTTTGCACTTTTTGCCCCAGATGTGCAGAGATGGTGCAAAAATACAAAAGTTTTCTGAAATATTGACATCAGGAATCTGTTTTTTTAGTAATTTTGCCATATTAAAAGTTGAACTTAATAAATAGAGGAGGAGTTATCATGAAACAGACACTGGAATCATTCGAGGCTATGAACCTTGAATATGAGAACCTCTATAATGAGGACGATGAACGTAGAGAATATAATTCTGTCTGGTACAGCTAGTTGCAATATCTTAAAATAAGGCTGTAGCAGGTGAGTTAAATTTGTATTACATATAAAAAAGATCGTTAGGATAATGAAAGGCTATGCCATAGTTACTAAAGAAATGATGTAACATAGGCATAGTCTTTTTTATGTCCTTTCCCTGCTGGCTGTTCTTTCCTGCATTTCTATTTTTCGAAGTGCTGGTAATCCTTGCTGCGTTTCCAGTCACCTCCCCATCTGAATCCTTTTGCCTTGAAAAGCCGGTAGCAGAGGTCGCCTTTTTTAATCATGTAAACATGATACTTGCTGCGGTCCAGATAGGGGCGGGCGGTGGCAGGCTCTACCACTTCCTTGCCGTTCTTCAGCCGTTTGTGATAAGGATTGTAGAGGGTGTTGATGTCTACGGCCAGTCCCCTTCCGTGTTTCGATACCGTATGGGTATGCGAGATGAAGCGGAAGTTGAAGCTGGAGGAGTTGTTGGCTCTCATCGCCCTTTCATCGTCGGCATCCCAGTAGTCAATGAGTCTCATCCGCTCTATCGGATATTTTGCCTCGTATAGCTTTTTCAGAATATCGAGCACATCTGTGGCTATCGCCCTGTTCACCACCATCTCTCCTACAATGTTTCTGCCGTCCTTGTCTACGTGCAGGCATCTTATGTATCTCAGTTCGCTTCTTGCCACGGTACAGTTCTTCTTGTATGTCTTGCCCTGCATCAGGCGGAAGATATCATCAGGAATAGTGGAGATGGAGAAGAAATGCTTCTCGCCCAGTTTTCTGATGGTTTGAGGACTGATGATTTCTCCCGGCTTCTGTGCCTTGGATGGGAGGCAGAAAAGTCCGGAAATAAACAGGCATATCATCAATATATTTTTTGCTTTCATCACGTTTCTCCTTATTTTGCTACGGGAATATAATGCGAATCCTTGATTTCACCTATCACGATGATGCTGTGCAGACTTCCGATGCAGTCGATGTTTCCCAGGGTGTTGAGCATGAAGTCCTGATAGGCTTTCATGTCGCGGGCATATACCTTGATCTGGAAATCGTAATCACCGGTGGTGTTGTAGCATTCCGTTATCTGGTCGATGGTTTGCACGGTATCCATGAATTGCTGAATCAAATCGTGGGTGTGCTGCTTCAGTCGGATATTGCAGAGCACAATCACGTTGTGTCCCATCTTGTGATGATCCACTATCGCTCCATATCGCTGGATGTATCCCTCACGCTCCAATCGCTTCTGTCGTTCGAAGGTGGGAGAAGGGGAGAGGTGTACTCTTGCGGCAAGTTCCTTCACGGTGAGTCGCGAGTTCTGCTGCAACAATTTGAGTATCTTGATATCGATTTCGTCGAGATTTTCTTCTGTAGCCATTCTTTCTTTATTACTGATTTTATTCATTTTTACAGAATAATATTCTGCTGATTTGCTTAATTCGCTGCAAAGATAGTATATTTTTCTGAATTACGGAGAATATTTGGCAAATAAAATTCTTCTTCTTACCTTTGCACCCGCAATTCCGGATGCAAAGCGTCATTCATCGGTAATGACAGGATAAAGAGTCATTCACATCAAATAATAATAAGGAGATAAAAATATGAGCAACGTAAGAAATATACATTTTGAGGCAGTGGGCAGCTATTTGCGCCCTGCAGAGTTGAAAGAAGCAAGAGCCAAGTTTGCTGATGGCAAGATTTCTGCCACCGACCTTCGCGCCGTAGAAGACCGGCTGATTACTGAGGTCATCAGTCAGCAGAAGGCGCATCGTCTGCCTTATATCACCGATGGCGAGTTCCGCCGCAGCTATTGGCATCTCGACTTTATGTGGGGATTCAATGGCGTGGAGCATATCGAACTGGAGCATGGCTATCAGTTTCATGGCGAGGAGACAACCAAGGGTTCTATCCAACTGACCGGCAAGATTACCGGCGAGAATCATCCTTTTATCAAGGATTTCCTGTTTGTGAAGAAGTTTGAGGAGTTGGATGCCAAGGGCGAGTATATCTTCGAGGCAAAGCAGACGGTTCCTGCTCCTGCACAGTTTCTTGCCGAATTGTTCCGTGGCAAGAATGCCGAGAACACCCGCAAGTTTTATCCTAACACCACCCAGCTGATTGAGGATATTGCCCAGGCTTATCGCACCTTCTTCCAGGAGATTTATGCAGCCGGTTGCCGCACCATCCAGCTGGATGATTGCACCTGGGGAATGATAGTGGATAGTGATTACTGGAAGGCTAAGGTGGGCACAGGGTTCACCCTAGAGCAGGAAGCCCTGCAGTATCTGAAGGTGAACAACCTTGCCATCGAGGGCAAACCGGAGGGGTTGAGCATCAACACCCACGTATGCCGTGGCAATTATCATTCCTGCTATGCCACCAAAGGTGCCTACGATGCCGTAGCTCCTTATCTTTTCGCTCATGAAGATGTAGATACCTTCTATCTGGAGTATGACGATGAGCGTTCGGGTGGTTTCGAGCCGTTGAAGTATGTGGCTGATGGCAAGAAGGTGGTGCTGGGGCTGGTAACCTCTAAATCTCCTGTGTTGGAGGATAAAGCTACGGTCATCGCCAGAATCCACGAAGCTGCCAAATATATCCCTCTCAATCGCCTGAGCCTCAGTCCTCAATGCGGCTTCGCCTCTTGCGAAATCGGCAATAAACTGACCGATGCTGAGCAATGGGCAAAGATAGATTTGGTTAGAGAGATTTCTGAGGAAGTTTGGGGCTCTTCTTCTTCCTCCTTTTTAATATGATGTAGCCGGAAAGCAAAACCAGCGTTATCAGCAAACCGGAGATGAAGACGAAAAGGTCGGAAAGGGGACCTAAGAATGGAGAATAGCATCTACCTACGTGAAGCTCTAATGCCACATTCCAAAGCGACATTGGGGTGGCAGAAAGCAACTCTGGGGTAGATGCTGTTTCACCTAAGCTCGCCCCTTTGCTATAATCGAAAATCACTTCTTTTCCTCCAAAGAAGTCCTTGGAATAACCGCTAATCAAAGAACTGGAAATCGGAATCATCGATTTTCCTTGGTTGGCTTTCCCTGTGAAATAATCCACAATCAGATTCTTTTCCGGATTCCAACGGAACATGCCGCTGAATGATCCTATCAGCCAACCACCCTTGCCATCACTCTCGAAAACATTCACTCCCATCGGACTTACCTTTGGTGCCTTCTCCTTATTTAATAAGATAGGTTTATGCCGGAAATGCTCATCCACTCTCAGGAATCCTTCTGAGGTAGAAACAAGCCAGTTGCCCTCTGCAGCATCCCAACGGATAGCGCGAAGTTTATCGTGCCAGACATTTCCATCCTTCACCTTTTCTGTGGTTTTGTTCATGGCAAGAGGTATCATCAATGGTGGACGGAGACACATACCTGTTATCGCTAGCCAAAGTGTAAGGATGATGGTCGTGTATCCTAATTTATTATGCCATTTTGCATTGAAAACCATCTGCTTGCCAAGCTTCTGCATCTTTTCTCTTGCCTGTAATCTCTTCTGTCGGCGAATACGGTAAGGCAGAATGAAAAGGATGATGCCCGTTATCGAAAGGATGATAAGTACGATGGCGATGGCATCCACCACCAATCTTCCGGCTAACCCGAAGAAAGCACCGCTATGCAGGTTCCAAACGGTCTTGAAAAGGGTAACTTCCGGAACAAAACCTTCCGGTTGACCGATGATTTTGCGGGTAACATTCGTCTTTTCGCTGATAGCATCCGTCTTTTCGTTGGCTGCATCCGTCTTCTTACCGGATATTTCATAAACGGCAGAGCGGGTCATGGCGATGATGCTTGTGCTGTCTTTGGTTAATGTAATGTCGGTGATTCGCTCTTCGTTATCTGCGAGCGGAAACATCTTCCATTCTTTTCCGTCGAAGCGATATACATCCATCATGGCTGCGCACCAGATTTCTCCATTCTTCGTCTGCACCATGTTTCGGATATTCCTGCCATCCACGTTTTTGGGTAATCCCTTGTTAAAGTCTTTCCAGCTTTTCATCTCTGCATCGGTAAGCCAGATGCCACCATAACCATACGCCAGGATGGAATCACTTGGAGTTTTGCTGATGCGGTGATTGATCTTGATAGAACCCTTGATGATGCCGTTGTTGAAATTCTTGATATGATAAGCCGATGGCATCAAGCTTCTGCTTACCTCACAACCGGCAAATAGCTGGCGATGATTCAGAATGATGCCTGATACGCAGAATACCAGCATAAAGACAGACAGTACAAGTCCGAACCAACGATGGTATTTCTTCCATGTAAAACGTTTTTTCTTTTTTTCTCTCATTGTTGTTTTCTAATAAACATTATTGTTTTCTACTAAATGGGTTGCAAAGGTAAGAATATCTATCTACTTCTGCAATACCCAAAAATAATGATTTTGGATGCTTCTGTTTTTTCTAATCTTTAGTTTCCTTCACTTTTTTACTGAAAAAGTTTGGTGATTTCGTGATTTACTAGTAACTTTGCACCCCGAATAAAAAATCTTCATTCATAACAATAAGAAATTAGAAAATTAGGAAACATGGAATATATGTCTCAGGAAGGTTACGATGAGCTCGTGGCCGAACTTCAACACATGGTTAACGTAGAGTTGCCAGCCGTTCGCGATGCGATAGCTGAGGCTCGTGACAAGGGTGACCTCAGCGAGAATTTCGAGTATCATGCTGCCAAGCGCGAGCAGGGTAAACTGTTGAGCCGCATCAGCTTCAAGCAGAAGGTCTTGGAGAATGCCCGTGTCATCGACAAGTCTCGCCTGAAGAGTGATACCGTTGGCTTGTTGAGCAAGATTAAGATTACCAATCTCGCCAACAAGTGCAGCATGAATTATACCATAGTAAATCCTCACGAGGCTGATTTGCATAGTGGCAAGATTTCTATCAAGTCGCCTATCGCCAAGGCCCTTCTGGGTAAGAAGGCAGGTGAAGAGGTAATGGTAAAGGTACCAGCCGGCTTGCTCAAATTCCGCCTGGATAGCGTTGAGCTATAATGTTTAATTTAAAAGGAAAACTCCCGATAATTTGAAACTGATCAAATTATCGGGAGTTTCTCTTTTTATTCTAATATTTCTCCAGAATCTTATTCAGTAAGAAGGTGGCATTCTGGTTTCTTGCCACACCCTTCTGTATCTTATAAGTATAGGTAACATCTGTGCCCAAATCTATCTCGAAACAATAGTTGTGGAATTTTCCTGATGCATCATTTTCCATCTTGGAGAGTTCCAAATCGTGGGTAGCAATGATACCGCTCACCGGCTGCTTGGCGATGGCTTCGAGGAACTTTCTCGAACCATTCAGCTTATCCAACGAATTCGTTCCCTTCAGAATCTCATCCAGAATAATCAGCGTTCGGAGTGATTCCTTATTGCCCGCTATACTTTCCTTGCAGAACATTCCCTCTGCACTTTCCTTGCAGAACTTCAGAAGTTCCTCCAATCTGATCAATTCTGCATTGAAATAAGAGATGCCATGCGTCAAATCATCGGTGGTTCTCATACTCGAGAACAATCTGAAACGTGAAATCTTCAGTTGATCTGCAAACACCGGCATACCCGCCATTGCCAGGATATAGTTCACGCCCAGCGAACGCAGGAAGGTACTCTTTCCCGCCATGTTGGCTCCGGTGATGATATAATAGTTGTCGTCCTTGATGGTGAAATCGTTCTTCACCGCCTTGGCACCCAGGAAAGGATGATAGAGATTCTTTCCCTCGAACACGATTTCCGGACTTCCGATTCCTGCATTTTCTGAAACATCGCTTTCAGTATCTGCTTCCGGACTTCCCGAAACAAATTCTGCCTCTTCCGCCTCTGGATGATTATATCTGAAATTCGCCATCGAAACCATTGCATCCATCTCGCTGATGATATGCATCCATTCCTCCATCTTCATCATATAGGTATTCTTCCATTTCAGAAAACTGCGAACCAGGAAGAAATCGCTCAGCATGAAGGCATCGGTGAAGAAAAGACCCAGGAAGTTGCCTCTTCTGTCATACCCCTTCAATATCTTTTCCAGTTGGGCAAAGGAAGGCAGGGCATCAGCCAGGGAATTCTGCATCTCCTTGCCTAATTCGCTATGAAAATTGCGCCTGTTGATAAGCTGGAGAATCTGGGCATAGGCGATGAGCTGATGGCGAAGCTTGCCGCCATTGCTATCTATCTTGTCAAGAGTCTGCTTGCAGACGAAGAACACCACCATATATTGTGCCATTACCCACCACAAGGCGAAATTCACCGAAACCATATTGCATATCGATAAAATCACGGAACCGATGACTCCGATAATCAGCAGCCATCCGATAACGAGCGAAACCGGAGATCCAAACCATGCCGGCACCTCCATCTTCGAAACCTTCAGCATCGCATCCACCACCGCAGCAGAATCAATCTTCTTCATCTTGCCATTCACCATTTTGCCATCCGCAGTTTGGCTTCTGTTCTTTTCGCCAAGTGCCAGGAATTCCATTCGCCAGTTTTCGCCTTCTCCCGCCAGTTCCTTCTGCAAATCCCTTCTTCTTTTGATATCTTCCATATTCAGAGGCGTTTCCCGGGTAAGATTCCTGGCGAGTGCCTCCGAACCGCCCGATGTGATGGTTCGGCAGATGCGGTTGAACAGCGAACTCTTGCCGAAGACATCGAGGTCGAAGGAATAAGGATGCTGCGGATTCTGATAGCAATCGCCCGTCTCGAAAGGTGAGAAATCGCCCTCCAAAGCCTTGATTTCGTCCTGATAAACCTTGAGCAAAGCCGAAAGATGCTCTATCTTCTCCTTGTTCTTGTCGTCAAGTCGTCTGATTCCCAGATAGGCAATCAGGCACAACGCCGCCCCCATCAGATAGTTCTGTGTATTTCCATCCAATGCGAAATAGCAGATTAGAAAAGCGAGGATGCCGCCAAAAGCCAGCAGCTCGCCCGTTATAAATCCCGTATTCTTACGCTTCAGGGCAGTCACCTCAGAAGCATATCGGCTTACATATTGTTGATAATTCTCCTTGATGTTCATACTTTTTCTTTATTATGAATTTTTCTCCATCCATTTATTATAGGATACATTCTCTTCTTTCCACTTATCCTTTGCTTCCGCCTGATTCTTCGGATACCCGATGATGAGGGTATTGAGCGGAATCATCGTCTTGGGCAGATGCAGCAGTTGCTGCATTCCCTCGTATCGTTCTTTCAGGGGATAGAGGGCAGTCCATACTCCGCCAAGTCCCAAGCCGTGAGCCATCAGCAGGATGTTCTCTGTGGCTGCCGAGCAGTCTTGAATCCAGAACTCCTGCTCTGTGCCTTCCAGCGTCTTGTCAAGGCATCCGCAAACCACGATGGCGAGCGGTGCCTGCTTCACCATGCTGGCATAAGGGCTGAACTGTGGTATCTGGTCGAGAATCTCTCTGTCGTTGATAACCACAAAATGCCAAGGCTGCTTGTTGCAAGCCGATGGAGCAGCCATGCCGGCACGCAGCATCATCTCCACCTTCTCCTGTTCTACAGGCTTTTCTGTATAACTTCTCACCGATGTACGGTTCATGATATTTTCAAAAATCTGATTCTTTTCCATCATTTTGCTGCATTTCTAATTTTATCTTATGCGGCATTATTTATCAAGAAACGCCGCATATTTTGCGGCAAAGATACGAAAAAAACGCCGCATCACCAAATTATTTCGTTTTTATCGCCCGATACATCATGTAGTAGGCGTATATATAAGCCGATGTCGTTGTTATCATACTGATGAGATTCATACAGGTGAAGGCTGCCTGCTGGGTGTTACCTGCCAGATAAAACACTGCAACTGGGAGTATATTCGAGCATATCAGCCATATCATGAAAACCAGGATAAGGGCTATGCCCAGTTTGCGCATGTTACCTCTGTGCTTGCTGTACAGATGGCAGCCGGCTATCAGGGAAGCGATGACGGAAATCAATCCCATAGTGCTTTGTATCCAGGTGAGAATAGTTGCCGTGGGGGTTATCTGCCCGTTCTGCATCATCGTTACAAAGTTGAACTTGAAGCATTGGCCCAGGATGAATGAGAGCACATAGTAAAGTACCATCAACTCGCTGCAGCGTCGTAGTAATTTTACGCCTGCCGGTAGCGTGTAGCGGAATATTCCCCATAAAGCTATAGGGGCGAGCTGCAAGACCAGTTGCTTGATGGTAACCAGGATGGGACTTATTGGAATCAGGATGGGACTTGTTCTGAAGGATAAGCCCGCTTGTCTGCAAACAGAAAATGCCAGCGAAAACAATGCAAAAATGCAATATGCATACATGGCATATTGTGCAATGCGATTTATATCTATAGAATAACTTTTTCTTTTCATAATTCTACGTTTGATGATTTTATAAACAGCTTATCTTGCATAAAGCCACTGCAAAGATACGAATTTTTTGGGAAATTCTAGAAAAATAGGTGGAAAATGTTTGGCTATGATATATACTAATTAAAAGTAAAAAGGTAAAAAGAGCCTTAACCCCTTCGCGCCCCCGTCCCCAGCGATTCCATCGCTGGTCCCCCGAAGGCAAAAAAGCCCCCAGTGCACTAAGGACTTTTAATAAGCTAAGGTCTTTTTACCTTTTTACCTTTAAAGAGTGCAGCCTTTCTTCGAACGACGATGCAAAGATACTGCAATTTCCCGATACCACCAAATTTCAGCGTGTGATAAGGGGCGATTTTCAGCACGCTTTCAATCCGAAACCTGTTAAACAATCTAACTCGCCGTTTCGCGCGCCATAACTCATAGTTTTTCTAAAGAGAAAACATAGAGTTAAAGAGAAGAAAACATAGCAGCTTATTCAGTATTCAGTTATTCAGTTTTATTTTTAAGGGGGTACTTTTACCCCCTTAAAAAGTAAAGTTTATATACTATCTATATATCTATATATATTAATATATATAATATAATAATAAAAAATACATTACAAAATAATAAATTCTTTTCTTCCGGGTTTTCAAACCCTTTATCCATGTAAGGGTTTGAAAAAAACTGAATAACTGAATACTGAATACGGATGGTCTTACCCATGCCCCCTGTTTTAAGGTGTATGGGTAGTTGCTGGTATATAAAAATAACATTTTAAATTCATTATTAGCCAGCGGGCGAGAGCAATTGTAATAATGTGAGGTCAGCCATATCAACCTCCCTTCTTATTTTACTGATAATGAGTTTATCGTGCTCAGAAAAATTCTCGGCTCTTTCTAGCGCATTCGACAGAATTCCTTCTGCCAGCCTTAGTTGGTCAACGAACCATCTCATGTCATTTGATACTTTCTTCATAATTCTTTTCTTTTGATTCTATTTCTGTCATTATCAAATAGTTGCAAATTTCCCCCATGGGGGAATTTTATACTATTAAACATAAATATTCACTTTTGCGAGATTTTTCTTGCGGAAAATTTTGTGATTTCAATAATTATTCGTATCTTTGCAGCGTCAGTCCTCGCCAAGCCTCTTAACAATGCTCAAATCGTGCGAGGCGTTTTTTATTTATACACATTTGAATATGGCAAATCTTATACCTTTTACAAAACGATTTGAATCTTCAGAAAATCTCGTTAATTTGCTTGAATCACGAGGTTTGCAGATTTATGATAGGAACAAAGCCATACAGTACCTTGACAATATTGGTTATTACAGATTGTCTGCTTATATGTATCCTTTGTTGAAAATGCCCAAGACAGCACATTTATACAAGGAAGGTTCATCCTTCAAGAAAGTGATGATGCTTTATCGTTTTGATAAGAAACTGAGACTACTCATGTTCAATGAGATAGAAAAAATTGAAATTGCTATCAGACGGGCAGTAATGCAAATAACAGCAGATATGACGGGCAATCCTTTTTGGCTTACTGACTCTTCTTATTTCTTGGATAGTTCCAGGTTTAATGAAACAATGCGAGCTATATCCAAGGAATACAGCAAATCCAAGGAGGAGTTTGTTCTTCATTTCAAGCGAACCTATTCTGAGTCATATCCACCATCGTGGATTTTAGGCGAGCTGCTTACTATTGGAAATGTCAATGCTATTTATCGTAACATCAAACAAAATCGCATACGCAAACGCATAGCTAAACGTTTTGGTTTGCCTATCAATGTGTTTGAGTCATGGCTTACAGTTATTGCTGTTACTCGAAATGCCTGTGGTCATCATTCAAGAGTATGGAACAAACAGAATGCTATTCAGCCAGCGATTCCAAATAGTCCTGAAAGAGACTGGATAACGCTACCAACAGATTCCATGCGTGCTTACTTCGATCTGTGCATCATCAAGTACTTTCTTAATGTTATATCCCCCAATAATGATATGCAATCCAAAATAACATGGTTGTTCATTCGGTTTCCCGAAATTGACTTAAAAGCTCTCGGCTTTCCGCAGGGATGGCAAATGGAACCATTATGGAGGTAATTTCAAGTAAAAATAGTCTTTTTGCCCCGATATATAACTAAAGATTATAAGCTCCTCAGGCGCGCCGAAAGGCAGCATACTAGAGGGGCGTTACTTCTTTTAGGCAGTAACGGAATCCTTCGGGATACGTTACTGCCTAAATTCATTATTTACCAGCGGGAGGAACTGTTGCAGTGCGATGTGTTGGTGTATATAAGAGAAAAAGAAACTGTAAATCAGCCAGTCACTACCCATGTACGGCATTTCGCCGTACATGGGTAGTGACTGATCTGAAAAAGGATGGAACCGCAGCGATGCATCGCACTCTGATGCTCTATGTTAATGAGATTGAATTTTATGCACTGAACGAAAAAATATAGTATTGAAAATCAGTTAGTTAATACACTTGCTACCGCGAAACGCGGTAGCAAGGTTCTGGGAAGCCTCCGAAGAATGGAAACCGAACAAAACGAACCCAACTGTTAACCTTCGTCAGCGAGAGCGGATTATATGCTTTTTGAACCGTTTCAAAATGTGCAACAGTTGCGTTTCGTAGGTGTTGCCAGAAAAAGCAACTATCTCCTTTCTACCAGAAGAGCAGCTAAAACCTTAAAAGACAGGACGAAAACAAAAATAATCGCCCGAAAGTTTGGTATCTAGAAATATTAATCGTACATTTGCAGAAACGAACATTTAAACTTTCAAAATATGGCAAGACCAATTAAAGAAACCCCAATTCTTTATGGCGAAGATGCTATAAGATTTGAGGAAAGAATGAACAATGTTCAGAAGGAAACACCTGAGCAAAGAAAGATAAGACTGGAGCATTACCATACTATGCTAGCAGCCTTACATCGTGGCGAGCAAATGCGAAAAGAAGGCAAGGCTATCCCTGGAATCATAAAAGTATCGTAATAAATATACCTGCCTTCTATATTTTGATTTGGCAACGTTATAATCAAAAAGTCTCTTACTCAAATTATATGAGCAAGAGACTTTTTTTATCTGTGCAGATAGGCTTCACCCTTTTACACTACCTTTGCACAAAAAATCACATGTCAAACTTTTAAAAAGATGTATTATGCAAAAGGTAATGTTATTCTTAGCATCTATGCTAATCGTATTTAGTTTATCATCATGCAGTAAAGATGATGACTCTACTATCACTATCTCGCCTAAGGAGGTAACCATGAAGGTTGATGAAAACAAGCAACTTCAAACAACTGGTGATATACAGAAGTGGAGTTCGGAAGATATTTTTATTGCATCTGTTTCTCCAACAGGTTCAGTTACAGCCAATCATGTAGGAGAAACTAATATCATGGCTAGCGGAAACGGTAATTCTGCGACCTGCAAGATTGTTGTAGAACCACAATATTCGTATTACATAGAACCTCTCTGCCAAGAAGGTATAACAAAAGCTGATGTAAAGAGATTTGAGAAACGTAATCTTCGTTCCGAAACTAGTGATGGCCTCTTCTATGATGGAGAAAATTCTCTGGTTTCAGCTGTAGCTTATCAATTTGACGCAAATAGCAAACTGAATTTTGTTATGCTTATGATACCACATCATAACAGTACAGTATTGGCTAAGCAGTTAATCAACTTTCTCTTAGAACGCTATAATCCAGTGGCAGACTTAGATGGGGTTTATACCTTTGTTGATGCTAACTCCTTAAAAGATGCACATAAGATTATGTATATGGAGGTTAGCCCTAAAGGTTACTACAACTACATTAGTATTATATACAAAGTGAACACCAGCAAATAACAAAAAAAAAGGAGTGATGAAGATGGATTTCCAACAACATCTCTCCTTTTTTACTTTTTTATCGCAAAATATGAATGATATTGCGAAGAAATAGCTATCTTTGCAATATTATAATAAAATCGCATAAGTATGCCAACAAACAAGAATGCTCAACTAAGATATAAGATACTGGACAGATGTTTCAGTAACTTTAAACATAAATATACAATAGATGAACTCGTTGATGAAGTCAATGAGAGCCTTTCCGACCTAACAGGTCAGATTATCAGTCTTCGCCAGATTCGCGACGACATCAAATACATGCGTGATAGAGTTTCTTATGATGCACCCATCAAAGCATATCCATTTGGTTCCGGTCGCCAATGCTATTACAGATATGAAGACCCTAACTTTTCCATTTTCGACAACGAATTGAGCGCAGAAGAAGTGAGTGACCTGTGCTCTACTATCGAGATGTTGGGAAAATTTAGAGGTACACCAGCCAACGCATGGTTGGAAGAAGTGATTTCTAATCTTGAATATCGTTTCAACATCAAGCCAAATACAGAGAATTTGATTGCCTTTGAAAACAATGATCAGTTAAAGGGATTGGAATTTCTTTCAGATATCATAGATATGACTATACATCACCAACCTGTTATCATTCATTATTGTAGTTTCAAGGGGAAGGAACAGGATACCATTATCCATCCTTACTATGTTAAACAATATAATAATAGGTGGTTTATGCTTGGATATAATGAGAAATACCAATCTCTTTCTATCTATGCCCTTGATAGAATTCAATCTTTAAAGAAGGCTGACATCACATTCCATAAGAATGAGAATATCAACTTCAAGGCTTACTTTGATCATATCATTGGCGTTACTTTACTCGATGAGAAAACTCCTGTTGAGACTTTTGTCTTGCGCTTTGAGACAAACAGGTTTCCGTACGTTCTATCGAAACCACTTCATTCATCACAAGAAAGTACATATAAAAAGTGTTTGAGAGAAGAATGAGGAAAGTTTACTGGTTATCAGTTACTTTCCTCATTTTGGTTAAAAGTG
>ENA-USUA01000802-USUA01000802.1-human-gut-metagenome-genome-assembly--contig:-NODE-802-length-17016-cov-8.070901_pt1 | contig 17016 bp, 12 predicted proteins | sample MGYA00250057_ERZ773390 | MGnify/ENA primary metagenome ERZ773390 (study PRJEB29103, sample SAMN06111941) | human gut metagenome | biome: human gut; feature: ankylosing spondylitis patient; material...
CATTCAAAAAGTGCTCATGTTGTCACCCTGTATTCTTATAAATATTTTTTCTTATCTTCTTTCTGACTCATACAACGAAACGCTATTCAAATCACCACACAGTGTGTATGTTAAACGGTATTGACTGATAAGTTTTGAATTCGTTGACGGAAGATAAAAGAAACTTACGAAAACCAATAACGTTTAACATACACCCCACCTAAGTTTTCCAATCTTGTAATTGTCCACACTTTAGCATTCAGGTATATGATAAAAAATAAATAAACGATCGGAAGAGTAGCATTAGAATTTTGCCACGTTTTTTGCGGATTCGCAGCCGGCTTGGTGTGCTGTCTGAGCCTCAAAGAGTTCTGATTTAAACACCCTTGAAGGCGAGTTGCACAAGGAAAGCCGGCGGATCAGCGATCTGCAAAAAACGTGAGCAAAATTCTCTAGCTGCTCTTCCAATCGTTTATTTATTTTTTATCATATACTGAAAGACTACAGTTGGCCAACACACAAATTAAAACTTATCAGAAATCTGTGCATGTAATCCCTGTAATGAATTCACTTCTTCATTTTGATCCTGATGTGCTTTTACATAAGCGATTCCTTCAGCTGCTGCTTTGGCTGCTGCGATCGTTGTATAATATGGAATCTTCGCTTTGATTGCACCTTTTCTTAGGTAACTATCATCGTTCACGCTGTCTTTTCCGACTGGAGAGTTTACAATAATATCGATATTACCATTTGTGATAAGGTCAAGGATGTTTGGTCTTCCTTCGCTTAATTTATTGACTTTCTCAGCTTCAATTCCAGCTTCTTTGATCAGTTTACATGTGTTTTCTGTTGCAAGGATCTTGAATCCGTCGTCTGCGAATGCTTTTGCTACTTCTACAACTTCTTCTTTATCCTTGCGATTTACAGAAATCAGTACCGTTCCTCCTAATGGAAGTTTCGCTCCAACACCTTCCTGTGCTTTGTAGAAAGCTTCTCCATAGGATTTGGATAATCCAAGAACTTCTCCTGTAGAACGCATTTCTGGTCCTAGAACTGGGTCTACTTCTTGGAACATATTGAATGGGAAGGCTGCTTCTTTGACTCCATAATATGGAATTGCCTGTTCTTTTAATTCTGGTACTGGTGATGGTTTTCCTGTTAATTCAGATGTGATGATCTGTGTTGCCAGTGGAACCATTCTCACGTTACATACTTTGGATACTAAAGGTACTGTACGAGATGCACGTGGGTTTGCTTCTAATACATAAACTTTATCATCTTCGATCGCATACTGCATATTCATTAGTCCTTTGACATGCATTTCTTCTGCGATCTTTCTTGTGTATTCTTTGATCGTTTCCAGGTTTTCTTCTGAAATATGAACAGATGGAAGAATACAAGCGGAGTCTCCTGAATGAACTCCTGCAAGTTCGATATGTTCCATCACTGCTGGTACAAATGCGTGTGTTCCGTCACTGATCGCATCTGCTTCACATTCCATCGCATGATTTAAGAAACGATCGATCAAAATTGGGCGGTCTGGTGTTACACCAACGGCTGCTTTCATATATCCTGCCATGCTTTCGTCATCATAGACAACTTCCATTCCACGTCCACCAAGGACATAGGAAGGTCTTACCATCACTGGATATCCGATCTTTCCTGCGATCTCTAATGCTTCTTCTACTGTTGTTGCCATTCCTGATTCTGGCATTGGAATCTCTAATTTATCCATCATTTCACGGAACAGATCACGGTCTTCTGCAAGGTCAATGACAGATGGAGATGTTCCAAGAATCTTCACACCATTTTTCTCAAGTTCGGCAGCAATATTCAGTGGTGTCTGTCCACCAAACTGAGCGATCACTCCTAATGGTTTTTCTTTATTATAAATACTTAATACATCTTCCACTGTTAATGGTTCGAAATATAATTTATCGGATGTATCGTAATCTGTAGATACTGTCTCTGGGTTGCAGTTTACGATGATCGTCTCGAATCCCATTTTCTTCAATGCCTGAGATGCATGTACACAGCAGTAGTCAAATTCGATACCCTGTCCGATACGATTTGGGCCTCCACCTAAGATCATGATCTTTTGTTTATCTGTGGATACTGGGTTCTTGTCTTCTGCATTATATGTTGAATAATAATATGCACTGTCTGGCGTTCCGCTTACATGAACCCCTTCCCATGCTTCTTCGACACCGATTGAAATACGTTTATTTCTGATATCCTCTTCTGGAATCTCTAATAACTGACTTAAATATTTGTCAGAGAAACCATCTTTCTTCGCTGATGTTAACATTTCATCAGATGGCATGTTTCCTTTGCATGCAAGAAGCTTTTCTTCTTCTTCAACTAACTCTTTCATCTGCTCGATAAAGTATGTTTTTACTTTTGTCAGTTCAAAGATCTCATCGACAGTTGCACCTTTTCTTAATGCTTCGTACATGATGAAATGACGTTCGCTTGATGGTGTCACTAATTTCTTTAATAATTCTTCTTTTGTTAAAGTATCAAAGTTGTTCGCATGTCCAAGTCCGTAGCGTCCTGTCTCTAAGCTTCGGATCGCTTTCTGGAATGCTTCTTTGTATGTCTTACCGATACTCATAACTTCACCAACAGCACGCATCTGTGTTCCAAGTTTGTCTTCGACACCTTTGAATTTCTCAAACGCCCAACGTGCAAACTTGATAACGACATAGTCACCGTCTGGTACATATTTATCTAATGTTCCGTATTTTCCACATGGAATATCTTTTAATGTTAAACCTGCTGCAAGCATTGCAGAAACTAAAGCGATCGGGAATCCTGTCGCTTTGGATGCTAATGCTGAGGATCTTGATGTTCTTGGATTGATCTCGATAACAATAATACGGTCTGTCACTGGATCATGAGCAAACTGTACATTTGTTCCACCGATCACCTGTACAGAATCTACAATCTTGTATGCCTGTTCCTGTAATCTCTGCTGACATTCTTCAGAGATCGTGAGCATCGGTGCGGAACAGAAGGAGTCTCCTGTATGCACTCCTAATGGATCGATATTCTCAATGAAGCAGACTGTGATCATATTTCCTTCTGCATCACGGACAACTTCTAATTCTAATTCTTCCCATCCAAGAATGGATTCTTCTACAAGTACCTGTCCAACTAAACTTGCCTGAAGTCCTCTTGCCATAACGGTCTTCAATTCTTCTTTGTTATATACCAGTCCTCCACCGGCTCCACCCATTGTGTAAGCTGGACGAAGTACCACTGGATAACCAAGCTTATCAGCGATCTTCAACCCATCTTCTACGCTGTAAGCAACCTCGCTTCGAGCCATCTCGATTCCAAGTTCATCCATTGTCTTCTTAAACTCGATACGGTCTTCTCCACGTTCAATACTATCTACCTGTACACCAATTACTTTGACATTATACTTATCTAAAATACCCTTTTTATATAACTCTTCGCATAAATTTAATCCGGACTGCCCACCTAAGTTTGGAAGTAAAGCATCTGGACGTTCCTTTGCAATGATCTCCTCTAAACGTTCTGCGTTCAGCGGTTCAATGTAAGTTTCGTCAGCTGTCTCTGGATCTGTCATGATCGTTGCTGGATTGGAGTTGACCAATACGATCTCATATCCAAGTTTACGAAGCGCCTTACACGCCTGTGTCCCCGAATAGTCGAATTCGCATGCCTGACCGATGATGATCGGACCAGAGCCAATGATCAACACTTTGTTAATATCTGTTCTTTTTGGCATAAAAATAATTCCTCCTTTAGACTTTATTATTATTATATAAGAAAATCAGTGAAATCGGAATCATTTTGTGAAGTTTTTTTAACTATATTAACTTTGGATTTTCTTACCAATTCGTAAGAATTTCTTAATGACAATTTATAAATCGTTTATATTTGTTTATATTCTGTATATTGAATCTCGAAATGGAAATGATTATACTATAACCATACCTCAAGGAAAGACCTAAAAGATAAGACAATAAAAGAATTTCAGGAAACATCCTACAGGTATAGTTTTTTCATATATATTTTTAATCCTCTCTTTTCAAAAAGGAAACCATCACACCCCAGATGGTTTCCTTTTATTTTTGTCAGATTTTCCCGCCTTGCTTTTCATTTTTGCCTATAATATAATGATGTTTGTTACTTTTTTATAGATTTTCAATAAAGAAAGAAAGGAACGTATGTTTTTACATACGGAAAAAAACTATGTTGGAAAACTTATTTAAATTAAAGGAGAATCATACCTCCGTAAAAACTGAAGTCATTGCTGGTATTACTACATTTATGACAATGGCTTACATCCTTGCGGTAAACCCAAGTGTGCTTTCTGCAGCTGGTATGGACCCTACTGCTGTCTTACTGGCTACATGTATCGCTTCCTTTATCGGAACTTTATGTATGGGACTTACTGCAAACCTTCCATTCGTACTTTCCGCTGGTATGGGATTAAATGCTTATCTTGCCTATACCGTTGTTGGTGTGATGGGTTATCACTGGCAGGTTGCTTTACTTGCTGTATTCGTTGAAGGTATCATCTTCATCGTATTATCTTTGACCAATGTTCGTGAAGCAATCTTTGATGCGATCCCTTTGAATCTTAAGAAGGGAGTTTCTGTCGGAATCGGTATCTTTATTGCCTTTATCGGTCTTCAGAACGCAAAACTTGTTATTGGAAATAAATCTACATTGGTATCTATCACAAACTTTACAAAAGATTTCCATACTGCTGGAATCTGTTCTTTACTTGCAGTTATTGGATTATTGATCACAGTCATTCTTTATATTAAAAAAGTACCTGGATCTATCCTGATCGGAATCCTTGCTACATGGGTGATCGGAATGCTCTGCCAGATAACAGGAATCTATGTTCCTGATTTCAAAACAGGTTATTACAGCCTGTTCCCTACATTTGCAATGACAGATTTTTCAAAATTAGGAGAGACTTTCGGTAAATGCTTCCAGTATGACTTGGGCAAAGTCGGAATCTTTAATTTTATCGCCGTTGTATTATCTTTCTTATTTGTCGATCTGTTTGATACACTCGGAACTTTAGTCGGTGTCAGCACAAAAGCCGGAATGCTTGACGAGGAAGGTAAACTTCCTGGAATCAAACCTGCATTAATGGCAGACGCCGTTGCTACAACAGCTGGTGCGGTTCTTGGTACTTCTACTGTTACAACATTCGTTGAATCTTCTTCTGGTGTTGCTGCGGGTGGACGTACTGGTTTAACAGCTGTTGTTTCAGGATTCTTATTCCTGATCTCAACATTATTTGCACCGCTCTTTACAGCAATCCCATCATTTGCGACAGCCCCTGCGCTGATCATGGTTGGATTCTTAATGTTTGGAGCAATCTCTGATATCAAATTTACAGATGACAATATGACAGAAGCCGTACCTGCTTACCTTTGCATCATTGCAATGCCATTATTCTACAGTATCTCTGAGGGAATCTCTATCGGAATCATCTCCTATGTGATCTTGAATGTAGCTTGTGGTAAAGCAAAGAAAATCACTCCTTTAATGTACGTACTTGCAGTATTATTCATCCTGAAATATGCCGTTTTATAAATATAGAAAAACAGCCGTATCATACATATCACGATACGGCTGTTTTATTCTTGTATCATATTAAATTAAAATGCTTGTCCTACTGAACGATTCTTCTGACACCCCATACAGCTCTGTAATCAGCATTCCGCACATTGATTCCTGTGTCTTTGCTTCCTGCATGAATGATCTGGTTATCTCCAATGTAGATCGCTACATGTCCTACACCGTTCACTACCTGATAGCAGATCAGATCTCCTGGCTGCTTCTCATTCCATGATACTGCTGTTCCTTCATATCTCTGTGCTGTTGAACTGTGTGGCAGTGAATATCCAAAATGTTTATATACCTGCATCGTGAATCCAGAACAGTCAACTCCATTCGTAAGGCTTTCTCCACCCCATACATAAGGATTGCCTCTAAACTGCATTGCGTAGTCTACAACACTTTGTCCTGTTGCCGTTCCATAAACTTCCCATGTATCTTCTTCCGGTTTTGACTCAGATAGATACTGTGAACTTACATAACAATAAACTCCACTATATCTTACCGTTGTCCATCCAGACCGTTCTCCATAACAGGTGATCTGCGTACCTTTCTTGTATGATCCTGCCTTTGCTGCACTTGTCGACGCTTTCTTACGGATCGTCAAAGAACTTGCCGTTACATATCTTGTATATGTATCTGTTGTTATATTCGCTGCTTTCTGTGCTGTTACAACAACTGGTTTCTTCTTTGACAGATATCTTGTTGCGATATATCGATAATATCTTCCATATTTGATCTTCGTATAAGATCTTTTCTTCTTGTAGCAGCGAACCTTTGCTGCTTTCTTGTATGATCCAACGATCTTTCCCTTATTTGATGCTTTTTTACGAACCACTACGTTATTGGCTGTTACATATCTTGAATAGGAAGCATATACATCATGTGTATGTGAACTCATGGATAAGACCACCATACAACATATACTTACTACACAGGAAATGAGGATTCCAGTAGTCTTTCTCTTCATATTTCCTCCCTTTAGTTCCATTTTTTACCGACTACTTCTAGTTTACTACCTCATTTTTCATATGTAAACCATTTCGTAATATTTTTTTCATAAATTCTTATGAAAAATGTACCTATTTGCAACATTTTTCATCGTTTTGAATCAAATCTTTGATCGTCTGCATGGACAAGTCAATCGATGCGATCTCGTCCGCACATCGTTTTAATTCGGAGCGGATCATTATTTCGTCCTTAATATTTTTCTTATACTTCATCTGGTGTTCAAGATTTGCCCAGAAATCCAGCGCGATCGTGCGGATCTGAATCTCTGCATTTAAGCTCAGGTCATTCAGATGAATGATCATATGATAACTTCAATATCCATTTGGCTTTGGATATGCAATGTAATCTTTAATGTTAACCACTTCTATATCATTCTGTAAAGTAATCCAATCTGATACTTTGTAAATATCATCTACAAATGATGTGATCACACGGATTCCTACTGCATCATTTACTTTTGAAACCGCATTTTCAGTATTTAGTTCTTCCCCCTTTTTCAAGAGTTTCTGCTTCATGCTTTCCGGACTTTTGATTCTAGAGCTGCAGTATGCGATCTTTTTCTTATTTTCGTTTGTTTCAAACTGGGTGATCAGATTCTTCAATTGTTCTTCTGCTTTTAATAAAACCGGATACTGTTCTTTATAAAACTCTTCGTATGTCATAAATCCTCCTGTTTTTCATATCTTTAAGATAACCGTGATCAAAAGAGAGTTCCCATCTTCACTTGATGCCACGATCTTCCCATGATGTGCTTCAACCACAGCTTTTGCGACCGATAAGCCAATGCCATAACCGCCGGTCTTGGAATTTCTTGATTCATCCGTTCTGTAAAACCTGTCAAATAAATGATCAATATTTTCTTTTGTCAGTGGCTGTGAGGTATTGTATATAGATAAAATAATATTTTTCCCTTTATGTGCAGCTGTCAGTCTGATCTGTCCCTGCTCGGTACAATATTTGACCGCGTTGTCCAGCAAAATGGAGATTAGCTGCCGGATTGTTTTTTCATCTCCTTTAAGCGACAACATCGGTTCAATATCTACCATAAAACTTTTTCCTTTGACCTTGGCAAGTCCTTGAAATGACTGAGCTTCTTCTAATATTACTTCCGAAAATGGGAATTCGATCATCGTTGTTTTTGTCTGTTTTTCTTCCATCCGTGACAAATAGATCAGATCATTTGTAAGACCTACAAGCCGCTTTGTCTGTACCTGAATATCATCAAGCCATTCATTCTCTCCGTATTCCATCTCTAAGATCGATGTATCTGCATCAATGATCGTAAGCGGTGTCTTGATCTCATGTCCTGCATCTGTGATAAAGCGTTTTTGTTTTTCATAGCTTTCTGCCACTGGCTCAATTGCCCGTTTTGAAAGCAGCACCACCAAAATAAAAACGGTGCTAACACCAAAAATAGAAACAAAAAAGCTAGTGACAAGAAAAGTCTGAAATGACATCATGGATTTTGTACAATCCAGAAAATATATTTTTACTCCGTTTGAAGTATTTTCTTTCATATATCTGTATTTTGAAATGAATCCACAGTTCTTGTTACTTCTATTGATTTTTTGTGCATATTTAATCGCTGTTTCTTCATCGATCGCTGAGATATTATCGGTATCCGCTTCACATCTCTGTCTGTTATTGCTCAAAAATACAGAAAAATAGCGGGACTCAAAGGAAGTTTCTGGTGATATTCCATTTGTCTTTTTATGTTGAAATTTATAGAGATTTTCTGGCAATTCTCCATCATTCTCTTTCAGGAAATCTAAGATCGTATCTGCATTATGACTCATCTCCCGGTAATTCAGCAAATTGATCGATCCAAGAATCAGAAATAATACAATGATCGTTGATGTCATGGAAATCGCTATAAATTTTATTCGAAGTTTTCGGATCATCCTCCCACCTCCAAAATATATTCTGCGTGACTTGCCTCTGTAATCTGAAGATTTGCGTGGAGTGCTTCTAATTTTTTTCTAAGATAAGAAATGTACATCCATACAACGTTCGTCTGTACCTGTTTTTCATCTCCCCAGATTTTTTCCAACAGACGTTTGTGCGTGATACTGTGGCCCTGATTACATAAAAACATCTCCATCATCTGAAATTCCTTATTCGCAAGACGAAAACTTCCTGTTGGTGATGTCAGTTCAAAAGTCGCTCTGTTTAATGTGATATTTCCGACATACAAAATTGATTCTGTTTGTGTTGTCTGCGTTCTGATCATGGTACGGATTCTTGCCAACAATTCTTTTGCCGCAAATGGTTTTGTGAGATAATCATTCGCTCCAAGATCCAGTCCTTCTACTTTATCGTCAATCTCTGCTTTCGCTGTCAGCATCAGAATTGGAATCAGATTTTTCTTATCTCTGATGGTTTTTAATACTTCCTCGTAACTAACGCTCTTGATAATGATCTTTCATCTTCTGCAAGTAATAACCGCATTGTGGAATTCCTCCTTTTTTGCATACTTCTCTGATTTTTGATTTATTATAGATGGAAAATGTTATGAATTTGTGAGAAATGGAATTGTTCACAGAACTTTGACATTTTTATGTATCTATCACCGGAAAAAGGCATCCAAACTTAGAATTTCTATGCTAAGCCTGAATGCCTTCTTCCTTATTATTTTACTTTTATTACTTTTCATGTCCGTTCTGGATAATATTTACTTTTCAAGGTTCATCCGACCAATGCATCTTAGTCGGAAGGCTCATGATTCCGAGAGCCTATTAAAATATAAAGGGCAGAATTCTATCTTCTACCCCTTATATTTTTATATCATTATTTCATATCCTTACTAACAATAAAGACAATCCCTATTGGTATTTTCACTTTTCCTGTTGTAATTTTATCATCAAAAAATAAGTCTTTTTCATAAAGTTGAATACTATAGCTTTGATAAAAAATACATGCTTTGATATTTTTCTTATATCCATTTTTCACATTGACATATTGTGAGGCAGAAATAAGTACTTTATTTTTTGGATGAATATTTTCTTCAACAACTTTTTTTAAAATCCTCAGATTTTTATTATTATAATCTTTATTTACTTGGTATTCTATTGATAATTTTTCACGAAATTGCATGCCACCTTTCGGTGCCTCATACCAAGATGAATAACTTGGTTCTTGTAGTTCCTTTTTTTCATCTTTAGCTTTAATATAATATTCTCCAAATCCAATATCTACAACGTTTGATTTATCCGTTATTCTTTTATTTCCTATGATTTTTTTATCCAATGGAATATATTTAATGCTTTCAACATTTGATACATCTTTTATATAGAAAGATAATAAGCTATTTTCCATATCTTTTGATTTTTTATCATTCGCAAATACATTTTCTGTCTTTCCACTTAATATCAACATACCTAATAAACATATAATTACAACTACATATTTTTTTATCTTGTTTTCTTTTATCATGATTTTTTCATATCCAATCGTATGTTATCAAGCAGAAAATATCTCAAATAAATTCTCTGCTTGATTAAAATCCTTTTATTATCTATTTTTTATAAACCTTCTAATATTTTCCTCACATCTATATCCTAAAACACAAAATAATAATGCTTGTATTCCTCTTCCTACTGCATTATTAATGTCTGGAGTTAGAACAATAAAAAATAAAATAAGATAACCAATTCCTATAATTAAATATCTATTATTTTTTTTATTTTTCAATTCATTTCACCTACCTAAAACAAAACAAATACAATTAATCTTGCTCCTATTCCAGCAAATGTTTTTAAAATTCCTACTTTTTGTAATGCATGCTGAGTTGCGTCTGTAATTGTCCCCTCTTCCATAACCATTACTCACATTGATATTATCTTCCTTTAATGAAAAAATCCCGAAGCCCGCATAAATGCGTGGTTTCGAGACTTTTAACCGAAAGCGATAGACGGGGCTCGAACCCGCGGTCTCGACCTTGGCAAGGTCGCGCGTTACCAACTACGCCACTATCGCATATAATGACTGTTCCTTTTCAGAACAGTCATTATTTTACCTTATTCACAGTTTGTTGTCAATCATTTTTTACTAAAATTCCGCAACAACTGTTTTTCCTGCAACTGTTTTTTCTCCAGTTTTATAAGCTACTTTTGGCAGATTAGAATCTTCTAAGACAACAACCATAACATCTGGGCTATATCCTTCTTTCTTGATCAGATCGATATCAAACTCTACCAACTTATCTCCTGCCTTTACTTCTTGTCCACTCTTGACAAAAGACTTAAATCCTTTTCCATCTAATTTGACTGTATCAATTCCGATATGAATTAAAAGATTTAATCCTTCTTTTGTCTCGATTCCAATCGCATGTAAAGATGGTTTCATTAATGCTGTGATCTTTCCATCTGCTGGTGCAACAACGACACCTTTTTCTGGTTCGATCACAACACCATCTCCCATAGCACAAGTTGCAAATGCCTCATCTTTTGCCTGTGTCATTGCAAAAACTTTTCCTGTTGCTACCGCAACTAATTTACCATGTCTGATTTCTTTTTTCTCTTCTTCTTTGGAGGAAACTATGGGTGTTACTTCTTCTTTGGAAGGATCTGTTCCATGCTGTGCATAATATTCCACATATTCTTCAAAATTACTCTTGATCACAGATACCTGTGGTCCATAAATAATCTGAATTCCTGTTCCTTTTTTGATGATTCCTTTGGAACCAGATTGTTTTAAGTACTGATCTGTCACCTTAGTTTCATCTGTTACTGTGATACGAAGTCTTGTAGCACAGCAGTCAATATCTTCAATATTTTTGATTCCACCAAGTCCTTTTAAGATCATAAAGGAAATTGGATCCTCTGGTGCGTCTGTATCTTCATTTGCTGCACCTTTTTTTGCCTGGTAATCAGCTTTTGTATATAATTTTACCTCTTCTTCGTCATCATCTCTACCTGGTGTTGGAAGATCAAATTTCTCAATGACAAATTTGAACACAAAGTAATATAATACTGCATAAACTGCAAATACTGGAAGGATCATCATCCAGTTACTCTTTGTCTGTCCCTGTAATACACCGTATAACATAAAGTCGATCAATCCACAAGAGAATGTTGTTCCGATACAGATCTTTAAGATATGCATTAATGCAAATGACAAACCTGCTAATCCACAATGTAAGATAAATAATCCTGGTGCAATAAATAAGAATGTAAATTCAATCGGTTCTGTAATTCCTGTAAGGAATGATGTTAATGCTGCTGAGAATAATAATCCTCCAACAATTTTTCTTTTTTCTGGTTTTGCACAACGATACATTGCATAAGCTGCTCCAGGAAGTCCCGCCATCATGAAAGAATATTTTCCTGTCATGAATCTACATGCTTCTACTGCAAAATGTTTTGTATTTGGGTCTGCCAGCTGTGCAAAGAAGATATTCTGTGCACCTTCTACCATCTTTCCAGCAACTTCCATTGTTCCTCCAAGAGATGTCTGCCAGAATGGTAAATAAAATACATGATGTAATCCGAATGGAATTAATGCTCTCTCTAAGAATCCAAAGATTGCTGTTCCAAAATATCCAGAATGCATAACCAGATTACCAAGTGCAAAGATTCCACTCTGAATCGTTGGCCATACAAAGAAGCAGATAATACCTACACCGATATGTGCGATTACACTAATAATTGGCACAAAACGTACTCCTGAGAAAAATGCTAATGCTGCTGGTAATTGCTGTTTATAAAAGCGATTATGTAATGCTGCTGTTACAAGTCCTACGATAACTCCAGCAAATACTCCCATCTGAAGAGAATCAATACCACAGACACTCGTGATCTGTCCGTTTAAGACACTCTTTGCATATGTTCCGTCCGCTAAAATCTTTCCTGATAATTTTAACATCGCATTAATTGTTGAATTCATTACAAAGAATGAAATACCTGCAGAAAGTACTGCAACTGCTTTTTCATTTTTTGCCATTCCTAATGCTACTGCTAATGCAAAGATCAATGGTAAATTCCCAAAGATTGTATTACCGACCTGTGACATGATCGTTAAAAGCGCATTCAGGATAGTTCCCTCTCCCATGATTCCTTGTAAATGATACGCTGCGATCGTATCAGCATTAGTAAATGAAGATCCCAGTCCTAGTAAGATACCTGCAATTGGTAACACAGATACTGGAAGAAAAAATGATTTTCCGATCTGTTGCACTACCGCAAATGCTGAACTTTTCTTTTTCTTTGCCATTTTAATCCTCCTTTGTGACAAATTGATACATGGTTACTGTCTGATACACTTCTCCTGCGTCAAATACTGGTGCATCAAACTCTTTTGTGTTAATACTGTTTGGGAAATAATGTGGTTCCATGCAAAATCCACATCCTTTTCCATAAATCACTCCCCCTTTCCCTTTTGTTGATTTCATTGTATTTCCAGTGTAAAACTGTAATCCTGGAAGATCTGAATAAACTTCCATTTTAATACCCTGTTCTTCGTCCAATGCTTCCGCCATTTTTCGGAAACCACAATCTTTATTCCGAATTACAAAATTATGATCATATCCTTTGCCTTTTTCTAGTTGTTCATCTTCGTCATATAAATCATTCTTGATCTTTTTCCATTCACGGAAATCCATCGGTGTATGTTCTACTTTTCTGATTTCTCCTGTTGGGATCGTATCTTCATTGATCGGTGTAAATTCATCTGCATAAATCCTTACTTTTGTATTTTCGATCGTTCCGCTTTCATGTCCACCCAAGTTAAAGTAATTATGATTTGTCAGATTAATCAGCGTTTTCTTATCGCTGACTGCATGATAGGAAACGATCAATCCATTTGTTTCCGTTACCGTATAAATGATATTTGTTACCAATGTTCCCGGAAATCCTTGTTCCCCATCTGGACTTACATAAGTAAACTTCACTGCATGATCATCAATGATCTCACTATCCCATAAGACTTTGTGAAATCCATGTTCTTTGTCACTGTGAATGTTATGTTTTCCACGATTTTTTGCTACATGATACTCTTTCCCATCAATTTCGAATCTGGCATTTGAGATACGGTTTACATTCCGTCCGACAGTTGCTCCAAACATAATTCCATTCTCAAAATATTCTTCCAAGGTGTCATATCCAAGGGCCACATCTTTGATGTTTCCCTCCTTGTTTTTTACAAGGAGAGAAACAATATTTACACCAAAATCAGTAACTTTAACTGCAAATCCATTTTGATTTTCAATCGTGTATAGAAATGCTTCTCTTTTATCTTCTAAAAAGCCAAAACTTTCTTTTGTTACACCCATATCGGCCTCCTGCTTAGTGTCCATGTTCCATTAAGTCCATAACAACAGGATCTGTAGAATGAACTCCTTTTGCTTTAAGTTCTTCAATCTTTTCTTTAAACTGTGGCAGATATTTTGCATGTGCAACTAACAGTTCATCTAAAACTTTTGTTGTATTTTCATTATTTTCTACTAATGGATTTAACACGAATGCTTCTAATGCTTTTCCGTAATCTCCTGTCAATGCCGCTTCAATTGTACATTCTTCCATTGCTTTCATCATCTGAAGCCATCCTTTTTCTGCTGATGGAAGCTTTCCAAATGCCATTGGCTGTGCTCCTGTCGCTGAAATGATGCTTGATACTTCCACGATAGAGTCATCATCTAAGCATGAAATTGCTCCATTGTTTTGTGTACTTACTACCATATGGATCTTCTTATTTGCATAAATTGCACGAATACATTCACAAGCTGCATCGCTGTAATATGCTCCTCCACGTTTTCCAAGTTGTTCTGGTTTTTCATGAAGTTCTGCATTTTTATAAATTTCAAACAACTCATGTTCTACCTGTTTCATTTGCTCTGCTCTGGTACCACCTTCATTGAATTCTTCAATCGCATGCTCAAGCATTGCTTGTTTCATGTAGTAATATCTGTGGTATCCACAAGGCACCATATTCATGCTGTGAAGTAATTCCAATGGAAATTCAGCTTGATAGATATTGGCTGGTGTTCCACCACCTTTTTCATTGATATGATCGATCAAAATTGGTGTCATATCATTTCCATTTTCATCAAATACTTTATGCCAGTGAAAATGGTTAATTCCTGCATATCTGTAATTTAACTGGCTGATATCCTTCCCAAGGAGCTTTGGTTCTGCCATCATTGCGATCGTTGGCACGTTGCAAAGTCCGATACATTTTTTCCATCCAAAATGTTTAATTACAGCTTCTGTTACCATTCCACTTGGATTTGTAAAGTTGATCAGCCATGCATCTGGGCATAATTCTCTCATATCTTCTATGATCTGTCCGATCACTGGAATGGTTCGAAATGCTTTAAACATTCCTCCTGCTCCATTTGTTTCCTGACCAAGCATTCCATACAATGATGGAATTCTTTCATCTTTAATTCTGGCATCTAAAAGGCCTACTCGAAATTGTGTTGTAACAAAGTCTGCATCTTTTAATGCTTCTCTTCTGTCTAATGTTGTATAAACTTTTACATCATATGGAGATGCATCCCACATTCTCTGTGCCAGTGCTCCTACAATCTCTACTTTTTCTTTTCCATCTTCAATATCGACCAGCCAGATTTCTTTGATTGGTAAATCTTCATATCGTTTGATAAATCCTTCCATCAATTCTGGTGTGTAACTGCTTCCTCCACCGATCGTTACGATTTTTATTGCACCTTTCATCGCTCTATGCCTCCTCAAATATCTTTGTTTCCTTTGTTCTGTTCACATGATACAGAGCTGGCTTCTTTCGTACAACGGATTTTCCTGATTCGGATATTTTTTCCCTAAAAAAGTTTCAGAATTACGAAACACTCTGAAACTTTTTGAAACTTTATTTCAATTCCACCCAGTATTCTTTGTTTGCTTCGATCATTTCATCTAAAATTTCTTTTGCCACATTTGCAGATGGAATTGTGCGGTTTAAAGTAAATGCCTGCAATGCTTTTTTATATGATCCTTCGATCACTGCTTCTACGACCAACCCTTCACAAGCATCCTGCTGTTCGATCAGTCCTTTATAAAATCTTGGAATTTCTCCAACTCTTACTGGTTCTGGTCCGTCTTTTGTAATATATGCAGGAATTTCAACCATGGCATCATCTGGAAGATTCTTGACTGCTCCGTCATTTTTTACGATGACAAGCTGTCTGCTTCTCGTGTCATATGCAAGTGCTTTTACCACTTCTACAATAAATTTTCCATGAACTCCTACATAAAATTGTGTCAAATCGATTTTTTCTCCATTTTCTAGTTTCTTAACTGCCTCACGAATCTTTGTTTCTCTTCCATGAATAACCTGCATTCCCCTTGTATTATTAATATCCATGTAATCTACAATGTCATCTCCAAGAAGATAATACTGCCAGTATGTATTTGGCAGATAATCTGGAAAATAGTTGACAATCTTCTTTGCATTCGTAAATGTATGTAACCAGTCTGGATCTTTGACCAAGGCATCTTCATAACTTGCCTTTGATACATAACCATACTCTGCCACATGTTTCTTTAATTTTTCTGTGACATCTTCGCCATTACACTGTACTTTTGTAAACCATCCATAATGATTCAATCCAAAATAATCCACTTCCAGATTGCTAAGATCTGTGTCTAGGATTTCTGCCATTCTTGCCTCTACCTCAACTGGCATATCACAGATATTTAAAATTCTTGCATTTGGACGTAATGTCTGTGTTGCCTTAGCAACAATCGCAGCTGGATTTGAATAATTAACGATCCAATAAGTTTTTGATGCATATTTCTCACAAACATCGATCAGATGTACCATTGGTCCGATCGTTCTCATTCCATATGCCATTCCCCCGGCTCCACATGTTTCCTGTCCAATGCATCCATGTTTTAATGAAATCTGTTCATCTTTTACTCGCATTTTCAGTCCACCGACTCGCATCTGTGCCATAATAAAGTCTGCATCTGTAAATGCCTCTTCTTCATCCGTACTAATTTTCAATTCCAAAGAAGGTCTTAAATCTTTTACAACTTCTTTTACGATCAGTGACACTTTTTCTTGTCGTTCCTGATCAATATCATATAACCATAATTCTTTGATTTTTAATTCTTCCTCTTCCAAAAGATTTTTTACAATCCCTGCGGTATAAGTACTTCCACCACCACATATCACAATCTTAAATTCTTTTTTCATTGATTTTTTCCTCCATATCCGTCATATTATTTCATGTGCCCTGATTATATTTCTTGAAAATTTCAGACTCAATAGTTCACGCTATTTTTGGAACATCACAACTATTTCATGGACAATCTGCATAAATTTATTCCGGTTATTTGTGCAAATTCACAATAAAAAAAGAAATATTTGAAAACTATACTTTTTTAGGAGAATGATTGATATGATACTAGAACAAATTAAAAATCCTGATTTTTTTAATAATTCTGAACAGAATATGAT
>ENA-USUA01000832-USUA01000832.1-human-gut-metagenome-genome-assembly--contig:-NODE-832-length-16592-cov-26.742174_pt1 | contig 16592 bp, 17 predicted proteins | sample MGYA00250057_ERZ773390 | MGnify/ENA primary metagenome ERZ773390 (study PRJEB29103, sample SAMN06111941) | human gut metagenome | biome: human gut; feature: ankylosing spondylitis patient; material...
GGGTCGGTGAGGAATGCCAGCGAAGCATGGCAGCACTGCGCCGCCAGCTTACCGGGAGACATCTGCAGGTCTTTTCGGGCAATGATGAGTTGACGCATTTTCTCTCCTTCTTACGACAGCTTGATCTTCAAATCTGCCAACAGATTCACCGCTTCCGGCAGGGAAAACTTTGCATCCTTCAGGCGACTGCCCAGAATGTCCACCTTATAGCCTGTAGCATCCCGGAAATCCGCCTTGCGCAGATCACACTGGTAGAACTCCGTTTCGTGAAGTTCTACACCCTTGAAATTCGCCAGCTGCATCTCGCATTTGGCAAACATAGAGCCGACGATCTCGTTTCCGTCTGAAAAGTTGAAGCGGTTGAAGTTCATTTCGGTGAAGGTGTTATATTTCAGACTGCACTCTTTCAGCGTGTGAATGGGGTCTGGGAAGGCACCATTGGACATCAGCGGTGCCCACTCGATTTCATTCAGGCGGCAGTCCTCAAAATCCAGCGACTGAACCGAAGAATGGGTGCTGCGCAGACCTGTGACCTCACACCGCACGAATTTGCACTCGTTCAGCGTGGTATGATCCAGCCCGCATTTTGTAAAGGAGCAGTCCACAAATACGCAGTCCGCAAAATCGCAGCTTTCAAAGACTTCCCCGGCAAACGACAGGCCAGTAAATCGTTCGCCCTCACAATAACGCTCTGTCATAAAATTCTCCTGTCAGCGCAGTTCTTCCAGCAGAGCCGTGCAGCCCTCCAGCACGTCCTGCCAAGTGGCCTCAAAGTCCCCGGTATACCACGGGTCGGCCACATCGCCGGGGCGGCGGGTATGATCCATCAGCAGAGACACTTTATGCTCCGGGTCACCACCCACGAAGCTCACCATGTTCCGCAGATTATTATGGTCCATGGCAACGAGATAGTCATAGGTCTCATAGTCCCGCCGTGTCATCTGCCGGGCGGTCTTGCCCGCGCAGGAGATGCCATGCTCTGCCAGCTTCCGCCGGGCGGGCGGATAGACCGGGTTGCCGATTTCCTCGGTGCTGGTGGCGGCGGATGCGATTTCAAATTTATCAGAAAGCCCGGCTTTGGCCACCAAGTCTTTCATTACAAATTCGGCCATTGGGCTGCGGCAAATGTTGCCGTGGCAGACGAATAAGATTTTTGTCATTGCTTATATATCCCTTCAAAAGCCTCCAAGCCTTGATATTTCAAGGTTTTTGGCGCTTCTTTCATTTTTGCTGTCATGCCGGAAACCTACGCATATTCCCGTAACTCTACGCAGATTTTCGGGCAAATGGTGTAGTAATTGGTGTAGTGGCTGCGATTGCTTCAACCTGATTTTCTCTGCGGCTCCGGTGCGGCAAGCCCTTTGAAATCAATGATCTTTGCCATCTGCTCGGCGGCGCGGTCATAGCTCGCATGGGTGTAAACATTCAGTGTGACGCCCACATCGGAATGCCCCATGACATACTGCAAGGTCTTGATGTCCATACCAGCGTTCGCCATGTTCGTGCAGAAGGTGTGCCGGAACACATGAGGCGTGATGTGCGGCAGCGGCTTGTCCGGGTGCAGTTTTTGATACTTCTTCATTGCCCAGCGCATTTCATTCTCGATGTGCAGGGCAACCTTCGGACTGTCGTTCTTGTCCAGCAGAAGAAAACCGCTGTACCCGTCGATGATCGTCTCCGTTTTCACGCGCTTGCGAAGGGAGAGAATGTTTTGCAGACTCCGGTAAACCTCGTCTGTCATGGGAATGTAGCGGCAGCCGCACTCGGTTTTGGTTTTCTCCACATAATACTTGCCGCCGCGCTCCCGGACGAGCTGGTGATCTACCCGGATTTTCCGCCCGGCAAAGTCCAAGTCAGCCTTGGTCAGCCCGCAGAACTCGCTGACGCGCATTCCAGTTCCCAGCAGCACCACAAACTCGTCGTAATACTTGTAGTAGGTCTTGTCCTCCCGGATGAAATCCATCCAAAGCGTCTGCTGTTCCTCTGTCATAGCAATGCGCTTCTGTGAATCATTGGAAACTACATCGACCAGCTTGAAGTCAAAGGGATTCCGACGGATCACATCCTCGTTGTACGCCATCTGGAAAGCCGGTTTGACAACGCCCCGAACGCTGGTGAGGGTGCTGTATCCCTTTCCGTCCTCGTGCAGCTTCATGATCCATTTCTGCGCGTCCGAAACCTTGATGTCTCGGATGGAACGGTAGCCAAAATCTTCTTTCTTCACCAGATTCAGCACGAAGTTATAGCCAACCTTGGTATTGTAGCGCACGCCCTGTTTGATGCTGATGTAGCGTTCCAGCAGTTGAATGACGTTGATTTTGCCTGCGGCATAATCAATGCCATCGTCGAGCTGCTTCTGGATTTCCTTTTCTTTTTCCCGCAGTTCTTTCAGATCGGAGGAATACACCGTCTGCCGTTTGCCGCGAATGTCTGTGTACCGATATTGATAAATCAGGTCTTTTCTCTGGCTCTCTCCTGTCCGCAGGATGCGTCCCTTGTTGTCTTTTCTCTTTTCGGACATTGTCAAACTCCTTTCCGTGATGGAAAGAGCCTTGATATGACACACTTATTGTATCATATCAAGGCTCCGATTTACACCACAAATTTTAAATAGAATACGCCTGCTCGATGAACTGATCGAACAGGCGGCGTTTAATCAAGCGCTTGTTGCCCACCCAGAGGACAAATTTACATCGGTCCTCGTTGGTGATCTCGCGCAGTTTGTTGATGCCGATGCCGGAGTAAGCCGCAGCCTCCTCCAAGCTCAGATTGCTCTTTTCCCAAATTGGGATTTCCTTCATAGGCAGTTTATCCTCCTTATAAAAATAGCCAGACAGGGCGAGGCGGCAACGCAGTCCGGCAACGGACTTCCAAAAACCTCGAAACATACCCGGTCTGACGGTTGATTTACGATTTTTCTTTTCTTCTACTTTTCTGTTGTTTTGGTTGTCAAAGGTAGAAAAAAGCCTGACAGGACAGAGATTCTCCCGGCAACCAGCCCGGCAACGGGGCAACAACAGGCTTTGCAACCAGCCGTACTTTTCAGAACGGCAACTCAATTTGCTCCGTGATCTCCACAAAGCCGTCCGGGATTTCTGCGGCATGGTTGCCGCTGTCGGTTGCAGCTCTTTCGCGCTCCCAGCCCTTTTGCCTGCCGTATCCGGCAAAGCTGCGGGGATTGGAGAAATACGTCCAGCCGGTCACGCACTGGTTCATAATTTCGTTGATCTCCCGGATCTCCCATTGCTTCAGTTCATCAAAGGCGTGGTTCAGCGCCTCCTTGTAAAGCTGCTTGGAACAGACAGTATCGCCCGCATAGCTGTCCAGAAACGCCTGAATCATGCCTGCCTTGGTGTCCTCCGGCATGAAGTCCTTCTGATGTTCTTTGAGATAGCGCACCATTTCCGGGCTGAACGTCAGCTTCCAGCCGCCTGCCCGATAGATGGTCATTGCCTCCGCCCATACCTGCTGCAAATAGGCTCTGGATGCGGCTTCGTCCTCCAAAATGTGAACCTCCGCCTGCTCCGGGCAGACCTGTACCGGCAAAAAGCGACGATTGCCGGTACGGTCGAGAGGCAGGAAGTCCATTGCGTTGGATGTACCGCCGAACACGCATTGCCGCAATCGGTCTGCCGGGTGGGTTTCATACGGAATTTTATAGACTTCCTTCTGGCGGCTCAGAAACGACTTGATTTCCTCAATACTCTTGGCATTGGCGGTGGCGATCATTTCAGACATCTCGATGATCCAGTGCCCTTGCAGCTTGCGGTATACATTTTCATCGTCCAGCTTCCGCAGATCGTCAGAAAACCACTCGTCCTTGCCTGCCAGCAGCCGGAAGAAGGTGGATTTTCCCGCGCCCTGACCACCCACCAGACAGAGCATGACTTCAAATTTACAACCGGGATGAAATGCCCGGTGAATCGCGCCCAGCAGGAATAGGCATAATGCCTGAAAAGTATACTCATCTGATTCTGCGCCGAGAAAATGGTGCAGGCAGTACCGGATGCGCTCCGTGCCGTCCCATGCAAGACTGTTCAGATAGTCCCGGACCGGGTGATAGCTGTTCTGATGGGCGGCAAGATCGGCGGCATCTATGATTTTCTTCTCACTTGTCAGGTCGTAATTCTCTTCCAGATACAGCCGGATGTACTTCATATCCGTGTCGGTCATGGAAGCGCTGGGGCTTCGGTCGTAGCCGATGGGCTTGACAACGTCGGTGCGGTCGGTCAGCAGATTGTAGGCAATCGCGCCGGAGAGCAGCGGATCATGCTGAAACACTGTCAGGCAATTCTTGATACTGTTGCGGACGCCGCCTTTTTCCGTGGTGTCTAACATGGCTTTAACTTCTTCAACGCTCATCGGCTGTGCCATGCTGCCCGCTTGCATTTTGAGCTGCTGTTTCATCTGCGGCGGCAAGCTCTGCCATTCGCTGCTCAATTTTCCTCACTTCCTCTCCATATTCGATCACAACGGATGCCCGCGCCTGTATATCCCCGCCATGCAGTTCGTCCAGCAGATATGCAATCAACGAGAGCTTCTGTAATACTTCTACAAAGTGCGGATGATGACTGTCCTCCGGCGTCTGTGGGGCAAAATTCTCCTTCCAGCGGCATAGAAGCCGGTAATAGTCCAACAGCACACGGAAGCAGTATCGTTCCATGTGCTGATCATTCTGTTCGTCGGTATTTTGTTGTCGCGGCTTGCTCGTCCTGCCCGCGCCATTCTCATACGAAATAGCAAAATCCTGTGCCAGCAGAATTGCAGCTTCCTTGCTGCCGATTCCGCGAAGCCGGGAAACGAAGTCAATCACATCCCCGGTGGCACCGCAGCCGAAGCAGTAATACCGGCGATCCAGCTTCATGCTGGGTGTGCTGTCATCGTGGAACGGGCAGCGGCACATTCCGTTCCGCTCCACCCGAATGCCGTATCGCTCCGCAGCCTGCCGGGTAGTCACAGACTGCTTGACGGCTTCAAAGATACTCAATAGGCAATGTCCTCCTTAGCGTTCTATTTCCTGCTTTTTCTGCCGCGTCGCGGTGTTTTGACGCTCCTGCTCATGCTGCACCTCGTAGATGTTGTAGTGAATTGCCCAGAGCTTTTTCGTGTCGGCATGGAGCGGCGAAAGCTCCGCCTGAATGTCCTTGCAGTCCTGCTCCAACTGCTCACATTCTCTGCGCCATGCGGTGATGGGCAGCTTGCCGTCCTTGAAATACGGTTTCAGCTTGCGCTCTGCCATGTAGAATGTCCGCAACTCATCGTCGTGTTCAGATTTGTACTTCTGCCGGGATTTCTCAAAGCGGATGGATTTCAGCTTGTCCGCAGCGGGCTTGCCGGATTTGTAATAGTCCACCATGCGCAGCAGCGCGTCCACTTCTTTGATACGAGCTTGCTTTGCGGAAGCAGACTTTTTCAGCGCGTCGATCTTGTCCTGCATGGAATGAAGCGTGTTTTCCAGATCATCCACAGTGTAGAGATTTTTGGATTGTAAAAAGCTGAACGCCTCGGCGTAACGCTGCAAATTGGCGTTCTTTGCTTTGTTGCTGTATGCACCCCTGTTGCGGTTGCTACAATGCAGCGCCAGCAGATCATTCAGCATGGGCGGCTGGGGCTTGGCAAGCTCGGCTTTTACGTCCTTCAGCCAGCCAATCAGCGCGGCGATTTTCTCTTTGGCTTCCCGTAACAGCGCGTTGGTTTTCCGAATAAAGCGGTTGAGATTGCCCTTGTCGGTGCGGATACCCTTTGCCTCCATTGCCCGGACGGTGGGACCCTCGTGCTGCGTGGGGATCTGCTCCACACCCTGACGGGCAAAGCTGCGGTGGTCAATGCGACAGTCTAAGCCTTTTTCGGCAAACTTGGCATTGCACATCTCAGCCCATGCCTGCCGCCACGCTTCCAGCGTTTCGGGTTTGCCCCAGTCGGTTGTAGGCACAGCGTTGAACACATAGTTGCCTGCCTCGTCCAGAACACGCTCGCCGTGTTCGTCCAGCACATATTCCCGCCGCTGTTTGCTTCCCCACCTGCCGTCCGGTTCGATGGGACGAATCGGACACATGACGTGAAAATGCGGGTTGGAAATGCCGCCGTCCTCCTTGTCTGGCTGATGCACGGCAAAGTCTGTCACCATGCCCCGGCTCACGAAATTGTCCAATAAAAATTGCCTCGCAAGGCCGATGTTCTCATCCATGGAAAACTCATTCTGCAAGGCAATGTCAAAGCTGTATGCAAGCTGGGCTTTCTTGCCGCGCTCGGCTTTCTCTACGGCGTTCCAGAGCGTTTCACGATCTGTGTATTCTGGTGGCGCGTGGGACGGGAGCAGGATTTCAGAGCAGATCACGCCACCCTTGCGGGTGTAGTCGCTGTCCTCGCCGTAATACTCACTGTGCAGCTTTTCCCCAGCACGGTAAGCGGCAGCAGCCACGGCGGACTGCCCCGCGCTGCGCTTGATCTGCGTTACATGAAAATGAAATAACGCGATACTCAGTCACCTCCTGCGTGATTGCTGACGGCTTCCGTGAGCAGTCTTTGTGTGTCCGGCAGAGCAAAGACCTGCTCGGCAAAAGCGTAAAACGCGCTTTCACTCAAATCCTTCGTCTGCGGTGCGACACTCTCGATGGCTGCGCCACGGGTGATAAGCCGGTGCGCCCGCTTGCGCCGATCTCCCTTTTCATAGTAGGCGGCGCGGTTTTCGAGGCGCTGAATTTTGTGCTGCTCCTGCGCAAGCTGCCGCTCGACCTTTTCTTTCTCTGCTTGCAGCTTCTCAATTTCTTTTTCGTGCATGATTTCAACCTCCTGACTGATATAAAGATGGATACAAAAAGACCGCCTACGGTTTCGGTAGACGGTCTGACTCACGGTATGGGATCTTCAGACTTTGCGATGGAAACGAGCTGCGCCAGCAGACGGTTTCCGCTGCAAAGTGCGCTGGGATAGCTGCACAGCAGCGCAAGGGAGGCACTCCCTTGTTCGGAACAAAGTGACGCAAAACAGCCCGGACATTTGGCTGTCCGGGCTGTCTGCCTCGCAGAGCGCACATACTCCTGTCAGGAGAGTATAGAAGTGCGCCCTTGTTACCAAGGGATTCTTTTGCTGTCCTACGCTTTTCGCAAGAAGCCTTGCTGGAATGCACCGGGGAACTGGAATTTCTTTTCTTCACCACTAAAGGAAATCACGATCATACCTTTCTGTATGCTGACCACAGTTCCGGTTCCAAACGCCTTATGTACTACATTGACACCAGGGGCAATGTCGGAAACATCCACAGGCACAGGCTCCGGCTTCTTCGGAACGGCTGGCACAGGAGGCACATAGGAGGGACGATAGGTAGGCGCTGCATGGGTAGTCCTATTTGGTATAATCGGCTTCTTGGGTTCTTGACTAGAAACAATCTTTTTCTTTGGCGTTTCTGGAATTTCTTCGTCCTCGTCATCTGGCACGGAGAAATAGGGCTTGTCCGGCAAATCATCCTCGCGGGGAGCAGCTGCAACCTCAGAGGTCAAAAGCTGCCCCGCCATCATGTCGTAATCCTCACGCGATACCACAGTGCTGTAAAGACCGACACCTTCCCCGGCGTGGCGATCAATGCCGGTATAGGAAAGGCTTGCGTCCTCATAGCGTTTGAACTTGTAAACGGCGTCGTTCATCAACGCCTCATTGAATACATTCAGGGATACCAGCAGCTCAAAATCTTTCACATCAAGCCCGGTCACTTTCTTAAAAAGCTCCGGTTCCAGCTGCGTGATAACATCTTTCAGACTGTATTCCCGGTAGTCCGTCAGGTACATAAACACCGGAACGCGGGTTGCAAATTTGATGAGCTTTTCCTGAATCAGTTTGCGTTTGGACTTGTATTCCTTCTCGGCGTCCGAAAGCTCTTTTTTCTCCTTTTGAGAAAGCTCTTTGCCCTCTTTCTTTGCCTTTTTGACGGATTCGGATTTGTTGATAATGGTCTGAATATCCGTGTTCAAGCTACGGAAGCCTTCAATGCGCATCAGTGCGTCCATAGCGTCCTGATTGGCAAGCAGACGTACCAGCGTCTCGTTGTCCACGTTTACCAGCAGCTCAGACTCCCAACGCTTTGCCAGCAGCGTAGCAGAGGTGCCAGCCATAGCAATATCCAGAATTTCGGCGGCATTTACCTGCCTCATCGCACTGCCATCATAGGCAAGCACCGGCAGGAAATTGATGAACTCACCGACTTTCTTTTCGGGGTTGCTCTCCGCCACGTTCAACCGGCAGCTATAATCGGAAATCTGTTTCAGTGCGCGATCCAGCGCGAAGTCAAAGACATAGCACTCTTTCTTGATAATCTCTTTCTTGATAATCTCTTTTTTGCCGCTGTCGTTTGTGACCTCCCACGGACTTTGTACGCGGAAAGCTGCCTGAAAGTAGGTTTCGGGGCTGGACAGATTGCGGAGCATGAAAATGCCTGTCCACGGCTTGATGGTGACGCCGGTGGTCAGCTTGCCGCAGGAGAGCGTGATCGTCTTGGTAGCCAGCGGATCGCCCATCGACTTTCGTACCGGCTCCAGCGCTTTCACGCCGATGCCTGCCTCTGTACCGGCGCAAACATTCACATGATAATCATGGTAAAATGCGTTCTGCTTTTGTGCCAGCAGATTTGCCATTGCATAGCAGGAAGCCACATTGGGCAGGAACCACAGCGTATGACTCAGCACGTTCAGAAGACGCGTATCTGAAAACGGCATGGGCGGCTTTTGTGCGCCCAGCTTCAATTCATCGACGGTCGTTTCCAGATAAGAGCCTCGAATCAGATCGAGTCATTTCTGCACATAGTCCTCATAGACGAAACGCGCGTCTTTACCCTTGCCCTCTGCGGAAAAGAAAATGTTCAGGTCAAATTCGTCGAACTCGCCCTGTTTGGCAATCTGCTGGATGCTGTCTGGGATTTTATAGGTCAGCATGACCATTCGCGGTAGGGCTGCGTAGGGATTATCCTCGCCTACCTAGTTTTCTTTTGCGCGCTGCTCATCGGAATAGGTCCAGTTGTAAATCTGTTCTTCGATAAACTCGCCGGAGTTCAAAGCACGGAATGGCGTGCCGGACAGATAAAGATAATAGGTCGTTGTAATGGGCAGCCACGTTTCATCGTAGGCATTGCCGCGATCATATTTGCTCAGATCCTCGTCGTAGTTGTCCTCGTCCTGTTCAAACAGCTTTTTTGCGCTGTCCTTCCACGCGCCGAAGTGGTACTCATCGAAAATCACCAAATCCCAGTTGGTCGTATGTACCCACTCGTTATTAGCTTTGATACCACCGGTCGCTTTATTCACGCCGAGAAAATCCTGAAAAGAACCGAAGCAGACAATGGGCTTGCTCTTATCTGCCCGCTGATACTGTAAATCCAGCGTGTCTTGCAGATTATTTGCATCGCGGGAGATAAACTGCCAGCCCTCAAAATCCACATGGCTGATCAAATCCTCACGCCATGCCGTTTGAACAGCAGGCTTGAAGGTCAGGATCAGGACACGGGTGAACCCCATTTTCTTTGCAAGCTCATAGGAAGCAAAGGTTTTGCCAAAGCGCATCTTAGCGTTCCACAGGAATTTCGGTGTCCGCATGGAGCCTTCTTCATAGGCAGAGCGGTAATAGGCGATTGTCCGGTTAACCGCGTCCTCCTGCTCCGGGCGCATACGGAAGGTCTGCGTTCGGTTTTCATCGTTGGTGATATGACTGCGAACGGCGATAATTGCCGCACGCACATCGTCCGCCGTACATTTGAACCACTCGCCGCCCATGCCGGTGATCTGCTTACGGCGGAGCATCTTGTGAACGTCCTTATCGGTGAACGAACCGCCATCCGGGTACATGGCAGACTCCCGCAGGACAATACGATAGGGTACGCTTCCGTCTGGCCGCTTGGTGGGGTACTGCTGCGCCACACGCTTGTCCACATCTACCGAGGTATAACCGACTTTCAGAAGCCCTTTGTACTGCGGGTTGGTGTCCTCATAGGCATAGATCACCGGATGGGATGCAGGGCACTGGGGAAAGAATGTTATTTCAGGCATCAGTTATCACCACCTTTAATCCATAGTCGGTATCGAGTTTTCAATTACTTGAATTTCCTGTTGCGAAAGACCATATTTTTTATACAGTAACGGATCTGTCCACTTTTTTGAAAAATCCTGTAGTGGAACGAACTCGTAAGCTTTAGGCGGCATATCCTGCGTTGATGTTTTTGTAGAGACAAGAAAACGGAAAAATTTTGTCTTGATATAACAAATCACATTATTTGCCTGCTCTTCGGTCAAGGAACCTTCTGATGGAAGCACTACGACATAAGTATTAGAACTGCATGAGTTCGGCTCGCTCAACTTAGGCTTTCCGACAATCGATCCTCCTGGGTTTCCCGAACGTGGAATTATAACTTTGTAATGGTGTACCGCATCTGCATTTTTAGGTACGGCATTCTGTGCAACATAGCAAACGCCGCCGTGAATATAAACCTTTACATCATCCTTGTGTAAAGGCTTTCATGACATAAATACGTAATCCTTTCCATCAGCAGTCTGTATGCGTCCATATTCATCTTTTTGAGTCCATTCAACCTTGGTATGAAATCCGTAGAACCTGCCTGCATTTAACCATTCGGAAAAGCTCTTTTCATTACAGGCACGCACTTTATGCAATATTGAAATCTGAGTGTCGTTGCGAATAAAGGTTTCCATTCCGTTTTCCAACAAAGGTCTATCAGTTATTTCAACGGCTTGTCCATTATGAGAATGCACTTGACAGAGTCCGCGGCACTCACGATCCCACAGGAAGTAGCATACACCGCCCTTAATCTCCACACCCGGAAAACAGTCAGAAGCATTTGGAAAATCGTGAATCACTCTAATCCTATCGTCGTGTAACATCGTATTTCTGAATGAGTCCAATCCACGACCACCCATAAACCATCTTGCTGGAATAATCATCGTTAAGTAACGTGGATTTAGCTTTTTGGCTTGCTCGACAAAGAGCTGATATATGGGTGTTGCACTGGCGCTATTTCCGCCGTCAGACAACTGATACGGCGGGTTTCCGATAATCACATCAAACTTCATCTTGAAAATATCCTCCGGCTTGGTGGTGTGGATCAGTTCGTAGGCGTGGGACTCTAAATCTTCTCCACGCTTTTCTGCGCCGTACTCTTTCTCGGACGCCCCGCAGAATACGCATTTCCCGTCCTTCCAGCGGTGCCGGATATTCTTATAACGGACGTTGCCCTGTACGTTGTCAAAGTGCGAAACAGAATAGATGCTGTTGGGATACTTGGAGCAGTAAACGCTCCGGCGCGCCAGCAGACTGGTCAGCTCCGTAATGGCAATACCGAAAAGCTGCTTGTGGAAAATATGGTCGATCCGTTCCTGCAAATCAGGAATCACCGGCTTCAACCCCATCAACAGCCGCTTGGCAATCTCCCGCAGGAACACACCGGATTTGCAGGCGGGATCAAGAAACGTGGTATCTGGATCGCAGAAAAGTTCCTGGGGCAAAAGATCGAGCATCGCATTTGCCACTTCCGGGGGCGTAAACACTTCATCATTGGAGAGGTTGGCAATGCAGGACAGCACGTCCGGGTTATATGCCGAAATATATAAATCGTTACTCATACTGCGCTAACCTCCTGTAACCTGTCAGCGGATACTCCCGCACCGGAGCAGGAATAAACGCCTGTACTTCCTCGTCGTACTCCCAGCCGATCTGGAAAATATTCATCTGTTCCTCATGCCCGCTGAGAAGCTCGTCCAGTGCGTAGTCGCGGCGTTTGATTTGGTTGCCCGTGACCAGATTCCACTCGGCAAAAATAATGGGGCTGCCGTCTGCCTGCTGCATGGTGAGGGCATCACCGCAGAGAATGTTCTTGCGCAGGATGAATTTGACCGTTTCCCGGCACTGGTCATTGGCTTGGGTCTTGGCATTGGCTGTGTATTCCTTATTCCAGATTTCAAAGAGCTTTTGGCGGCAAATCTCGGTGTTGTCCTCCAAAATATCCACGCCGTAGATGCTGGTGATGGCAAGCACGGCGTAGCGTTCATAATCAAACGGGCTTTTGCCGTACTTGCTCTTGACTACCGCCAGCTTGCGGCGTAGGATCTCCGTGAGGAACGCCCCTTCTCCGCAAGCCGGTTCGAGAAAGCGGGAGTCTATGCGCTCCGTTTCCTGCTTTACAAGGTCACACATCGCCTTTACTTCCCGCTCATTGGTGAAAACCTCGCCGTGGTCAGCTACCCGCTGTTTGGACTTGACTTGTTTTTCCGGCATCCTATCGCCCCCTGTTCAGCAGGAGGCACAGCCGCTTGGCGAAAAGGTGTACCTTCCTGCCAAGCAATTTTTGCGGTTGGAGTGTTTGCTAAAATGCGATGTTTTTCGCAATTCTTCGGTGGCAATCCCTTCAAAATCGTGGTATAATTAATCTGCATATAAAAATTGTGTTTTTACAGGAAGGTACACATTTCTGTAAAAACACATCTGTTACGATAATTTGGCTTTTTCGTAAATCTCCGCCCGGTAGCGAAACGTGGACAGCGGCATCCCACACTCCTTTGCTGCCGCTGTCCCTGTAATTTCACCGCTTTTCCATCGCTGATAGACAGCGTGAAAGTTCTCTGGCAGCGGTTTGGGGACCCGCCCGAAGCGAATTCCCTTTGCTTTTGCCGCTGCAATGCCTTCTGCCTGACGCTGGCGGATATTGGTGCGTTCGTTCTCAGCAACAAACGAAAGCACCTGCAGCACAATATCGCTGAGGAAGGTTCCCATCAAATCCTTGCCGCGCCGAGTATCCAGCAGCGGCATATCCAGCACCACAATGTCGATGCCCTTATCTTTTGTGAGCATCCTCTATTGCTCCAAGATTTCCGCGTAATTGCGCCCCAGACGGTCAATGCTCTTGATGTAGAGCAGATCGTCTTTTTTCATCTTCCGTAGTAGCTTCTTATATTGTGGGCGGTTGAAATCCTTGCCGGACTGCTTGTCCATGTAAATATTCTTCTCGGCAACACCGACTTCCCGCAGGGCAATCACCTGACGGTTCTCATTTTGTTCTTTGGTAGAAACGCGGATGTATCCATAAGCCGTAGATTTGATATTACTTCACATCCTTCCGTTTCTGCCACACAATGTCATACCCCAGCGCGTCCGCCAGTTCCACCGCCTCGCCGTAGCGAAGCGAGCCGCGCTTGAGTTTGCCGGAGAGATTGGGGACGCTGCGGCTCCAGCCGTATTCATCGGAGAGGTAGTCCACCACCTCGGTCATGGTCATGCCGGTGCGGACGATATAGGACTTGATCTCGTTGCGATAGGTTTCAGATTTTCTCATATTCAAACTTTCCTCCTGTTTTTTCGTTGCGCTCTATGGTAAAATGGGTTTGTCAAATCGTGACACCTGTTCGCCATAGGGCGCTGATTTTTGATGCACGGCTTTTTGCCGGAAATGCTGCCGATGATGCGTTGGTCACAGGCGGCACCTTCCGCTTTTGCCGTTTGGTGTGTCTTTGCGTGAAGCGGCGAAATGTCAAACCAGACAGCAAACACCATTCGCTGTTGGATAGCGCTCTGTTCCATGCAGATAACCGCACAGAGCAGAAAACTATTTCGCCGTTTTCACTTGCTTTGATTTTGACTTTCGATTTTGCCGCTCTTTCCGAATGTCGTTCCTGCCCGGAGATTCGCTCCCGGCGTTTCGTCCCCGTTGGTACGCTCTCGCTTTCGCGGTCATGGCGGTTACTTCGCTGGGGGACATATCCCGTTCGGACGGTCATGCAATTTTCAAGGTTCAGGTGCGATTGCAAGACCATTTTAGCGAAAAATATAGCCCTCTCCCGTATATCCAAGAGGTCGGAAAACGCGCCAAAATGAGCAGATTCCCACGCTTATGGACAAGACCGGAAAAGGACAGAAATTTGAAGGGAGGACCCCGCCATGCAGCCAAAACTCACCATTCAGGAACGGCTCAAAGATCTGCGCGTAGAGCGCGGTCTGACGCTGGAACAGCTTTCTGCGGAAACAGGCATTTCAAAGTCCGCGCTGGGGAAATACGAAGCCGACGATTTCAAGGACATCAGCCCGTTCAGCATGGTGGAGCTGGCAAAGTTCTACGGTGTGTCCACCGACTATCTGCTGGGGCTGACAGAACAAAAAAATCACCCAAACACAGAGCTGGATGCCCTGCATTTGGGTGATGATACAATCGAAGTATTGAGAACGGGCAAGTTCAACCACCGGCTGCTGTCGGAGTTGATCTGCCACAAGAATTTCCAGCGCTTCATGCTGGATGCTGAGATTTACGTTGACCGGATCGCGGATATGCGGGTCAATGACATGAACGCCGTGCTGGAAGCTGTTCGGCAGATGGCATTGATGAAAAATGGTGGCGATGCAAACGACCTGTACCTGCGGACACTGGAAGTTGCGCAGATTCGGGAAGATGAGTATTTCGGAAGTCTGATTGCGGACGATCTGAAAGGTATTCTCCGTGGTATTCGGAATGAGCATCGTCCCGACACCATGACTGCGGATGAAACATCCTTTGTCGCAACCGTACAGGGTCAGTTGCAGGATGCGATGAATTTTGAAGGCAGCTCTGAAGAGAAGAAAATCCGCGCGTACCTTGCGACAATCGGACTCGACTACGACGCGCTCACGAAGGAAGAGTTTGTTTCGCTGATTGGTATTCTCAAGAAGTCCAAGTATATGAAAAATCCTATCAGTCAGCGTGGAAAAACACGACCACAGATGCCACATGGAAATATGAAACGGAAACGCAAATGAAGAATATGAAGTATGTAGGTTCGCATGAAACAACGAAAGGAGCAACAATGAAAAATACTTTTGAGATTCAAAACGCAACTGCCGATTTTTCTGATTATTATTCAAAAAACAGTATTTCTGCCAATATGCAGTCCAAAATGGAAACAATCGATTTTCTGGCGGTTCCAACACGATACGAAGATCAGAGATATTATTTTGCGCAAGAAACGGTAGATTTTCTAAAATATTGCCGAATCGAGTCGCCGGAACATACTTTTGATATTCTATCGGACGAGACCGCCCAGATACGCTCTCTTCATTCGTTTGACATTTGGATGCCCGTTATGTGGGTTGCATCCAATGTACTTCTCCCACTTGCGGTAGGGTTGATTAGCAACTATATTTGGGAGAAACTGAAAGGGAGAGAAGAAGAACCCGCCAAAGTTGATGTTACGTTATTGGTAAAAAACGGAGCCAAAGAAAAAAGTCTTCATTATTCGGGTGATGCAAAGGCATTTAAAGAAGCCTTTGAACAAATCGACTTGAACAAAATGTGGAGCGATGATAACGATGCTTGACTATTTCTGTGAACAGGTTAGTTGCCCAGAAATACCCACAATTTGTGCAAAGTTGGGCAATTTGAAGAGACGTATCACTTTAGGGGATTATACCACTCCTAAGAAGGAATTTGATGAATGTCAATGCTTATTCGACGCTATTAAGCAACGTGCAATCACATCAAAAAATGAACCATTAGCAGACGCACAGTTTGTCTATAAATCATATTTTCAAGTATTTTGTACGCTATCCACATATTTGGGATTGCTTGAAACGCGAAAATATAGATCATCTTGGACAATACTCCAGGATTGTCTCGATGGCATTAAATTCACAGGAAAATTCTTAGACGTTGACGGGCGCAAAGAACTTCCGGATTTATATAAATTACTGGAAGACTATGAATCGCTCTACCCATATACTTTGTTTGCAAGCAGTGAGTACATAATAAGTAAATCTCATTGCAGCATATGCGGTAAGTCAATGCAAATTCCATCTTGCCCCCATATCCGAGGAAATCTCTATTATGGGGAAATTGCAACAGAGGTAATCGACGAAATTCAAGAGTTCCAGGCTGTGTGCTTAGTCTCGCATCCAGAAGATAAAAGATGCGTGATTGAACTGAGCGACGATAATAGAAGCGAAGAAGACAAATTTGCAAAGCTTGTCAAGTTTCTTGACCTGCGTTTGCCACCGTTGCAGCGTTTTTCGGTTCAGTCAATTCTTGAAACGCGAGAGCGTGAAGATATTACAAAAGTTGGGCGAAACCAGCCATGTTCCTGTGGTAGTGGGATTAAATTCAAGAAATGCTGTGGACAACACCTCTATTATCAGCATGAAAAGAATATTATAACCCCCAAAAGTATTGTTCGATTGATATAGTGAGGCTTCATGCTGACTATATTAAAATGGCACCATATTCAGTATTCGCACTGAATATGGTGCCATTTTTATGATATTGGATCAAAACCGTCTTATCGTATTTCTTGTTATTCTTATCTGTCACATCAAAGCTCTTTCGCAAATGGTGTAATTGTGGTGTAGTAAGCGCCGTTTGAGCGATAAAAACTATTGATATAACAGGCTTTTTCGGGGCTTCTTAGGATACTCCCATGGCAGATGAAAAGCACTTTCGTCATGTCAAAATATTTCCTTATATCGTATCATTTTGAATTTTGCACACATGCGTGCAAAATTCAGTTCTGCTTCAAGAACTCCCGCAGCACATCCTCTGGGCGGGGTGTATGGTTCGGGTACTTTTCCCGCAGCGGTGCGGCGGC